>Ga0209508_1001796_pt1 | contig 15609 bp, 8 predicted proteins | sample AD_UKC129_MetaG_FD_184427 | JGI IMG/M metagenome (GOLD analysis project Ga0209508, IMG submission 184427) | Active sludge microbial communities of municipal wastewater-treating anaerobic digesters from Canada - AD_UKC129_MetaG (SPAdes) (version 2) | ecosystem: Engineered > Bioreactor > Anaerobic... | reverse complement strand
TAAATGAGCCCGAATATGCAAAAAAGCTGGGCATCAACGGTAGGGAACACATCAAAAACAACTTCCTAATAACGAGGCACATACGGGACTATTTGCTCCTCTTTTTGTCGTTATACCATGAAGACGATATTGTGGGGTTCAATAAGGCATGATTTTTAAGATCAGATGGTTGTAGATTTGCATCTATGCGGCTTTTTTGGTCTAGACCTTGTGATCCTGATTGACATAATGCAGTATGTAATGCTAAATTAATCATGATAAGATGAGAATAGATAACAAGAGTATTAATTTATTCTATTAAATCTCACTTAAGCTATGGGTTAAGAGATTGCGAGTTTGAAGTGGTCGCTAATTTAGGGGGATATTCCCTGGGGAAGAAATTGGCTAATCTTCAAGGGCAATCAACTAGAGTAATTGTTGGAAAATATCATGAATGAAGATATGATTGAACGTTGTTGCCGTAAGTTAGTAACCGTTGGGAAAAAGCTAGGCGGCTATATAACCTTTCAGGCTATAAGTGATTTGTTTCATGCCATTGAAAGCGATGTATCCATCGAAGCTATTGATAGGGTTTATGAATGCCTAAAGGCTAACTGCATCGAGCTTGTTGATAAATTACCCCGCGATTGTCTTGTTGATGATATCGATTTGAATCCCATGGAGATTTTATGTGATGAACTTAATAAGAAGAAAAAATTAAAGCCCGAAAGAAAAAGTAAAAGGCATAATTCCCTTTGGGATCGGGATCGAAACCCTTTGGATTCGATTGCAAATGTTGATGACGAGCTAAATGATAATATACGAATCCAAGATGAAAAATTTCATTTTTTAAAAAGTCACGGCGTGCAAATACTAATACAATATATTGGTAGAATAAAGCAATTATCAGCTAGCGAGGAGCGGAAACTGGCCGAATTAGCCAAGAGGGGAGACAGAGAAGCTGTTTCACGCCTCATTGAAGCCAATCTTAAACATGTTTTTAATCAAGCCACTAATTATGTTGGCATGGGTTTGGATTTCCTTGATCTTTTTCAGGAGGGGTGTATTGGTTTAATTAAGGCACTGGAAAAATTTGACTGGCGTCGTGGGATTCGGCTCAGTACTTTCTCTTCTTGGTGGATTTTTCAGACTATTAATCGGGCTATTGATGATTATGGTAGAGTTATTCGTTTACCATCGTACCTGATGGAGGATATTAAGAGATTACAGAAAATAACAGACAATTTCCATAGGGTCCATGGACGTGAACCAGTGGCAAATGAAATATCCGATGTCATGGGTTTATCAGAATGCAAGGTGCATGAATTACAGGTAATTGCTCAACCTATTGTGTCATGGGAAGCGACATTGGCCGAATGGGAAAATACAGGTGCCTATCCAAAGTGGTTTCTGGATGAGTACTCAGTTTCGCCTGACCAAGACTTTGATAGCGTTTTCTTACGCGATACTATAACTGAAGCTATGACCAAGTTGAAACCTAATGAGCAGCAAATCCTGCGTCTACGTTTTGGTTTAGATGGCTGTAAGTCGCAAACCTTAGAAGAGATTGGACGTCTCTTTGGCATAACTCGTGAGCGTGTGCGTCAAATCGAAGCAAAGGCACTTAAGAAGCTTAGAGATTATATGATTTCCAATAAGGAATTGCGTGATTTTCTGGGATATTAATCACGAAGGGAAGTATGATTTTGCATGTATGGGATTCAATGGGATTGTGATACAGGCGGCATTTTATTGGTCGATGGATATGATACAGGAGTGAGGAGCGATGTTCGCCCCGTATTTTATGAAGAACTTGATTTACTGGGCTTTGAGCGCTATTGGAGTTATCCAAAAGTTGAAGAACCTCTTCTCTGGGCTATCGGTAGCCGTAGATATTACTATCGCGGTGAATTAGTGGCAAAAGCCGAAGGAGGAGGGTTGTTCTCTAAGCCTGAACTTAAAATCCATCGAACAGGACTTACCCTTGAACCAGTAAAGGTTGAGACTATGATTGATAAAAACGGGGCACTCCTTCAAGGGTTAGTTCAAAAATCGCTTAAGTTCATTTATCAGACCTATACCCGCCAAAAACATAAAGTAGATATAGTAGCTGTAGCTTTTTCTGGCGGTAAAGATTCCATCGTTACTCTGGACCTCGTTCAGCGAGTTTTGGAGCCAAACCAGTTCGTCGTCGTTTTTGGCGATACCGGCATGGAAATCAGCGATACATATTATGCAGTGGAGGCAGCCAAAAGACGGTGGCCACACTTGTCTTTTTACACTGCCAAAAGTGCGAAAGATACCCTGACAAACTGGCGTGAAATGGGGCCTCCAAGTCGCATTCAACGCTGGTGCTGTTCCGTCCACAAATCGGTGCCTACGTTATTACTACTGCGTAAACTTTTAAACAAACCATCAGCTAAAGCAATGATCATTGATGGGGTGCGGAATGATGAAAGCAGCGGCAGAGCGACTTATCCTTCTCTGACTTTAGGGGGCAAACACAAGACGCAAATAAATGCCCGACCCATTATTGCATGGAATGCAGCTGAAGTCTTTTTGTATCTCTTTGGTAGGCGATTGTTTTTGAACAAGGCCTATCGTTATGGTGCTACACGTGTTGGTTGCGCTGTTTGTCCTATGGCTTCTCCATGGAAAGAGATGATTAATGGCATTGTTTATCATAAAGATATGGAGAGTTTTTTGGAGGAGCTTAGATCTTATGCTTTAAAAACAGGAATCATTTCTGCTGATGTAAATCGATATTTAGAAGAAGGAAAATGGAAAGCTCGAGCTGGTGGCCGATATGTTTCTGGCGGTGGAAATCGTGTGATTGAGCGGACAAGCGGAGATAAGGTTATTTTTTCACTGCGCTATCCCGCTGAAGATTGGCAAGAATGGGCCAAAACTCTTGGTCATGTAGTGAGAACCGGCATAGGTCAGGGATACATAGAGAGAGACGGCAACACATATCCTTATTTCGTACAAAAAAACGATCACAGCGTTACTGTAGAAGTGGGTGGTTTGGCAAACGCAGACCGATGTACTCTTAAGGCATTTCGTGCTGTAGCACTTAAAAGTGCCTATTGCTGTCACTGTCAAGCCTGCGAAGCTGAATGTCCTGTTGGAGCTTTGATTACCTGTGAGCAGGTTCATATCGGCGATAAATGTCAGGCTTGTGGTCGATGTCTTGACTTGCATGGCGAGCCGTGCTTAACCGCTAAATCTTTAGCTCCAAGTGAGGGGGTGTCAGTTGTGAAGAGTGATGGATCACAACATGTTAGATTACATGAATATCGTACCTTTGGAATGCGAAAAAGTTGGTTAAATGATTTTTTTTATTCTCTCTATAATTGGGGAAGTCAAAATAATTTAGGACCAGATCAGTTTGATGCTATGTTACAATGGCTTAAACATGCTGAATTAGTTGAAAGTGGGAGTAATAAAAGATCTCTGACTATTACTGATTTAGGTAAAAAGTTGACTCTGTGGGGAGTGAATAACATGTTAACTTGGGCCGTTGTCTGGACCAACTTGGCACGTAATTCAACCCTTATTAAATGGTATCTCACAGCCGTTCCCTGGGGGGTCACAATGACGAAGGCTGAATGTGTAACTAAAATGGGTGAATACTATTCCCAGGGCGAGCGAATGCGAAAGAATGCAACGTCAGCTCTTTTTGGATTACTTACTAAAACACCTTTGGGCAATGAATTAGGACTTGGCGTGGAGGTAAATCCAGGCAAGCGTATGGGTAGTGCGTTATACAAAAAGGGTTGGCTAACACCAGATCCCTTAGCTGTCCTTTATAGCCTCTATCGATATGCGGAAAAGACATCACGATATGAGTTCACTGTGCATGAATTGTATGAGGGTACTGACGAGGGTCCGTATACATTGTTTGGCGTTCCGCAGGATGCGCTAATAGGGATTGTGAAGGGTTTATCAGCTCGTGATGATAGTTTAATTCGTGTTGATATTGTACGTGATTTAGACAATATTTTTTTGAATCATCACAATAAGTCAATTGAGGTGCTTGATTGTGTCTAATTGGTATTATGAAAAAGGTTGGACTCGCCATAGGATATTTGGATTACGAAAGGAATGGTTGGAATTTTACCTTTCTGATCGTGAAGGTTGGCGACAAAACTCGACCCTGGGCAATCGACAGGTTGATTCCTTTGCCACATGGCTAAAAACGGCAGGCATAGAGGATAAAAAGGGTAACTTAACTGCATTGGGAATGGAATTTATTAGACGTGGAGTAGATGATTTATCTCTTTGGGAATTACTTTGGGTCAACGTCGTCTTTTCTTTTCCAACGGCACGTTGGTATGCACATCTGGGACTAGGTACATGGTCCACAACTGAGTTAAAAGCGATGCTCGAACAATCAGTTCCCCGCTTGGCCGAACGAACGGTGATCAATGCCATAATGGAACTTGCTGGATTGCTTGAACGAACTCCAGTGGGAAAAGAGCTTGGTCAGGGGCATGTTGGTGGCAACAAGCCACGCCGCATATCGCGCATCGGCAGAGAACCTAACGATTCTGCTATAATACACTCAATTGGTAAATTATATCTTCAGCAGGACAGAACAATACTTCCGTGGTCTGAGAGTCTTGCTTGGCCATGGGTGGTTTTTGGTTGTAGCCTGGATAGTATTCTGGAACGTTTGATTAAAATGGATCAAGATTATTTTATGATAGACGATAAAGGGATAATAATTTGCCGGTCCGAAAAGGAGGAATGGCAGTGTGGCGATATAGCGATTTCTTGGCTGTAAGGGAAGACTTTATTCCAGTGTTCTCTGAAGAAGTAGATAAAAATCACAGGGAGGACTGGAAGTTTTTCATCCCCCATGATCAGATGAAGACATTATTGGACAAACTAATGATTGCTTTAGAACGAGCGCATGGCGGAGATAAGCGCTCTATATGGCTTACCGGAGCCTACGGTACGGGCAAAACTTATGCTTCCTTTGTGATTAAGCACTTACTAGAGGATGACCTTGAAGTTATTGAAGAGTATTTTAAAAAACATCAAATTCTGACGCCTTTATGGCAGCGCTTCAAGGCACTGCGTCAAAAGAAGCCTTACTTGGTGATTTACCGTTCGGCGTCTGGGCATATTACTTCAAGCCGCGGTTTAATGATAGAAATACAACAGGCGATTAAAGAGCAGTTACGAGCACATGGCTATTCTAACGCATTCAGCGAAAGCCTTATGGATCAACTTGTGAGCAAATTAAGCGATCCAAGCGGCATATTTAATTGGGAGGCAGCTTTTGTTAAATATCGTGGGCGATTTCGGACTGTTGCAACTGCTGCCGGTGTAATTGAGCGCCTTCGCGCTGGCGATGTGAAACTTGGAGAACAAGTAGCTGCCGTGTTGGAAGAAGAAGGGTTGACTTTAGCTGATTCTCCTGCTGCTGTCAAGGCTTGGATCAAAGAGGTTATCGAAGCCAACGAATTGCAAGGCATAATATTCATCTGGGATGAATTTACGGAATTCTTCACGAATAACGTACCTGTTACGCCATTGCAAGAGCTTGCCCAAGCAACAGCGGACATGCCCTTCTACCTCATCCTTATAACCCACCGTTCTCTGAATCAATTTACGCGCGTAGATGAGGAGACTAGAAAAAAGCTGCTTGATCGGTTTCACAATTGTCAGCTAGAAATGGTTCCTATCACAGCATATAAGCTTATTTCTAATGTTATCGAGATAAAACCTGATTATAAAAGAGAATGGGAGGATAAGTTGGATTCCCTCTGGGATCAAGTAGAAAAAGCAGTACTTCAAATTCATGTTTTGGGAGAACAAATTAATAAGGAAGAGATCAAACGAATGATTCCTATTCACCCGTATACTGCCTATCTCTTAGCCACAATTTCATCGCTTTATAGCTCAAGTCAACGCACTTTGTTCCAATTTTTAAAGACAGATCCACCCGGCTCATTTCAATGGTTTATTGCTAATTATCCTCAGAATTCTTGGTATTGGTTAACTCCTGATTATTTATGGCAATACTTCTTCGAGGATGTTAGAGACGTTAATATCGGCAATGTCGAAGCAATAGGCAACCTTCTTGGTTATTACAATTCCAAAAAAAGCGACATGAACGAGGAAGAACTGAGGGTATTTCGTCTAATGCTATTATTGCTTGCCTTATGGAACCAAACCCAAGGCGTTCACTCCCTGCTTAAGCCGAAACTATCTAACATAAAAAACATGTTTCTTGGGACCGAACTTTATCAAAAGGTCAAAGAAATAGCTGACGAGCTTTGTTCGAGGAATATTATGTATGCCGTATCAATAGGCAATGACTTAGAATACATAATACCAACTTCTACCATAGATCAAAACAAGTTAAATGAATGCTTTAGATGGGTCGAAAATGCTTTTAATTTCGAAAAAGTTGCTAAGGAAAAGGACTCTGATGTTGGTTTTGCATCTAAAATCGTTGGGTTACTTTCTCTGTCAGGTGCAACCAAACTTCGCCATCCAATTCAAATATTTTCGGCCAAAGAATTCAAGTCTCGGCGCGAACGCCTACTTCAAGGGGTTGATAAACCATATGAGATAGGAGTAATTTTTTTGGTTGCCCAAGAAGAGGGAGATTTGGCTGGTTCTGAGGTCGTGGCTGCTGAGGTTAGCAAGGCCTGTCCACATTATTGCATACTGATCAGTCAAGTTGCCTTTGGTGCGAGAGACTGGAAAGATTGGCTAGATTCCCGTTCTCATTGTAGATATTATCAGGAAGCAAAAGAGGATAAAATGCAGAGGTATTACGATATTAAGTCCAAAGACATTGTAGATAAATGGCTTAATATGGTCCGCATAGGTAGAATTCGTGCCTTTTTTAAGGGACAGCAGGAAGAACTGGATGGTTGTCAGGCTGTTACGGGTTATCTAGAAGATATTGTTAACTCGGTCTTTCCCTATGGTCCAGAAAAGTTGAGTAAGGTTGCTACTCTGTATGCCCAATCGTGGGGAAAGGCTGGTGCAGAGATAGGCTTAGGAATAGCGCATAACATTCAACAGCCATACAAAAATGTGGTAAACGAACTCCAATTGCTAGGGTTTTGGGAAGGCAAGGTGTCCGTTCATTCAGATCATCCTTTGAGCAAGATGCAAAGAGTTGTGGATGAGTTTTTTAACACTAATGATCATGTCAATTTAAAACAATTATGGGAGGCTTTACAACAGCCTCCATACGGCCTTATGCCTTCGCCTATTGGTATCTTGATTTTTGCCTTCCTTTTACGTAAATATGCCAATGGTTATTATTATTCCGACGGCAACAATTCTTTCCCGCTAAATCCCAATAAGCTTGCAGAACTTATTGAACAGGTTGTGAAGGGGTTCAAATTTTCCGAAAACTACACGATTAGAAAAATGTCTATTGATGGCGAGTGTTTTTGTCATATTGCACGCAACGTTTTTTATCTAACACAAGAACAGGCATCTTATCCCGAAGAGGCGCGCAAAAATATTCGAAAGATAGTTTCCGAATTGGGTTTCCCATTATGGACCCTTATATATTACATCAAGAGAGCATCATCAATTGGTTCAGCTAATCATATTATTGAAGCGGTGAAAAAACTTAATGAGATTTTAACTTTCGCTAAGGATGAATTGGGAGACCGGGATATCAAGGGGTTAGTAGATGTCGTCAACCCAGTGTGCCATGACCTGTCAAAGATGATTAACAGGGAAAGAATGCAGGAAGGTATGCGGAGTTTTTGGGAGATTTATAATCCCCAACTGATCTCGCTCATGGAAAAACTGCGCTTAGAAGTTTCTCATGTTATGAATAAATTGCGAATCCTGCTCAATGAGGACGCATTCTTGTGGACCGAAGAAAGCGTTAAAGAAAAGTTACCCGAAGTAGTCACAGAGCTTGATCTCGTGGATGCATTAAACTGTCTTTTAGGAGTGAAGAGACAGGATCTAAATGAACTTCGTAACTATTTCCGCAACAACTGGTTCAAGGGCAAACTGCCACTTATTTGGTATAAAGAAGGTCAACCTGATGAGATAGGTACCCTCATAGAATATCTTTATGAACTGATTTATCGCCCAAGTCAGGGCATAAAGGTTAACAGATCGGAAGATATACGTCGCTATAGCAGTCAATTGGCGTCAGTTTTAAATAAAGGCCCTTTTGTGGTAGGGGTTTTAGTTCAGAAATATACGGGTCATACCTTAAGCGATGCCGAATCTGAAGCGCTGTACAATGAACTGTCCGATCTTTCTCAAGCAAGTGAAGATGAGGCTAGATCAGCTATAGTGCGGACCTTAAATAATCAAGTCCGGCAAAAGAAGATAGCGCAGCTTCGACAACGTTGGCAAGAGCTTACGGGCTCGGAATCTCCAGAGAGATGGAGTGAGGAAAGAGGCGTCCCTATTCAATGGATGTTGGAAGGCAAAGATCATCATGTATTCTTTGAGTGCTACGATAACATTCATAAACTGGCTGAAACGGATATAGATAAATTGATAGAACATCTTTCTCATCACGCTGCTGAGTTTGTCAATCTCCAAGATCAGCAATATGTTTCCGATAGGTTTATACGGGTGATCGCTGGTGATTATGCCGAGCTGGTGCTTGAGGCAAATATGGCCGATCAACTGCAGGCCTATATTCGTAAAACTTTAGACGGAAACATATATCGCTGGCCCATGCTGTTAAGTGAGATACATCAATTGGTGCGTAAGTGGGTAACCGAAAATTATCGTTCTACAGCCTACCCCAAAATATTAAAGGTCATCGAGACCATACCACCAGAGGAGATAAAGCAACTAATAATACAATTAGCTGCCGATGACGCTCTTGTTGGGACCAAGGTATTAGCTTCTATATCCAAAGTCGAAACGAAACCGCGAAAGATGAAGTGGGGATTCCTCCGATGAAATGTTTTAGGAATATCAATGAATTAATATCTGATATTAGGGAAGAAAAGAGTAAAAGCTGCAGATTTGCTACTCGCTTCATTCTTGTGCAGGGATGCCGGACTTGGGATGAGCTTGTCGCTAAACTTATCCATGAGGTGGATAGAGTTGTTCATCTGTCGGAGTTTTGTGATGGTCATGACGTATTTCCTGACATGACAAAGCTGCAATATTACCTTAAAGAGAAAATATTAAACTGTAAAGATGTTTTGCTAATCCCACTGGCAGAATGTATCAGACTTGATCCCGAAAGTGCCATAATTATCCGTTCTTTAGCTGAATGGCCTGCTGAAAAAATACGACGACTCTATATACCGCTGTTATCAATAAATGAGTCTTTCCTTGCTGAAATGGATCATGTACCACGTTATGAAGAGGGCCTCCTTCCCGACATATTGTCGATTGAGGGAGAAGGTGATTGCGAGGTTGTAGTGGCACCCTTTCATATCGAGTCTGAGGATTTTCTGATTATTAGTGGAATAAAAGAATATCTTTCCAGATGGGAAAGCAGCAACGTTAATAAAATATGGTTGCAAACGGATATGGCTGCTTGGTTGCCAAAACTGAGATTAGGGGGTAGATGTAAGGTATGTATATATCCTTCTCCATTTGATTATGTCAGCAGAAATGCCAACTGGGAGGAAATTAGGGAAGAATGGGGATCTTCGGAGAACTGGAATTGGTTGGCTACTCAAATGAGGGAAGAGGAAAGTCTGGATAGCGTTGCCAGTCGCATATTAAATGTTGCAGATTATAATTCTCAACAGCTGTTTGTAATGTGGAAAAACTTGGATGAGAGAAAACGTTGGCTTGTATGGCTATGGAGCAAGGCAAAAAGCAACCCCGATTCTTATCTATATCATGTTATTGAGAAAAGCAATAGCGTGAGCGACTTTATTGATAATGTTATAATGGCAATTTTTTCACTCCCTAAGTCGCTGTCCTTTAGCATGGAGCGAAAAGAGCTTTTAAAACTCCTCGGCGTCACTGTCATGCCACCTGAATTTTGGAAACAATATGATGAACTATCAAGTCCTTTAGAACGGATTGCGGTGTTGACTGATCTTTCAGTGACCGAGCGAGAAAAACTAGTGTCCTCTGCTGCTGAACTTCTATCGAGTCATTCCACTGACCCTTGGTGGGATTATCTTGAAGTAGCCTTCCCCAAGTTAACATGGTATTTGGGGTTTCCTTCCACTGACGATGAGTTTGCTGATGCTTACTTTTTCGCTTATAACCGTTGTAGATTGATCGATAGAGCAGATGATAGCTTACATGATCTAATCGATAAATGGGCGAGTGAACAATTACTTTGGAATTACCAAGGAAGAAGCGATATTGTAGCTAAGCAACGTTCCAATGGTTCAAAAATACTTTGGGTTGATGCTATGGGGGCAGAATGGCTTGGATTATTGATTAAGTTGCTGACAATGGATGGAGAGGTTGAATGCGAAGTGATGTTGGCTAGAGCTAACATACCTACCATAACTGATGCTAATAAAGAATGGGAGGAAGACGAGGAAGTCATTCGCGATCTAGACGACATAGCCCATCATTACGCCTACACGTTTCCTCAATCTTTTCTTAAGGAAATGGAGCTCATTGACAAATTGGCTATTAAAGTCCAGGAATTGCTATCTCAATTTTCTGTTGTGGTTGTCACTTCTGACCATGGTCTTAGTAGATTTGCAGCTATAAGCAAAGAAAGGGTGGATCCTCCTCAAGGGACTACAGTTGATTCAAGAGGTCGTTTTGCAGCATTACAGGATGATGTCCTCAGTGAAAATTATGACGCTAATACATTATGGGTTTTAGTAAACAACGTCATTTGCCTGCTTACCCATTGCAGGTTTAAGGGTTGTATGGCTTCCCCTGGAGAGGTTCACGGCGGCGCTGCGCCTGAGGAGTGTCTATCGCCGGTGATTGCTGTTAGAAAAGCAGGTGTTGAGGCTCCACTGAAATTTGAGTTGATTGCAGAGACTATCAAATTGAATCCTAAGGGTGAGGGTGTTATTGCCGTGAGATGCAATCGAGCGATAAGAAATCTTAAGCTGCAAGTAGCTGGCAGTAGTTTAAAAGGACAAGAAGCAGAGGCTTTAACTTGGGAATTTAAATTAAAGGGCTGGAAAGCAGGCAAATATACTGGAACGCTGTATAGTGCTAATCGTAATGTAGGAGAAATTACCTTCGAAGCAGTAAAAGGCTTTATTCAGGATGATCTGGGATTGTGAGGTGATTTTTCAAAATGAATGCTAACGATGTTTTACAGGACAAAATAAGAACTTTTTTCCAAGAAATGGTCGTCTATAAGGATCCAATCCAGAATAAATTTTTTTCATCCTTGAGCATCCCTTCCTATTTGCGTGATTGGATTGTTATGCGCTTCTCCGATGATGATGGGAAACTGAATTTGGATGAAGTCAGAGATTACATAAAAACCAATATTCCCACTAAGAATGATTGGGAATTGTTAAAAAGCAAGATGGTCCACGATGGGCAACGGGTCAAATTTTTGGCCAAGATACGAGTCGAGATAGATGTCCGTACTGGTCACGGCGTTTTTAAACTGCCGGATTTGGGCTTCCCAAATCGTAAATATGAAGCCATTGTCAAGGATCATGTGCTTAATCATAATCGCGAGGAACTCCTGAATGATAGCGAAACTTGGGGAGTCATTGAATGCGAGTGGAATCCTTTTGGAGTGACTGGAAAAGAAGGCGATGGAGCTATTTATATGATAAGCTTCAAACCCTTTAAGCCTTATAAAGTAGATGTTAACTATTACCAGGAAGTACGTAAAGAATTTACGTTGAGCGAGTGGATAGATATGTTGCTTTTGGCAGTAGATTATAATCCTGCAGGGTTTTTGGATACTCGCCAAAAGCTTGCCCTCCTCAGCAGGCTTCTTCCATTTGTAGAAAACCGCATTAACTTAATCGAATTAGCGCCCAAAGGTACGGGTAAATCTTACATGATGTCTCAACTATCGAAATATGGTTGGCTGGTCAGCGGAGGAAGTATTACTCGAGCACGTTTGTTTTACGATATCTCACGTAGCACTCCAGGCTTACTTAGCCGTTATGACTATGTAGCTTTTGACGAGGTGCAAACCATCAGCTTTCCCGATGTGGACGAAATAAGGGGTGCATTAAAGGGATATATGGAATCGGGGGAGTATCGTGTAGGTGATTATCGGGGTACAGGAAAAGCAGGATTGGTATTGATGGGCAATATATCAGACGAAAAGATGCGTGAAGACACGGATGTGTTTACCGAGTTGCCTTATGCTTTTCAAGAATCAGCACTCATTGATCGCTTCCATGGTTTTATAAAAGGTTGGGACATACCAAGGATGCGAGAAAATATGAAAGCTCATGGATGGGCTCTTAATGTGGAGTATTTCTCTGAAGTTATGCATTCGTTGAGAAACGAGATTATTTATCCGGCTATTGTAGAGAACCTCCTGATGGTTCCAAAGTCAAGCGATACACGCGATGTGACCGCCATAAGACGCATTTGCTCTGGTTTCATGAGGTTATTTTTTCCTCATGCAAAGAGCGCTGAGGATGTTAACATCGATGAATTTAAGATTTATTGTTTGGACCTTGCCTTAAAAATGCGCGGTATTATCAGACACCAACTTCACCTCATGGATAGTGAGTATAGTGACACTCTACCCGATATCCAGGTAAAGCAAAAGATCTAGTAATCGCTGTTTTTAAGATTATAATCAATTCAATGTCGTATATGATAAAAATACTTGAAATTTGACCTTTATCGAGCATTTTTATTCATATGATGAACAAATAGAGCTGCTAATCTCAAGTCTAGGGCGCTCAACTTTAGCTTCAAACTGTATGGCGCGTTGACCAAGGGCAGATATATGTTGGAGTTAATGTTAGCGGTCATATCCAAGGCCCTGGAATAGAGAAATTGGTGTGAACTCCGAGCCCGAGGTTCTAGTTTTTGTGCATACAAAATATACTGAGTTTTTCCCTTGCTTCGAGAAGCTAGCCAAGGTGATTATGCTACACTAAGGATTTTTCCTGGAATTAGAATAACCAGATATCACTAATCTGATTAAAACTGTTTTTACGAAAAATGTGTATGAAGTGCTATTCTGAGTTATAATTAATGCACAACTCAACTATAAAAACAAAAGGGCCAAATTTTGATGGTCAGGAGGCGAGCCAATCGGAAGAAGACGACATTGCATCGAAAACAGGCGGAAGATCAGGGTTATGTCTTATTGAAGGAGTTGATGTTGTGGTCTGAGCCGGTAAATTGTGTGCCGTGTTTTCCGAGTTGTCAGCCTTCCTCGCAAGCCAGGGAGATGGCTGCCAGCCGATAGGGCATAGCGGGAAACGGTTATGCCTCCCACCTTTGGAAAGGAAAACAACTTGTTGTCCCTATCCGGGGAGGGGGAGAAAAGTGTATAACAGCTATAATGGGAAGGTCCTAAATGTAGATCTAACCGAAAAGAAGTATTGGGTTGAGCAAATACCGGACGAGTGGATTTTGAACTACGTAGGCGGAGAGGGATTTGGAGCTAAATATCTTTCGTTAAACCTTCCAGAAAAAATAGACCCCTTAAGTAAAGACAACAAGCTATTGTTTGTTTGTGGTCCTCTTACAGATACCAAAGCGCCTTCTTGCGGGAGGACGGTAGTGATGTTCAAGTCGCCTCTGACGGGGACGATCGGGGCTTCCAATGCGGGCGGAGCGTGGGCGCCACAGCTTAAAAGGGCAGGATACGACATGCTTGTGATACATGGGCGCGCCGAATCACCAACCTATATTTTCATCAATGATGACGAAGTAACCTTTCACTGTGCGGAAAAGCTGTGGGGTAAAAGCACGGGTTACACAGAAGAGACTATCAGAAAGGAAATCGGTAATCCTAAAGCTGAGGTTGCCTGCATCGGTGCCAGCGGCGAAAGGCTTGTCCGCTATGCTGCAGTCATGATGGGAAATGATCATGCTGCCGGCCGCGGCGGTGGTGGTGCCGTGATGGGGGTCAAAAACCTAAAGGCCGTTGCCGTTTATGGTTCAGCCAATCGCCTTCCTGTTCATGATTCAGAAAGGTTCGATGAAGCAGTTAAAAAGGCTATCCAAGAACTTTTTGCCGAAGCTTTTGTAAAGGATGAATTGATGAAATACGGTACGCCATCCTTCTTCGATGCCATGAACGGGCTTGGCCTTGTTCCTGCGTATAATTGGCAGCGTACGACAACGGATTTCGACAAAGAGATCGGATATGAAGCTTATCACAGAAAGTTAGTGGTAAAACAGGACCGTTGTTACAACTGTCCCATCGGCTGTGTGCGCAAAACGAGAATCCCTGAAGGGAAGTACAAAGGGCTTTCTGGTGCAGGCCCGGAATATGAAACCGTTGCGGCTTTCGGGCAAAAGTTAGGCAACGCTGATCTTTACTCCATCGCTGTTGCGAATTACATTTCTAACGACGCCGGGCTCGACGTAATATCTGCCGGCCAAGTGATCGCCACAGCTATGGAATGGTACGAAAAGGGCATAATTGATACGACGACCACAGAAGGCTTAGAGCTTAACTGGGGAAACGGAGAAGCCATAGTGGAGCTAGTGGAACGCATTGCATTGCGAAAGGGAGCATTTGCAACGCTTTTAGGAGAAGGTTCTCTCAGAGCAGCGAAAGAGATTGGTGGGAATGCAGAGAAATACGTAATGCATGTGAAGGGCTTAGAGATGGCTGCCGACGGAGTCAGAGCTAGCAAGGGCGAAGCCTTATCACACATGATTTCGCCCCGCGGAGCGGATCATTTAAGGCCCTACGGCGCAATCATTGATGCCTTTGGCTATTTGGAAGAAGAGGTGGGGGTATTTGAGCGCGTCGATCCCCTTAGCGAAGAGAATAAGGCATGGGTCAAGCCTTTGGAAGAATATTTCATGGCGACCAACTTGCTCGGTGTATGTTTGTTTACGAGCATAACTCTTGCTATAAAGGCCAGGACATGGGCAGAGCTTTATAGCAGTGCTACGGGAATAGAATGCTCATATAAAGATCTTTTTAAGATCAGCGAACGCGTCCTTAACCTGGAACGGTTATTTAATGCGAGGGAGGGCTTCACCAGAAAAGACGATTATTTACCCGAACGGTTCAGCAAAGAGCCCGCACCGGACGGTCCTGCCAAGGGGTGTGTAGTAAACCAGGATAGGTTGCTCGACCTCATTTACGAGGCCAAGGGGTGGGATTCACAAGGGATGCCTACGCGACAAAAACTTGACGAGCTTGGGCTTTAAAATTGTTAATTGTTTTTGATTTTTATTTAAAATACGCTATCCACAAGAGCTAAAGGAGTTTGTTTTCGCCAAATATAACCTATTAAGCAGGGAAATATAGCCTTTTCATTTCCTTGCCAATTTTGTTTACCACTTGATATTCGACCAAATTATGCGGATTATATTACTAGCAAACAATTCGACACAGATAGGGGTGTTGGTATATGACCGGATCAAGGACAAAGTATTCGATGGCTGAGATTTTGCGCTTTATAATTCCATCAGCATTGGGCATCATTTTGTTTTTGGTTCCTGTTCCTCAGGATGGCACTCTTAACACAATACTGGGAATCATTATTGATTGGGCAAAAGAAACCTTTAAACCTTTCCTTACTGTAGCGGCAATGGTTTTAG
>Ga0209508_1001795_pt1 | contig 15609 bp, 19 predicted proteins | sample AD_UKC129_MetaG_FD_184427 | JGI IMG/M metagenome (GOLD analysis project Ga0209508, IMG submission 184427) | Active sludge microbial communities of municipal wastewater-treating anaerobic digesters from Canada - AD_UKC129_MetaG (SPAdes) (version 2) | ecosystem: Engineered > Bioreactor > Anaerobic... | reverse complement strand
GTTTCAAGTTTCAAACATCTAAGATAACAATATCATATACCTCAGATACAGCCTATTTCAATGAACTTGGATCATATCATCGCGGCGCCGATGTCCTAATAGCAAGTGTTATAAGACCAGACAATGAACATATAAAAGGGCATATGTGCTCAGATGACTTCAAAGTTCTCATAGAAGAGGTTAAACCTAAACTTGCAATAATGACGCACCTTGGCATGAAGATGATATTCAATGACCCAGATGGTGAAGCCCAGAGAATACAAGATGAGACAGATACCAAGGTTATAGCTGCAAGGGATGGTATGTGCATAAACCTGGAACATTTAACAGATCATCAACTAACACTGGATAATTATGGTCTGCCCCGGTAGCTCAGTTTGGTAGAGCGCGAGACTCGTAATCTCGTGGTCGCGGGTTCAATTCCCGCCCGGGGCTTAAAATCCCACAAAAGGTCATTTTAATTTGTGAAGTAACTCGCATAAATGTCATATTGTAACTTGTCGAGAGGCTATATCATGAAAAAGTGGATGGTTTCCCTCTTCTCATAAGGATTAAGCGAAAGTTGGACATCCACATAAAAAAAACTTTTAGTTTATAATTGTAGGTATCATTAAATGGATATGAATCATGAAAAAAACTTTTTTTGAATATGATCTCCTCATAAAAATAAAAGTTGGTCCCGCTGGTGTAGCTGACTATGTCAATTGCCAAAGGCTCTCGTCAAATTATGCGATGAAAAAATATACTTAGTCATAAACTATAAAAACCTTAAAATAGATAATAAAAGCAAAAGTATAAGTTTTTTGTAATAGGATACAAGGAAACTCCTAAAAAAAATAATAGGCACCCAAACCTGTAACATGTTATAGGAAATACAAAACTAATAACATTTCGAAGAGTCTTCTACTCGGTTCAGAGGATCATGATGATATTACATGGTTAAGTGGTGACATGGTATTCAATCCAGGAATGCTTATCATAAAAAAAATGAAAACCTCATCTGTATAAGATAAACAGGAAAGTTGATGAAGATGAATACAATCTTGCGAATAATGAATACATTAAAGAACTTTCAAAGACGATTTCAGACTGTCTGGCGAAGCCGTAGGTGTAAATTATGTTAAAGGAGGACTTACCAATCCTAATAGAATCACTGAGGAATGTGACGATAAGATTATTTTAAAGGGGTGTTGAAATAGTCATGAAAAAGGTGAAAGGTTCAAATCATTTAACATGCAAGATAATTTCTGTATAAAAGTTGACTTCCCCGAAGACCTTAAAAAGGCTAGAAAATATTTTGCGAGGAGGCTATAAAATGGAGATTTCGGTAATAGGCGCTGGAAGTTTTGGGACAGCGATCGCACAACTCCTATCAGAGAACGCCGATAATGTTTATTTGCTTGCAAGAAGCAAAGAAACAGTAAAATCTATAAACACAGATCATGAGAATAAATGGTACCATCCAGGAATAATATTAAATGATAAGATAAAGGCAGCGATCATCCAGGAATCTGATGACATCCTCGAAGGTTCTGATTATATCTTCCTTGCAGTTCCATCCGGCAGCCTCCGTAGCATCATAAAGTCCCTTGACAGTCAACTTGAAGATAAGAAAATCGTATCATGTATAAAAGGGATTGAATATCCATCCCTGAAACCTATGACAACTATCGTCCAGGAGGAAACAGGCTCTAATACAGTTTTCTGTATTTCAGGTCCGAATTTTGCAGATGAACTCATAAGGGGTGTTCATTCAGGGATCACGATAGGAGCTCCTAAAGAGTATCAGGAGAATATAAGAAGTCTTATAGAATCTCCAAGGATTATACTTGACTATTCAGAGAATGTTCAAGGTGTTGAGTTCTGCGGTATACTCAAAAACGTTTACGCACTAGGTATGGGAATATTAGATAGGCACATCATCGGCGAAAACCATAAATACACCCTACTAACATTATGCTTCAAAGAGATAAAGCAGATACTAGATAAAATGGGATATGGTGAACTTTTAGACAAATTTTGTGGATTCGGCGACTTTCTATTAACTTCATTGGCAGATAAGAGTCGTAACAGGACACTGGGATTAATGCTTGGCAAAAAGATACAACTCAGCAAAAAATCGACCATAGCACTAGAAAGTTTACGCTCAATAAAGGCTATAAGAAAGTTAACAGATGATATGGATTTGCCCGTGCTGAAACTTGTCCATAAAACTATCCAGGACCCCCAGAATATCAGCATTCATATAAAGAACTTCCAAGGAAATCTTAAATGATGTCAAGCATCCTTGAAAAGTTAAAATCGGAAGAATACAAGGTTATAGCCGAGAATTTCTTCTCTCTTTCCATCCTCCAACTCCTAGTATATGTGATGCCCCTTATAACCCTACCATACTTGACAAGGGTTCTTGGTGTTGCCAATTATGGTCTTGTAAACTTTGCAATAGCATTTAACGCATATTTCATAATTTTAACGGATTATGGGTTCGGTCTTTCGGCTGTCAGGGAAATATCAATAAACAGAGAAGATAAAAAGAAAGTTTCAAAGATATTCAGCTCGGTGATGATAATAAAGTGTATATTAACTCTTCTAAGTTTTGTTATACTATTGACGATTGTCTTTTCATTTCAAAAATTTGCCCATAATTGGCTTTTATATCTCTTTGCATTCGGTTTTGTGATAGGTAACCTGTTATCATTTACTTGGTTTTATCAGGGCATGGAGCGCATGAAATATATAACAATCCTAAATGTTATTACAAACTTTATATTCCTCGTGACGATCTTCATCTTCATAAAAAAGCCATCGGATTATGTTTATGTACCATTATTACAATCACTTGGCCTTATAATAGCTGGTATAATATCATTTTGGATTATAAGGACGAGATTTAATGTGAATTTTCGCACCCCCAAATTTGTTGATATTAAAGAAACCTTTAAGTATAGTACGCAATTTTTCTTGTCAAGAGCATCTGTATCGATATATACTAGTAGCAATTCATTCTTCCTAGGATTATTTGCGGGCCCCATGGCGGTGGGTTATTATTCAGCGGCAGAAAAATTGTATATAGCAGCGCAGGGTTTTTATGGTCCGCTTGTCCAAGTTACATATCCTTATATGGCGAAGACGAAAAACAAAAGATTTCACAGAAAAATCCTAAAATATACGCTGATATTAAACACGTTAATTTGTGTCATGATCATTATAATGGCTCCTCTCATCGTTAAAATAATATTTGGAGGATCATATATGCCGAGTGTAGGGGTGCTCCGTTTATTTGCCTTAGCACTCATGATCGTGATACCCTCTATACTCCTTGGTTATCCATATCTTGCAGCGCTTGGTCAGCAAAAATATGCTAATGGAAGTGTTATAGTTGGGTCATTAGTACATCTTGCAATGTTACTGTTAGTTTCGTCTTTCATAAACATTTATATAGTAGCGGCTCTTGTTATCGTGACAGAGAGCATAGTATTGGCCTTGCGGGTTTATGGGATAAAGAAACACAAGCTTTGGTAGCATGGAAAAATGTTTTCAATCTTTGAAAACGAGTTTGTATATCCTTTCTGATGATTTATCATCTTTATAATGGTTTACTAGAATATTTATGGTCTTTCTTTCTTTTTTATAATAATCTGGGTTTTCGATAGATTTTTCAAGCTCTTTTAGGAATTCTTTCAAACTTTTAACTTTGGGTCCTGGAGTCCAAAAATCAAAGGGTTCAAGTACAAAACCTCTAAGCTTATGATACTCCTCAAGATCAGGGACTGCGAAGATAATGGGCCTATCCAACAATAAAAAATCGAAGTAAACTGAAGAATAATCAGTTATGAGGATGTCCACGCAACTAAGGATGTCATAGATGTCCATGAAATTTTCTTGTAAAACCTTGCTTTTTATAAGCACAACATTGTCTATTTCCTCGAAATATTCTGTTGCACGCTCTTCCTCTAAAGGATGGAACTTCACAAAGAATAATATCTTATGCTTTTTGAGAAATTCATCAAACTTACTCCTGTTAAAATCTGGAAGGTTTAATTTATAGGATATAATTTTACCATCATCGATATGATCAATCTCCCTAAATGTGGGCGCAAATAAAACTATCTTTTCATATTCACTGGGATCAATATCTAGAATTTTGAAAATTTTCTTATCACAGCCTTTGAAGAGTTTGTCGTTTCTGGGCTGGCCAGTAATATATATTCTGCGAGGATCTTGGTTAAAACAGGCTGCAAGAGCATTCTTCATGATCATAGAAGTCGCTATAAGATAATAGTTTTCATCATCAAAATTGAATGGTAGTATATCCTTATTTCCAGCATAACCTATGGCTTTGAGTGGCATTCCATGCCATAAGTTGACAAAAACTTGGGATGGGACACGTACACGTCTCAGATTGCCATGAGTTGATACTATATAACCTGCCCTTAAAATTTTTAAAATGCCCCGAATATCGTAACGTGTATACTGTCTAACTTTAATATAATCCCGTGGTTTATTAACAATCCATACAAGCTCCAAATCCTCATCCAAAGAATCTATAAACTTGAAAAAGGCCAAACTATTATCTGCAAAATCTGGGATGCTGTTGAAGATTATAAGATCCTCCCTTTTGGGTATTATCCTACTTATGATACGGAATATGCCCCTAAGACCCAAATTAAGCCTCATTAGCATGTCATTGATGATAGTAGATTGCATCAATACAATATACCCCCATAAACGATAAGATAAAATAAAAATATAATTCGATAACCATATAAATCTTAATACTGATAAATTCACTGAGAATTGTATGATCAAAGAGATTATATTAACCTTTTTTTTGCCAGCGAAAAATTTTAGCAGTCATGATCTAACCCCTGCAAAAAAATAGTCTCCTGATAGGATGATCATTCCCATGAGTCTCATAATAATTTATGTCGGCAGCAAATGTTGTGTGATGGTAAGTGACAAAAGAAAAGATAACAGGGTAAAAGCGTGTTAAATTTTGCTATTAGGTAAAAGTTTCTGGAATAGCATGTTCTTACCATTAACATCCATGGAGGTGTTCTTCTCCACTTTAACCCTCTTTTTGAACCCGTCACTTGTATAAACTGTCACTTCATGTCCCATTGTAACCTGTTGAATTGCAAGATCATAAACGAAACGTGGCGGGCCTCCCCCCATTCTATGAAAGTTCAAAATATGTGCAAACATGAAGTATCTTCATTAGATTCTCTCCTTCTGTTAAGTGCTTATTCAACCCCCCCTCTTTAGAGAGTGTGAACATATAACCGTAAATAGTAGGTTATATATGATAAAATTTTAGCCTAAAAAAAATAAAGGTGATTTTCATTAAAGTTATTATCTTGGCTGCGGGTGTGGGGAGCAGATTAGGCTATGGGTTGCCAAAAGCCCTTGTAAGATTTTGCGACAAGAAAACTATACTTGATCATCAACTAGAAAACCTTGAAAGGATAACAGAACCAGAAAATATACGGGTTGTAATCGGATACAAGGGTAATCTGATAAGAAAAAGGCACCCAAACCTTGAATATGTTATAAATAGACGATACAAGGTTACGAACACTTCAAAAAGTCTCTTGATTGGCTTGGAGGATCTAGATGAAGATGTTATATGGTTAAATGGTGACGTGGTATTTGATCCGCGAATACTCAACCTCATCCTAAAAGAAAAAAATGAAAACCTTATATGTGTGGATAACAAGAAAGTCGGCGAAGAAGAAGTTAAATATAACCTCACAAGTGACGGGTACATTAAAAGACTTTCAAAGAACATCCCATATGGTCTGGGTGAGGCCGTTGGGATAAATTATGTTAAAAAGGAAACCCTACCAGTTTTGAGGGAGTCGCTAAGAGAATGTGAAGACCAAGACTATTTCGAAGAAGGTATACAAAAATCAATAAAAAAAGGTGAAAAGTTTAAGGCCCTTAACATCCAAGACAATTTCTGTATAGAAGTCGATTTCCCCGAGGACTTGGAAAAAGCCAGAGAATATTGCAAGGAGACTATAAAATGAACACTTTAGATGTTGGAAGTTTCGGGACAGACATCCCCCAAATATTAGCAGAAAATGTTGAAAATTTTTATCTTCTGGCAAGGAACAAGAAAAGGGCAGACATAAATATGACACATGAAAATAAATGGTATCATCCACGATATAATGGATGAGAAAATCAAGGCCGCCACAATCCATGAATCCGATGAAATCATAGAAGATTCTGATTATATTTTCTTCGCGGTTCCATCTGGTAATCTACGAATCATCATAAAAATCCTTTGAACGTTGCCTCGAGGATAAAAAGATCATATCATAGGGATTGAATATCGTTCCCTTAAACCAATGACAACAGTAATCCAAGAAGCAGGTTTCAGGAGAGTGTCCTGCATTTCCGGTCCAAACTTTGCAGATGAACTTATAAGGGGGTGTTACTTCCAAGGTTACGTTTCTGTTTTTATGAGTTTATTCCTCAAGTCTTTGAAGTATTTTGTGGCTTCTTTTTCCTCTAATGGTTGGAATTTATGAGGAAAAAGATATCATGCTCTTCGAGGAATTGGAAACGTTTCCAAGAATTCTGGGATGTTGGATTTGTGTGATAATAACCTACCATCATCTATAAGATCTGATTTTCTAAAAATAGGTGCAAAGTTATCATATTCATTAAAATCGACTTTTAAAGCTTCTAAAATTTTTAAATCAACCTTAAAGTTCATCATCCTAAGCTGGCCTGCAACATGTCCGGAATCTTGGTTGAAGCAGGCTTCGAGGGCGTTTCTCATGATGGTCGGGGTGGCAATAAGGTAGTGGTTAGCATCGTTAGAGTTTTGGTGGTAGAATCTTAGGGTTTTTTTAGCATATCTCGTTGCTTTGAGGGGGGCATTCCATGCCATAGGTTAACATATACTTTGTTGGCCTTTAAAAAAGATGGTAACCATGTGTTCGATCTCTTAAAAACTGCCATAATTCTAGTGTGTTCCTCTTATATTGTGGTGCATCAATGTGTTCTCTTATTTCATCAACAACCCAATGGAGTCTGTAATTTCTATTTAGTGACTTTATATAATTGTAGAGTCGCATTGGATTATCTGAGAAAATTTGGGATGCTCTCAGAGAGTATTTGATCATCCCTTTTAGGTATTAACCTGTTTATAAGTTTTAAAATTGAATTGAAGCCTTTACCGATCCATAAATTCAACAGAAAAACCGCAATTTTATCATTAAATATTACATTTCCTCCTATGCCCTGGGTAAGATATGTCCTTCTATTCAAAAAATTTTATCAACACTTTCACAAGAAGACCCCCTCCATGAGAGGGTGGAAATCTGCGAAAAAAAACCTAAATATTTCTTTCCACACTCTTTTGTAGCCCATGGCTTAACGATAGGCATGAGATACGTGGGCCCCGAGCCAATAGGGGTATGAACGTGAATAGTTCTGGGGTTGGATACCCAACCTCACAAGCTTTCAATGTTAGGAAACTCCACCTGTAAGTGTAGGAGGAGGTTATTTTATTTGACATGGGTGTATGAAACCTGCCCTTATTAAGTGGTCTGTGATTATTATCGCGATACTTGACTCTGCTACTGGCACTATCCTTGGACATATACAGGGATCGTGCCGACCTTTTATTTTTATTGTTGTTTCTTTCATAGTCTTAAGGTTAACTGTCTGTTGGGGCAGTGAAATTGATGGTGTGGGTTTTACGGCTATCCTCGCAACTATTGGCATCCCATTGGATATGCCGCCTATGATACCACCAGAATTGTTAGTGATTGTTTTTATTTCACCATCCTTGATATGGTATTCATCGTTTATTTCGCTTGCATTGCACTTTGCAGCTTGGAAACCTAGGCCTATTTCAACACCCTTCACGGAACCTATGCCCATGAGGGCGTGGGCGATATCCGCGTCTAATTTTGAGAATACTGGTTCTCCAAGGCCTGCTGGAGCCCCTAGTACTATGACTTCAACTATGCCTCCAACAGAATCTCCCCTCTTTTTAGTGTCTAATATGAGTTTTTCCATTTTTTTAGCGGCTTTTTTATCAGCACACTTTACAGGATTATCTAAATTGTATTCTCGGATCTCTTTAGGGTCTATACTCTCTGCTTTAATGTTACCAATTTGGGTCACATGTCCTATCACTTCAATATTGAGGGTTTCTAGGAGTTTTTTTGCTATTGAGCCTCCTATGACATGGCCTATTGTGACTCTTCCACTGCCCCGCCCGCCTCCACGATAATCATAATGTCCGTAGCGGCTTATCCATCCGTAGTCCCCGTGTCCTGGTCTTGGTTTGTATTTAATGGCTTCGTAAGCTGATGAATCCACGTCCTTGTTATATACTATGGCTGCTATTGGGGTGCCATCAGTTTTGCCTTGGAATATCCCGGATAATATTTCTACTTTGTCCTCCTCTTTTCGTGGGGTTGTTATTTCACTTGTACCTGGACGCCGCTTATCAAGTTCTCTTTGTATATCCTGGACATCTAAGGGCAGGCCTGCTGGGCATCCGTCAACCACGGCTCCGATGGCTCTGCCATGGCTAGAGCCGAATGTTGTAACCTGGAAGATTTTACCTAACTTGTTACCTCCCATAGGATATCACTTTTAATCGTTTCCTTTTGGCAAATAGGGCCTTAGCCAGTTAATAAAACTGTCAACACTCCTTGTCTGTATATACACTGTCCCATTACCGTTGAATTCGGCTACTAGTCCTTCACCACCAAATATGGTGCTTTTGAGTCCGCCTATTTTCCTAACATTGAAGTCTAGGCCCTCTGTGAATGCTACAATATGTCCTGTGTCTATGATGAATTTCCCGTTTTCCACCTTCCTTTTATATATACCACCAAAACTTGACAAGAAAAGGGGACCGTAACCCGTCAATCTTAGGAGGAATAATCCCTCCCTTGCAAAAAATGTCTTAAATCCTCCGAATTTTGTTTCGATTTCAATATCTGCTGCTGACGCCAAGAAAGCCCCGCTCTGGGCATATAGTGTACCCTCAAGTTCAAAGGCTTCAATGTCACCGGTGTATGGCGGTGCGAGTTCAATGGCCCCGGGGCTACCATCAGCATAAAATGTATTCATGAACAAGCTTTCACCACCCACAACCCTACTAAGAGCCTTGAAAACACCCCCAGTTTCTGTCTCCACTTGGATATTATCACTCATAGAGACCATAGCCCCAGGCTCTGCCTTTATATGCTCACCAGCATCCAATTCAACATCAACTAAACTAAAACTTGGCCTGTGTATTATATTATATTTCATGGTATCACAAGAGAAAATTATGTGTCAATCCAACATATAATCCTATAAGGTGAAAGTACAATGATAAAAATGATCTATGAGAAACTATTCTCGGCTTATGGAGAGCAAGGCTGGTGGCCCCTACTCGATGAGAAATTTAAGCTATCATATCATCCAGGTGATTATTCACCACCCAATAGTAGACGGGAGATATTCGAGGTTTGGGTGGGTTCTATCCTTGCACAGAATACAACATGGAAGGTGGCATCAAGGGCCCTTATAAACCTTGCGAAGGCAGGAGCCCTCAACCCTTATAGTATCATTGAAATGGACCATTCGAAACTTAGTGAACTGATAAAACCCGCAGTTTTCTTGAACCAGAAAGCGCAGTATTTAAAGGAGATTTCGAAATTTTTCATATCCCTCAAGGGTGTTCCTAGAAGGGATGAGCTGCTCTCAATCAAGGGTGTGGGTGATGAGACAGCAGACACAATACTATTATATGCATATAAAGTCCCAGAATTTATTGTTGATTCTTATACCCGTAGGATCCTTAAAAAATTTAAACTAATAAAAGGTGATGAGAACTATATGAAGATAAAGAAGTTATTCGAAGACAGCCTACCATCAGATTATAGGATATTCCAAGAATATCATGCTCTCTTAGTAGAACATGGAAAAAGATATTATCGGGATAAATCTGCCAGAGATCCGCTCCTAAGTGATTTTCATGATAACATTCACTGATATAAGTATTAGGATCATCAAGTTAACCTTCAAAGAGAGGTTTAAATTGGCAAGGTTGGCTCAAAGATCAAAAGTTTTTAGGAGGATAGTTCACAAGCTATTCTTTGAAGGAGATGACATACAAGTGCTGCCAAGGAATGAGACCATCAACCTGAATGTTAAACTCGACCCGCCAAAAACTTCTATTCTACCCAGCCAAGTCCTTAAAGAGATGATATCAAAATCAAGGTACATATTCAAGATGAATTTCTGCATATGCAGAGTCTCATCCAATTGCAAGGAGTACCCGCATGAATTAGGATGTATATTCCTTGGAAAAGGCGCTAATAGGATAACAGGGAAGGTTGGACGTCTAATATCAAAGGATGAGGCTATAAGACACATTGAAGAATGTGAAAAGGCAGGTTTGGTTCATATCATAGGTAGAAACAAGATAGACACTGTATGGTTAAATACTGGTCCGAAGGAGGAACTACTATCCATATGTAATTGCTGTCCATGCTGCTGCCTCTGGAAGATGATACCAGATCTTCCAGATGAACTTGCCAAAAGCATGACACCAATGAGTGGTGTTAAAGTTGAGTTCATCCAAGAAAATTGTATCGGTTGTGGAAATTGCCTTGAAAAATGCTTTGTTAAAGCTATTAAGATTAAAAATGGGAAGGCCCAAATAGATAATAGACTTTGCAGATGTTGTGGCAGATGCTCCAGGGAATGTGAAAATAATGCTATAAAGATACTGATGGATCATGATGCTGTTAAACGTGCCATAGAACGTTTAGAACCCCTTGTAGATGTTAAAGCAGAAATGTGATATTATGAAATTCCCAAAGAAGAGGATGAGAAGACTCAGGAAAACCGAAAAGATAAGGGACATGGTGAAAGAGACGAGAATAGCCCCCAGTAACCTAATATACCCCATTTTCGTAAAAGAAGATCTTAAAACGGGATCGAAAGAGCCTATAGATACAATGCCGGAGCAATACAGGTATTCGCCGGAAGCAGCTGCCGATGAACTTAAAAAACTTGAAGAAAAAGGATTAAACGCCATCATACTCTTCGGAATTCCCAGAAAAAAAGACAATATAGGATCATCTGCATTTGATGATAAAGGGATAATACAGGAGACCATAAAACTCCTAAAAGACGAAACCAACCTTTTCATCATAACAGATGTATGCCTCTGCCAATACACAAGCCATGGACACTGCGGAATAGTCCAAAACCAAGAAATATTAAATGATGAAACCCTAGAATACCTTGCAAGGATAGCAGTATCCCATGCAAGGGCTGGAGCCGACATGGTAGCACCATCAGACATGATGGATGGTAGAATCGCCGCCATAAGAAAAAACTTGGATGAGAATGGCTTCCAGGACATCCCTATAATGTCATATGCTGTTAAATACGCATCATCATTCTACGCACCCTTCAGAGAAGCCGTATCCTCCGCACCATCATTCGGCGACAGAAAAACCTACCAGATGGACCCCTCCAATGCAAGGGAAGCAATAATAGAGGCAAAACTAGACCTAGAAGAAGGTGCTGACATCCTAATGGTGAAACCAGCCCTACCATACCTCGATATTATAAAATCTCTCAAGGAAGAATTTAATACGCCACTAGCAGCATACAATGTAAGTGGAGAATACTCAATGTTAATGGCAGCCATAAAAAAAGGCTACCTCACAGAAGACTCCATATATGAGTCCATCCTCTCAATTAAAAGGGCGGGAGCAGACCTTATAATATCCCATTTCACTCCAAAACTATTAAATGGGGGTTTGTGATGAAACCATCATTTGTCGCGAAAATAGCTCAACTGGCAGCCGCCTTAGAAGTCAGCGGCCACCCCAAACCTGGTAACGTCCACAGAACCCAGGACTTTGATGATATGAGTTTCGAAGATTTCATTATAAGTGCAATTGTGATAGGAGACACCATGTATGAGGCCGCGGAAAGAGGCGCTAAATTAAAGGATGAACTCGATTTTTCCCCTATTAGGATTGGAAGCCTCATATTAAAGGCAATAGAGGAAACACAGAAGTGGGTGTCCACCAATACTAACCTTGGTATTGTTATGCTGCTAACACCAATCGCATCTGCCGCAGGGATGGTAACAGGAAAAGATCTACAAGGCCTTAGGGAAATGGTTAACAAGATAATGTTACAGACAACAGCTCTTGATGCCGTGGACCTCTATGAGGCCATTGCAATAGCCCAACCAGGAGGGATGGGTGAATGCGACCAGTTTGATGTTAAAGATGAAAAATCTAAGGATAAAATCCTCAAGGAGAACGTAACATTATTTGATGTTCTTAAACTCTCATCATCATGGGATCTTATAGCAAGGGAACTTACAAGTTCCATGCCCATAACATTTAATATAGGTTTCCCAGCATTCAAAGAAACCCATCAGGTAGCTGATATGAATGCTGCTGTCGTCCAAACCTTCTTAACAATACTCTCAAATTTTCCTGATACACTTATACAAAGGAAACATGGCCACGAATTAGCCGAGACCGTGACAGAGGAGGCTAGAGAAGTGCTTGAAAGAGGCGGAATATTAACAGATCAAGGGTTAAAAGCTCTTAAAAGCTTTGATAGAAAACTGGGGAGAATGGGCATAAACCCGGGCACAACAGCAGATTTAACAGCCTCTTCCATAATGGTGGGGCTCATAGACTTCTATGGGGATAAAATAGAATAAAGGTGCTTCACATGGATGTTGAACGCATAATCGACGAACTCCATCTATACGAGAAGAAAGTTTTAAAGGCTATGGAAAAATTGGAACCACCAATAAGACCCAATGATATTGTAAAATCAGAGAACATGGATATAAAAGCAGTTATGAGCGCTCTAGGATCTTTAGAATCCAAGGGGCTTGTTAAAGTCCATAAAAGCTTGGATAAATTATTAAAACTCACAGAAACCGGTGAAAGGTATGCTATGGAGGGCTTGCCGGAAAAAAAAGTCCTCAAATTACTCTCAAAGGAGGGTTCATTGCAAATATCCGAGATCATGGAAAAAAGTGGTTTAGACAAGACAGAGAACAAAGTCGCCATAGGTTGGCTCCTGAGGAAAAAATGGGCCGAAATCAAAAACGACCTCCTCAAAATAACATCAAAGGGTGAAAAATTTCTAGGAAAGCTGGGATCTGATGAAATATTACTCCAAAAGCTCGAGGAAAAAGGAAGATTAAAACTATCATCCCTAGAAGATGAACTTAGAGAGGCGTTTAAACTTCTAAGCCAAAGAAAGGGAATACTAGACGTAAAAAAGGTTAAGGAACATGAAATCCGCCTAACAGATAAAGGTAGGGTCATATTAGAGAGAGGATTAGAGATACGGGAAGAGGCCACCCAACTAACACATGAGGATCTCAAAAGTGGAAGATGGAAGAAGCTATATTATAGGGGATATGACATCCATGCAGAGTATCCGATCATCTTCCCTGGGAAAATGCATCCCCTAAAACGTATAATAGAAGAGATCAGGGACATATTCCTTAAAATGGGTTTCACAGAATCTCGAGGTCCTATAATAGAGTCTGCTTTCTGGAATTTTGATTGCTTATTCCAGCCTCAGGATCATGCTGCAAGGGAAATGCAGGACACTTTTTATGTTAAGAATCCTTCAGAGACGAAATTGCCTGGGAAAAGCTTGGTGGAGAAGGTTAGGAGGGTTCATGAAGATGGGGGATCAACTGGTTCAGAGGGTTGGCAATATAATTGGGATGTTGAAATCGCGAAAAAGAGCGTGTTGAGAACTCATACGACATGTGTATCTGCAAGATTCCTCTTGGAGAATAAGCCACCCCTTAAAATGTTCTCTATCGGTAGGGTTTTTAGGAGGGAAACGATAACTTATAAGCACCTTCCAGAGTTTCATCAGGTGGAGGGTATAGTTGCGGCTGAAGATGTTACATTTAAGAACTTGTTGGGTATCTTAAGGGAGTTTTATAGTAGGTTGGGGTTCAAGGTCAGATTTAGACCAGCTTATTTCCCTTATACTTTCTTGTCAACTGAATGTGAAATTTATCTTCCTGAGAAGGAGAGTTGGATAGAACTTGGGGGTGCTGGGATGTTCAGGCCAGAGGTCTTGGAACCTTTGGATGTTGATACTCCGGTTGCGGCTTTTGGCCTTGGCATAGAGAGGCTTGCGATGATTAGGCTGGGTATAAAGGATATAAGGATGTTGTATCAGAGTAATCTTGGTTGGCTTAGGAGTCTGCCGGTATGTTAATGGGTTCTATGATCTTATAGTATTCACCATTTTTTCTTTGGATTTTTTTGAGTATTTTTTTGTTTTCTAATGATAGTAAGATTCTGTACATTTTGAGGTTGTCTAGTTTTAGGTTGCCGTAGAGTAAGTTTCCTTCGAGGGTGTAACGGGATATTAGACCGTTTTCAGTCAAGGTTTTGATGATTTTGATTGTTTCTTTTTCTAGTTGGTTTAATTCTTCGATTTTAACTTCTTTTTTGTTTTCGACTACTTTGATTTTGTCTTGGATGTTTTGTGGTTTTATTTTACCGTTTTCGCGTTTTATGAGATTTTTTGATTGTAAATTGTTGAGTATTTCATGGTAGTCGTGTTCTGAAATGTCTATTTTCATTTTAATTATCTTTTCAGGTATCCCCTCCAGGAATTCTGGTTTAAGATTTTTGATCTCTTCGTATATGATGTTCTCTTTTTTTGTTATTATTATCATATTGCTCTCCCCATAATGTTTATATGGGGACTAGTATGCCTGCTGCTACTAATCTGCAAATGTCGGTTTTTGTTATAACGCCAACTGCTTTTCCGTCTTCTATTACAAGCAAGCCTGAAACATCAGCTCTTAGCATGAGATTTGCAGCGTCTTCAATGTCGTCTTTAGCCGATATTGTGATAACGTCTTTGACCATGATATCTTCTATTTTTAGTTTCTTTTCGGGTTTTCTGGATCCTAATACTCCAACAAGGTCTGTGTGGGATATTACTCCTACTGGTTTTCCTTTATCATCTAGTACGAAGAGTCTCCTGATACCGTGTTTGTACATTTTCTCAAAGGCTTCGATCGGTTTTGTATCAGGGCTTATTGTGATAACTTCTGGGTTCATAGCCTCTTTAATCTTCATTTTGACCTACCCCTCTCATTGGGGGCTTCCCATTTAGATGATCTGGGTGTGGAATCCATTATTTGATGGGATTGTATCATGTTCATGAGAGAAGTTTATTCCACGCGCATAAATAATTTTGCAATGAATTTGATAATAATTATTTTATAGAATGGATAAATTTCTGCACCTATTGAAACTTTAAATATTATGTTAGATTATTAATATAATATTTTAATATAAACCCAGAGGAGGGAATAGTGTATGATGCGTATAAGCATGTCATTACCAAAGGAACTTCTAAACGATTTTGACGAGGTATTACGGGATCGAGGTTATCAATCAAGGTCCAAGGGTATAAGGGACGCTATAAAAGATTATATAGTCCGTTACCAGTGGATGAAAGAGATGGAAGGAGAAAGAGTCGGTGTAATCGCTGTCATCTATGACCATCATTATACAGGGGTTATGGAAGATCTTGCAGACATACAAC
>Ga0209508_1001794_pt1 | contig 15613 bp, 12 predicted proteins | sample AD_UKC129_MetaG_FD_184427 | JGI IMG/M metagenome (GOLD analysis project Ga0209508, IMG submission 184427) | Active sludge microbial communities of municipal wastewater-treating anaerobic digesters from Canada - AD_UKC129_MetaG (SPAdes) (version 2) | ecosystem: Engineered > Bioreactor > Anaerobic... | reverse complement strand
GGAGGGAGTGCCCGGGTTCCCTGCCAAATAATTGATTTGGCAGGGTGGGTAAGGGAGGGGAGTTTAGCAAAAAGATTTTTTTGAGGGAATCACCCTCACCCTAACCCTCTCCCTTCGAGGGCGAGGGAAAAAAGATGTAAAGCTCTCCCTTCGAGGGCGAGGGAAAAAAGATGTAAAGCTCTCCCTTCGAGGGCGAGGGAAGGAATATGTGGGGTTCTTCCATTGAAGGCGAGGGAAGAAAAAGAAAGGGGATTATAAAGGGGCACAGCCCCTTTATAGTATTTGTAATGGATTTTGCGGTTAACTATAATACAAAGCAAAAGAAGGTTTAATAACCAGTTTAAAAATTTTTGCAGAGAAAAGAAGTGGACCCGAAAAAAATCACACCATATCCTTTCTCGTTGGCCTATCCTTAAAATACCGATAAAGTGGTAAAATATAAACTAAAAAGAGGTGAGAACAACGCCATTCTGGGACGAATATTATGAGCTCCTCCCCCGGGAAGAGCTGGAAAAAATTCAGCTTAGCAGACTTAAAAAAGTACTCATTCGCGCTTATCACAACCTGCCTTATTATCGCAAAAAATTAGAGGAAAGAAAAATTAATCCTTACGATATCAATTCTCTATCCTGTCTTTCTCATCTGCCTTGCACCACTAAAGAAGACCTCCGCCAAGCTTATCCTTTTGGGGCCATAGCGGGACCCTTACGTAACGTAGTGCGAATTCATTCTTCTTCGGGAACCACAGGAACAGCTACGGTAGTGGGGTATACCAAAAAAGATATAGAGGCCTGGGCAGAGCTCGCTGCTCGAGCGCTTTCCAGCTATGGAGTAGATGAAGAAGATATCATCCAGGTCTCTTTTGGATATGGTCTTTTTACTGGAGGTTTAGGAATTCACTATGGAGCAGAAAAACTGGGTGCTACAGTAGTGCCTGCTTCTGCTGGTAATACTCTTCGCCAGATTCAGATTATGAAAGACCTGAAAATAACCGCGCTAGCCTGTACCCCCTCTTATGCCCTCTACTTAGCTGAAGTAGCCAAAGAAAACAACGTTAACTGGAAAGAAAGCAGCTTGCGTATTGGGGTATTTGGAGCTGAACCCTGGTCAGAAGAAATGCGAGAAGACATAGAAAAAAAACTACCTATTCGAGCTTTTGATATCTATGGCTTGAGTGAAGTTATAGGGCCAGGAGTAGCTTTTGAGTGTGAAGAAAGAAAAGGATTACACATCTCTGAAGACCACTTCCTTCCCGAGATAATCGACCCCCAGACAGGGAAAGTTTTACCTCCCGGAGAAGAAGGAGAGTTAGTATTTACCACTCTTACTAAGGAAGGCACCCCAGTAATTCGTTATCGCACCGGAGACATATCTTCTCTCAATTATGAGCCTTGTTTTTGTGGAAGAACACTGGTAAGGATGAAAAGAGTTTTTTCTCGCACCGATGATATGCTCATTATTAGAGGAGTAAATGTTTATCCTTCTCAGATTGAGAGCGTCATTTTAAGCTTTGACGGAGTAGAGCCCTATTATCAGATCGTCCTCACCCGAGAAAACTTTTTAGACCAAATTGAGGTTCAAGTAGAAGTTACACCTCAATTCTTTTCTGACCAGATAAAAGTATTAGAAGGATTAAAAAAACAAATTGAAGAAAAGCTGAGAACTGAATTAAATTTAAGTTGCGAGGTAAAACTCTTAGAGCCCAAAAGTATTACCCGCAGCGAGGGAAAATCTAAAAGGGTTATAGACCTGCGAAAAAAGGAGGAGATTTAGTGAAACAAATATCAGTGTTTTTAGAAAATAAGCCAGGTAGTCTGTATGAAGTGCTTTACAAATTGAAGGAATGGGGAGTAAACCTGCGAGCACTTTCTCTCGCTGATACTGCTGAGTTTGGAGTTTTAAGATTTATCGTAGAAAACCCGGAAGAAATAGTAGAAAAATTGAAAAGGGAGAATTTCGCTGCTACTTTAACTGAAGTTCTAGCTGTAGGAGTAGAAGACCGACCGGGAGGGTTAGCCGAAGTAGTAGGCATTTTAACTCACCAAAATATCTCCATTGAATATCTCTATGCCTTCGTTTCTCCCCAGGGGGGAAAAGCATATGTAGTGTTGCGAGTAGAAAAGTTAGAAGAAGCTGAAAAAATATTGAGGGGAAACCATATCCCTATTTTAGAGAAAATTGTAATTTAAAAGCAATCCGGAGATAGGGGAAGAATAAATACCTTCATCTATCTCCCTTTCTATTATCGCGAGGGCTACAAATAACAGTTTAGGCATAAGATTAAAAGCATAATGATGAAAAAACTTCGGGATTTTAACGGGATAAGCTAACCCAGCTACATGGTGATCCACTTTTTAGCCCTGAAAAAAGCTTTAAAAGGTGACCTTCGGCAAGTTCAGGGAATTGAAGATAAAAAAGGCTGTAGAAAATTGCTTAAACATGATCTTCTACAGCCCTGGAAAACCATATAACTAATTATTTATTCAGTGACTGAGCAGCCATCCATTCCATGATTGATACTATTTTGCCATCAATGACGGTTGTACACTCATTATTGTATACATAAATCCATGACCAGTGTCCATTGTATTCATATGGCGTACCATCTTCTTTTTTGTATAAACCCGTAGTATCAATTACTTTATCAAAATATGACAGATGAACATTGGTTGCTCCAGCTGTAAGCAATCGGTTATAAGTAGGAACGGCATAGATTGCTGGAAGTACTACCGGATCTGTAGCTGCACAGGTGAACCAAATGGGAGTTTTCATAATTTCACGAAGGTCTGCGTTGGTAATTAATTTATCATGAAGAGGTTCGCACACCGGGAAGGCAGCTGCAAAGTACCCTGGATAGTCACGAATCATAATCATGGTCATATATCCACCATTAGAGCATCCACCAATGTATATTCTATTGGCATCAATGTCACTATTCTGGGAAACATAATCCTTGATTAATGACATGAGTGCATCCTCATATATTGATGTCCCATCTCCTGTTCCCGTAAAACCATCCATCCAGAATGTAGGCGCCTGAGGCACTAAAACATGAGCTCCACCAAAATAGGATTGAATTTCTTCTGTGATCAGGTTTACACATTTATTTGCTGCAAGAGGAATAGTTGCATCTACCCCGCCTTCTCCACCACCGTGTAACCATATGATTAAGGGGTGCTTTTGATCATCTTTTGCAGGTGCATAGTATGCATAGTTTAGAGTAATACCATTGTATGTTGATTTTCCAATTGAAAAGTCATCCACAAGTTCTCTTATTCCACCCGCAAATTTATTAGCAATCAGACCTGAAATTGTTCCTGAATCAAAAGGAATATCCTTTAACTGAGTAATCACGTAATCGCATCGAATCCACTCGTTTCTCCCGTTATAATAATTGAGCGGTGAGCCCAACGATACATTCGGGCCGATTTCCATTTCTAATGTAACATACTGTCCAGCCTCAACTGGATTTCCATTTTCATCAGACACATAAGCATTTATCACTGTACGATATCCACTTTCCAACAACGGAGTAGGCACTCTAGGATCAGTTCTGGATACCAATACCGAGAAAGTATCTTTACTCACAGCTCCTTGTTTAACAGTTTGACCTAGATCGATAATTACTTCTGGAACTGCTGCCCCCCAATCATAAATCTTTGTAAGGGTACGATAAAATGTTTCTTTTGGTTGCATTTGCTTAGGCTGCGTTTGCTCGGCAAAAACAACCATTCCAAAAGAAAAAACAACAATTGTCGCCAAAACGAATACCGCAATAATTTTCCTATGCTTTTTAATACCTTTTAACATTTTATCTTACCTCCTTTAATAATAATTTGTGCATTTACGACATAATTATAATATCTGAGTATAAATTAAATCAAACTTTTTTCAAATTTCTGCTTATTATAGAGCCCTAAAAAATTTGACAAATTTCTGAGATAATGTTATCTTTAGTAAAAATTTATCTGAAGGTTATAAAATGAGGAAAAAAATTACGATTAAAGATATAGCTCAAGAACTGAATGTTTCAGTAGCTACTGTGAGTCGGGCGTTGAACGGTGAAAAAGGAGTTAACTCTGATTTACGGAAAAAGGTTATAAAAAAGGCTCAAAATATGGGATATTTCCGCTGGTCTTCTCTTAATCTATTAAATGGAGAGCCTAAAAAAATAGCAGTTATTTTCCCAGAAAATGACTATTTCTGGGAAAAAGTTGATAAAGGTGTCCAAGATGCCCAGGAATTATTACAACATTCTGAGATAGAACTGAAATTTTTTCGCACCACCGGTCATAACTTAGCTCAACAAAACCAGTTGCTGGAAAATATCCTGCAAAAAGAAAAAATAGATGGCTTAGCTCTCGTCCCTGCCGATTTTACTCAGTTAGATTATTTTATTAATGCTTTATATCTTAAAGGTGTAGCAGTAGCCACTTTTAACATAGATGCACCCTTAAGTAAGAGACTTTTCTATGTAGGACAAAACTCAAATCAAGCAGGTAGAGTAACAGGGAAGATATTTGATTATCTCTTGAGGGGTAAAGAGGGGAAAATTAGTATTTTAACTAGCAACAAAAGAGCTCCTTCTCATATGGGGCGATGGCAAGGACTAATCGATTTTGTTCACGAAAAAGGCCTTTCTTTAGATGTTTCTCAAGTGGTAGAAGCCAAAGACGATGAAGAAGCTTACAAGATTACTAAAGATAAGCTCCTGGAAGAAAAAGATTTGCTGGGCATTTTTGTTTCTACTGCTTTTGGTAACATAGGAGTGGGAAAAGCTTTAAAAGAAAAAGGAAAGAAAGATTTGGTGGTAATAGGCAACGATTTGGGGGAAGGATGGATCCCTCATATTAAAGAGGGAATCATCGATTGTTGCCTTTTCCAGGCTCCTTATTTGCAGGGATATTTAGCTCTAATGCTATTAGCTAAGTTTTTGCTGTTTGAAGAAAACCCTCCCGATAAAAATATTTTTATTCCCATTATTCCCGTTTTTTCCGAAAACTTAGATGGAGACTTTTTGAATTTTGAACAATGTGTAACAAGACACGCTTCTCTAAATTATCAGTTCTTAGACACAGACTAAGGGAGGAGTTTTTTATCATCTATTACTGACCACAAGGAGGTGAGTAAAGGGGAATTAATTTTATTTGGTTCTTAACCTTCACAGGATTAAAACATTTTAAAGGAGGAATGTAGTCGTGAAGAAGATAGCCAGTTTGTTAATAGTTTTGTTACTGGTGTGGGGGGTTAGTGCCTTGGCTTTTGCTGGAGAAGTAGAAAAATCTTTCTGGGGAACTACTAAAGAAGGAGCACCAATAGACCTTTATACTCTCACAAATGATAATGGAGTTATGGTGCAATTAACCAATTATGGGGCTACAGTAGTGTCTCTTTATGTCCCGGATAAAGAAGGTAACTTAGGCGACGTGGTATTAGGTTTCGATAGTGTATCCGACTATGAAAAACCTGATCCTTACAATCCTTATTTTGGTGCCACAATAGGACGGTATGGTAATAGAATCGCCGGTGGGCAATTCACTCTGGACGGAAAAACTTATACCCTGGCGCAGAATAATGGCCCCAACCATTTGCACGGAGGATTAAAAGGATTTAAGGACCAGATATTTGAAGGTATTCCTATGAAAACTCCTGAAGGCCCAGCAGTCCGGTTTAAATATTTGAGCCACGATGGAGAAGAGGGATATCCCGGAAATCTGCAAGTGAGCGTTACTTTTACATTAACTAACGATAACGAATTGAAAATAAAATATTTGGCTACCACCGATAAACCTACAGTAGTTAATTTAACCAATCATAGTTACTTCAACCTTGCCGGAGAAGGTTCAGGCAATATCTTGGACCACGAGTTGATGATTGTGGCTGATAACTATACCCCTGCCGATGATACCCTTATTCCTACGGGAATTGCTCCGGTAGCGGGAACTCCTCTGGATTTTACCGCTCCTCATAAAATAGGAGAGCGAATTGAGCAATTGCTTCGTAAAGAAGGAGACGATCCTTTTAAAGGTTATGACCACAACTTTGTGCTCAATAACCAGACTGGAGAGTTAGCTTTAGCTGCTCGGGCTAAAGAAGCTACTACCGGCCGGGTAATGGAAGTTTATACTACTGAGCCTGGAGTTCAGCTTTACACTGGAAATTGGGTGAACACTCCAGGGAAAGAGGGAAAACTCTATGGGCAGTATTCTGGTTTTTGCTTAGAGACTCAACACTATCCCGATTCTCCCAACCATCCTGATTTCCCCTCTACAGTTTTAAGACCGGGTGAAGTTTATTCTACATTAACTATTTACAAGTTTTTGGTAGAAGAGTAGATTAGTTAGATTCCTCCCCTGTTTCCGAAACAGGGGAGGAATGAATGGGGAGAGGTAGCAATGAACTCTAAAGAAAGAGTAAAAATTGCTCTTGAGCACCGTGAACCAGACCGAGTACCAGTTACCGCTAGCTTTACTCCTGAATTTGCCCAACGCTTGCGAGATTATTTCAGCTTACCCTCTCAGTTTTCCAATCCTCATGGAGGAGAAGTCCACGATTTAGAAGAAATCCTGGGGCTGGATATAATCCAGTATGCGGTAGGAATAGGTAATTCTTTCTATGCCTCAGAGGAAAAAGAATACATTTGTGATTGGGGGATAAAATGGCGGCAAGTAGAATACGAGACCCCTTTCGGGAGGGGACATTATACTGAAATAGCTGAACATCCCTTAACCGGCGACGGGCTCTACCGGTATGTTTCTCCTGACCCTCACCGAGAGGAGCTTTATGCTCCTTTAGAAGGAGTAATGGAAAAATATGGTGAAAAGTATTTCATCTTAGGAGTTACAGTATGTACCATTTTTGAAGCTTCCTGGTATTTGCGAGGAATGAGCCAATTGCTTATGGATATGGTGGAAGATGAAGAAAAAGCTAATTATGTTCTGGACATTCCTTTTCATTTTCACTTAGAGACAGCTAAAAAGTTGGTGAAAATGGGAGTAGATGGCATCTGGTTGGGAGACGATGTAGGATCACAGAAAGGAATGTTAATTTCTCCAGAGCTATGGCGAAAATACTTGAAACCCCGAATGGCTACCATCTGCCGGGAATTAAAAAATATCAACCCTCATCTAAAAATTGCTTACCATAGCGATGGGAACATTTATCCTATTATTCCCGAACTAATAGAAATAGGGATAGATGTCCTCAATCCGGTGCAACCTCAAGCTATGGATCCGGCTTTTTTAAAAGAGCGTTACGGAGATAAACTCTCTTTCTGGGGAACTATTGATGAGCAATATACTCTTCCTTTTGGGACTAAAGAAGAGGTGGAGAGAGAAACAAAGGAGAGGATAAAAGTAATGGCTCCGGGAGGTGGTTTTATTATTTCTCCTACTCATCATGTACAGTTAGATACCCCTCTCGAGAATTTCTTTACTTTTTTAGAAACAGTTAAAAAATATGGCTGTTATCCCCTCAGCTTTTAGAGTAAAATAAGCAGAGAAGGAGGTGAGATTTTAGTTTTTGGGGGTTAAAAGCCATTTTAAGTAGTTTATCAAATTTAAAAGGAGGTTTAACTCATGAAAAAAACTCATTGGCTAGTTATATTTTTGGTAATAAGTGTGTTGGTGTTAAGTAGTAGTTTTGCTTTTGCCCAGGGTAAGAGATTTGAAGGGATTAAAATACGTTTCTTCTGTGGTGGTGCTCCGGGAGACCCCTTTGCCAGCGTAGTTTATAAGGGAGCACAATTTGCCCAAGAAGATTTAGGATGTAACGTAGAATATGTCTTTTCTGGTTGGGATCCTCAACAAATGGTGGTTCAGTTTAAAGAAGCAGTAGCTTCTGATGTAGATGGTATTGCTATTATGGGACATCCCGGTGATGATGCTCTGGAAACTCATATCGACGAGGCTTTTAGTAAAGGTATCATAGTGACCTCTCAAAACACCACCCTTCCCCGGGCGGAAGAAAAGTATAAAGCTCGCGGATTTGGCTATGTAGGACAGGAACTTTATGAATCAGGAGTCACCTTGGGTAAAGGATGCGTAAGTATGTTTGATTTAAAACCTGGAGATCGAGCTATGGTTTGGGGATTGCTTTCTCAGCCTACTCGAGGATTAAGAACTAAAGGAGTCATAGATGCCTTGGAAGAAGCAGGACTGACAGTAGATTATATAGAAATTTCTCCTGAGGTTAACGCTGACGCTCCTTTGGGCGTTCCTATTTTTACTGGCTATGTTTCTTCTCGCCCCGATGTAAAATTAGTGGTTACTGACCATGGTTCTTTAACTGCTACTATGCAAACTTTCTTCCAGGCTGCCGGTTTAGGGCCAGATGATGTGGTAGGAGCTGGTTTTGACCTCTCATCTGCTACTTTAGAAGCTATCCGCAGCGGATATACTGATTTAGTTTTGGATCAGCAGCAGTTCTTGCAAGGCTATCTTCCTGTTCTCCAGTTATGTATGAGCATTAAGTATAAATTCTCCGGACTTCACATTGATACCGGATCCGGTTTGGTTCACGCTGGGAATGTGGAAGAAATTGCTCCTTTGGTAGAGGAGGGAATCAGATAATTGGCTGAACCATCTGAAGTTCTGGTTAAAATGGCTAATATTTGCAAATCCTTTGGGCATGTAGAGGTATTGCGAAATGTTAACTTTGAAGTAGGTTACAACGAAGTAGTGGGTCTTTTGGGAGACAATGGTGCAGGAAAATCTACTTTGATTAAGATTTTGACCGGGGTTCACCGTCCTGATCGGGGAGAAATTTACTGGAAAGGGCAGAAATTAGAGGACTATTCAGTAGCCAAAGCTCGAGACTTGGGGGTTGAAACTGTCTTTCAAGAAAGGGCACTATGCGAGAAGCATGCTATATGGAGAAATATATTTATGGGAAGAGAAATAACTAAATTGGGAGGCTTCGTCGATAGTCAAAAAGAAAGAGATGAAACAGAAAAAATTATGAAAGAACTTATGGGTTTTACTTCTTCTGCTCTTTCGGTGGATTCTGAGGTTGGAGACCTCTCGGGAGGAGAAAAGCAAGGGGTAGCCATTGCTCGAGCTTTGTATTTCCAGGCTGACCTCATCATCCTCGATGAACCCACCACTGGTCTTTCTCTTTCTGAGACCCAAAAAGTGTTAAACTTTGTGGAAGATATAAAAAGACAAGGAAAATCTGCTATATTTATTACTCACAATATCTATCATGTTTATCCGGTAGCTGACCGTATAGTAGTTTTAGACCGAGGTAGAGCGGTGGGTGAGTTCGAAAAAGCAGGGGTTTCTCTAGAAGAATTAGTAAATAAATTATATCTGGTGGCTCAGACGGGAAGCCTTAACAATCAGGGAGCTGTATCTTCACCAGCTGGGTCAGGAAAAGATGATCTTCAATCTCTCATGCCTTAAAAGAATTTGAACCTTTAAGCTAGGACAATATTGATGTAGGAGTAGAGTAGAATCATTAGAGGATTCTTCTCTACTCCTAAAACTAGGATTAGAGTAGGGGGACTCTGGATGAAAAAGGAGCAAAGTATATTTTCTCAGCATCAGTTACAAATTAGTGTTCTGTTAGTTTTTTTTGGGGTTTTAGTTCTCTTTATTATTGGTAGTCCACAGACTTTTCTTTCTAGTAATATTTACTATGCTTTTATGTCCAATATCCCCTTTTTTGGTATTTTAGCACTCTCCTTGACGCTGGTCGTAATATGCGGGGATATGGATCTTTCTTTTCCCTCCATTATGGGATTTGCTGGATATATATTTACTACGTCTTTTCATGCCACTCAAAGTGTAGGATTAGCTTTACTATTTTCTCTCTTAGTAGGTTTAGGAGCCGGCCTGATGAATGGTTTAATAATAGTGAAGCTACACCTTCCTTCTTTGGTGGTGACCATTGGTACTCAATTCTTTTGGGCTGGTGCTACTCAAGTTTTAAGCGGAGGATTAGGGAAAACCCTGGTTCCTACTAAAGCTAGTTCCTTATACCCAGTGTTTGTGGGTAGAATTGGAGGGAAACTACCAGCTCAAATGCTTTGGATGGTAGCAATTGCTTTTATAATTTGGTTAATTTTGAATCATCACCGCTTTGGAGCTCATATTTATTTTACTGGTGACAATCCTCATAGTGCTCGGGTTATGGGAGTTAATGTAGACCGGGTGAGAATGTTAGTCTTCACTCAAATGGGTATTTTTTCTGCTTTTGCTGGGATATTAGCCAGTTTGGAAGTGGTTTACTTCTGGCCCACCCTGGGACAGGGATATATGTTAAAAACTATGGCAGCTGTATTTTTAGGAGGAACTCCAGTAACTGGAGGAGTGGGAACGATTTTTGGTACTTTTATGGGCATTATAATTATTGGTATGTTGGAAGCAGGCATTATTGCTATGGGGATGACTGGATTCTGGACTCAGCTGGTGTATGGTTTAATAATTGTAGTATCTGTAGCTATGTATTCGATTATGGGGAGGAGAAAGTAGGCCTATAAGCCGAGTTCTGTATTCCCGTAGGAACGACAACCATCTATCTGGGGGGTTAGTTGCCTAACCCCCTCGAGCGGCCAACCCGAAGGTCAGCGAGCCACCTCATCCCTTCCTATTTGGCCTTGCTCCGGGTAGGGTTTGCCAGGCACGCCGATTGCTCGACGTCCGGTGAGCTCTTACCTCGCCTTTTCACCCTTACCTTTTATGGCGGTATCTTTTCTGTGGCACTTTCCGGGAGTTACCTCCCCTGGGTGTTACCCAGTACCCTGCTCTGTGAAGCTCGGACTTTCCTCAGGATTTCTCCCGCGGTTGTCCAGCCTACTTTCTCCATACTTTAAAACTCAATTTTTGAGTTAATATTTCCGAAGCTAAATGGTCAGCCTTCTGATTTTCTTCTCGAGGTATGTGAAAAATCTCAAAATAACCGAGTTTTTGGATTTTACTCTGTGCTTCTTGGTAGAGAGGAATTAAATTAGGAGACTTTACCCGATACAGACGGTTTATCTGCTTTACGAGAAGCTGGCTGTCAGAGAAAACCCGGAGTGCTTCTCCTCCCTCTTCTAAAACCTGGTCTAGCACTGCAAGTAAAGCTCGATATTCTGCTTCATTGTTAGTGGCAATACCGATTCGGACGGCAGCTTCCATAATTATATTTCCTTCTCCATCTCCTAAAACAAAAGCATAAGAACTTTCTCCGGGGTTTCCTTTCGATGCTCCATCTATGAAAGCAATGAACTCTTTATTTTCGACGAAGAAATCGACCACAGTTGGGACACCGCACCAGCGATTCTCCCTTACGGACAGCTTTTATTATAGCTAAGGGAACAGTTAAGTTACATCCTTCACAGGTTTCTCCATTTAAATAAGTGACCGGGTCAGAGAATTTTTTCCTCAATTCTTCATAGGTAGAAATTATTTCCTCAGGTAAAGAAGCGATTATTTTTTCTCTTTCCTTTTCTTTTTCCGAAATTGAAATTTTTTCTGCTTCTAATTCTCCTTGCAACTTGTGGAGTAGAGAGAGAAAGATTGCCTCTTTCTGGGAATAAGATTGGTTTTTCTCCTGGATTTCCTTCTGCAATTCTTCAGCATTTTCTAAAGAGGTGATAACATTATTTTCTAAGGAATTTTTGCTTTCTTCTAATTTTTCTATAGTTTTTTCCCACTGAGATAACTCCTTAGGAGAACTAACTTCCCCGCTATAGAGTTTATTTTTAGTAGTTTTCAATCTCTCTTCCAGCTCTTTCAGCTCCAGTTCTTCTTGAGCCAATTTGAGGCGTGCTTTTTCAAAATTGTGTTTTTTCTCTTCTAAGTTAGCTTTTAAGTTTTCTAATTGTTTATTAATATCGGCTATTTCTTCTTCTTTTTTTACTATTCTCTTTTTCCCGCTGTCTATTTTAAGGTCAACATCTTGTAAAGCCAGAAGAATTTCCAAAATTTCACTCATTATTTTTTCCCTCGGTTTCAAAATTTAACTCTACTTTTAATCCTTGTTCTTTAAATTTTTCTTTTAAATCTTGATACACTTCTTTTAGAGCTTTTCTCTCTCCTTCCTCATGAGGTATGGAGTAATAAGTTACTCCCCACAGGTTTAGCTCAGCTATATCATGATGGGAGAGGTCTCCACTCAAGAATACCTGGGGTTTTTCTTTTATTACTCTATCTAAAAGGCTTTTCCCACTTCCAGGACAAAGAGCTATTTTTTGGTAAACAACAGGAAAATCATCGTCAGGATAGTGGGCTACCAGAGAAAAGGCAAGAGAGATTCTCCTTTCTAAATCTTCTCGGGAAATATTCGAAGATAGAGTAATTACTCTCCCTAAACCCGTATCTCCAGATGAGAAAAGGGGATAAACATCAATAACTGGTTGTTCATAGGGATGAGAAGAAAAAATGCTTTCTATTACCCGAGATAAAAAATGCTCTTCCACATTGACTTCTATTCTAATTTCTTCTACTTCTTCTCTTTCTCCTATTTTTCCCCAAAAAGGACGAGCTCCTTCTTGAGGTCGAAAAGTCCCCTTCCCAGAGAGAAGAAAACCACATTCTTCGTAATTGCCTATTTTTCCTCCTCCCGAGGAGAAAATAGCTTCCAGAACTTTCTCTCGGTGAGAAAGAGGAACAAAAGTAACCACTTTAAATCCTCGAGAGGAATGAGGTTCAAGAGGTTTTGTTTTTCCCTCCAGAGACAGAATCTTTATCCACTGGTCGGCCAGGCCACCTTTGGCACTATCTAAATTGGTATGATGAGCAAGAATAGATATTTTTCGGTAATAAAGTTCTCCTAACATGGATAGCCACGGGTCATCGCTGGAAAAAGAAGTAAGGGGCTTCCAGATAGGGGGATGGTGAAGATAGAGAAAGTCATAGTTTTCTTTTATCGCCTGGCGGAATACCCGAGGATTTAACTCTAAAGCCACCAGTATTTTTTCTACCCGGTCTTCTCCTTTGATTTGCAAAGAAGGAGGATCAGAAGGGAAAGCAAGAGAAGAAGGAAAAAGTGTTTCCCAGAAACTAACTACAGTTTCTAATCTTTCCATCTTTTCTCCCTTAGAATAAATGGTGGGCCCACCCGGATTCGAACCAGGGACCGACCGGTTATGAGCCGGCTGCTCTACCGCTGAGCTATGGGCCCCAAAAACAGAATAAATATTACCACATTCTTGTTTTCTTATCAAGAAGGCTCTCGATAACGGTTAATTATAACTGATTTTACAGTTAACTATACGCAGAACTTAGCCAATATGGCCAAATTCAGAAATTTGCTGGTCCATCTTTACTGGAAAGTTGACAATGAAAGGCTCTATCAGATATTGCAATCCCAACTCCCATATTTGACGCTTTTATTGACTGTATAGCTAAAAAATACCTTTAGGTTATTTCCTTACTCTTTCATAATTCTTCCTCCAACCACTCCCGCATCAAGAGGAAAGCGAAGTAGTCGGCTTCTTTTTCTAAGCCGGCGATAAAGCTCTGGTGGTCTAAAAATACCGGGCGCAGATACAGAGTAATCCTCCTTTAGCCTCCTCTAAGCGAACAAATATAACTTCTATCCCTAACGTTTCAGCGAGAAATAGCGCCTCGTCTTCAGAATGTATTTTAGGTAAAGAAGAAGCGCAGCACTCCACAGTCCGGCTTCGGTATTCAGAGGAAAAGCGCCAGTTAATCATTCTTTTTTTCTTTCTCCCTTTCAAGCATTGCAAAGAGAGGCACTAAATAAATTAGTAAGACATCTTCTGGGAAAATAGTAAAGCAAGAGGGGCTCTTTTTGCTCTCGCAAATTGATAAAGATAAAATAAAGCTCAAAGATATTGAAGGATATAATGACGTTGCAGTAAGATTTGACTGAGAGAAATAAATGAGGCCGTCGACTATAACGGAGTTTTTTAGAGAGAGAAACGAGCAAATGCCTTTTTCTGGCGCGCCTGAAGGGAGTTGAACCCCCAACCTACGGATCCGAAGTCCGCCGCTCTATCCTATTGAGCTACAGGCGCGCACATAAAAGCTTTACTTTAGCTGCTTCTATTTTATATTTTACATCTTTTTCTGTCAATGAACATCCAGCTTCTGAGAGCATCACTACCACAGAGATTTGCAGTGACCTCTAAAAAGGTATCCTCCACCCTTGAGTGGATTCCTAAAGTTAGCTTCCTCAGAACTTTTACTATTTCCTTTCCAGAAAGTTTTCCATTCAGCATGGAAGGATTTTTCACCTCTCATTTTTTGAGGGTAGACTTCCGTTTTCCATCTTCAGCTGCTTTCCCAATTTTTATGAGGATGCAAGACATAATCTCCATTTTTTTTATACATTATTGTATAATATGATTACCATGAAGAAGGGGAAAAGCCGTTTAAACATAGGGTGTGTGACAGACGGAATAATTTATGAATACCAGGTCAAAGCCTGGGAAGCCATTATTTCCAGTGCCCAGGAAAAAGATGTAAATCTTTTTACCTTCGTAGGAGGAAGATTACGCTCCGGGCAAGGATTTGATGTTTACGCTAACCAGGTATACAACTTGGTAACTCCCCGGAGTATAGATGGCCTCATTGTATTGAGCTCTGCTATTGGAGGAGAAGTCACCACAGAGGAAATCGGGAACTTCTGTAGAAAATACCTACCATTACCTGTGGTGAACATCAGCCTGGCAATAGAAGGCATACCCAGTATATTGATAGATAATAGAAGTGAGGTAAAGAAAGCTCTATCTCATCTCATTGAAGACCACAACTGCAGAAACATCGCTTTTATCCAGGGGACTGTATACAATCAGGAATCTCAAGAAAGATACCAGGCTTACCTGGAAACTTTAGCTGAATACCATATACCTGTAAATGAGAGCCTCATATTTATTGGTGGGTTCCTCAGAGTTGGGGGACGAGAAGCAGTAAAAGTTCTACTGGATGAGAGAAAAGCTAAGTTTGATGCTCTGGTGGCTGCCAACGATGCTATGGCACTGGGAGCTTTAGAAGAACTAAAAGGGCGAGGAATTAAAGTGCCTCAAGATGTGGCCATTGTGGGATTTGATGACATTGAAGAAGCTAAATCAATCAACCCTCCTCTTACCACCATTCGCCAGCTTTATCATGATATGGGGAGAAAAGCTCTGGAGATGGTATTAGATTTGATAGAGGGAAAGCAAGTTCCCGAGAAAGTTATACTTCCCACCAGGCTAATAATCAGGCAATCTTGTGGTTGTAAGTCTTCTGTAGTATTAAAAGCAGGGGAAGAAGTAGAATTAAGCAAGAAACCTCCCTATTCCTTCAACCAAGAAGAAATTCTTCATCGGGTATTAGAAAATGCAGGAGAAAACCATGATTTATATCCTCTACTGAATGACATATCCAGCTCTTTTTTGATTTCCTTAAAAGAAAAATCTCCGGATAAGTTTCTGGAAACTTTAGAACAACATTTACTCAGAGAAAAGTTTAAGACCTATCCTACTGAGATATGGCAAAAGATAATCATCCTTCTCCGGCAAGAATTACTTCCTCATATAGAGGAGAAAGAAACACTTTTTGCTGAAAATCTCTTTCATCAGGCTCACCTTCTCATTGGAGAAATCAAGGAAAGAGAAGAGAAACATAGAGGATTAAAAATTCTATATGAAACTATCAGAGTGGGTAATATATCTCAAAGA
>Ga0209508_1001785_pt1 | contig 15644 bp, 14 predicted proteins | sample AD_UKC129_MetaG_FD_184427 | JGI IMG/M metagenome (GOLD analysis project Ga0209508, IMG submission 184427) | Active sludge microbial communities of municipal wastewater-treating anaerobic digesters from Canada - AD_UKC129_MetaG (SPAdes) (version 2) | ecosystem: Engineered > Bioreactor > Anaerobic... | reverse complement strand
GGATCTGTGTCGCTGTCGAAAACCCACACAAGGGAGAGTTGGCCATCTCGGTAGTTCCAAGCGGCCAACACCGTTCGGGTGTAATAGCCTCGACACATGACTACGCTAGGTTGACGGCCATCCAAATAGGCCACACAAGTGAGAAAACGGTCGGAGCGATTGCCGTAATCGTCTCCCCATGCGCGGACATCGCCCCGCGGCGGGACATACGGCACCGAAACAACGGCCTTGCCGGTGTGACCTTCAAAAACAGTCAAGTATTCAGGCCCTGTGAGAACAAGACCGTCTGCATTGCGATGATTGGCTGAAGGTGAGCCGATCACTTGGCCCGTACCATCGACCGTGCCATCGGAGGTGCGGCAAACGACCTCGGCGCGCCCGTCGCCGTCGAAGTCGTACACAAGGAACGGCGTATAATGGGCCCCTTCCCGGATGTTGGGACCAAGATTGATCCGCCAAAGAAACTTACCGTCAAAGGTGTAAGCTTCCAGGAGCGTCTGGCCTGTGGGCCCGCGTTGCGAGTTATCGCGAGGCCGCTTCTCCTGTTTGAGGACAAGCTCATAGCGGCCATCGCCGTTCAAATCTCCCACACTGGCATCGTTGGGTGTGTAGCCTGGTAAGGTCTGCAAAGGAATGACCCAATGGGTTTGGCCTTTCGCGACCTCGACGGTTGCCGTCTCGCCCGTCTCTTTGCCTGAGATAACATTTCGCACTTGGTAGAATCGAGGCCAGGGGCTATCACGATCTTCATCGACGAAATTGGTTCGATCCAAAAGCGGAGAATCGGTCAGGCGAATCCATGTGCCATCTTCCTGGCGGCGATACACGTGGAAGGCCAAATCATCGGGGTCGTCGGCAAGCAACCGCCAGCTTACCATTACCGTCCCATCACCGCGGTCGATGGCGACCAGACCCCGATCAAGGTCTTCCATCTGACGTTGGGTAAAAACCTGCCGGGTGACTCCGAGGAAAACAAGAAGGGCGGCAAGAGATCGTAACATAAAATGGATCGCTGCTGGCAAGACTGAGCGGTGCTTATGGTTCAGATTGACAATCATCGTTAGCAAAAACGTGGACCGGTGCGAAAGGTTTCTTCAAAACCAGCGAGATATCGCCTTTTGTTATCCCTCTATTGGGTGGTTAATTTGTGCTATTTGCTCAAACGAATTGGCAAGAATCGAAAGTTCGACAATTTCCGTTTCAAGGAGCAAGCGGTAAACTAAATACGAGAGGATTTTGCTTGCAAAGGTCATGGTATTTCCTCCCCGGGAGAATGGGAAGAGACCCGTTCGACGTGAAAGGCCGTGGCCTTTTATTGTGATGGCAACAATTTGGCAAGGTTATGTTAGGGCTTGACCGGGAGACTTTTTGAACAAGGGGTGGAGATGCCGGCCATGATCGAATTTCTTTGTCCGAACGGCCATCGTATTCGTTGCTCGGAAGATCGGGCAGGGAAACCGGCCAAGTGTCCCAAGTGCAGTGTGAAGTTTCTGATTCCCACGCTGGAGGAGATTCGGGCAGCTCAAGGCGAAGACGCCGGTTCGAACGCCACGTTTTCACGAGATCGTACCCGCATTCAGTTCTTATGTCCCAACGGGCATCGGCTCTTTGGATCAGCAGATCTTCAGGGGCGTCCCGGCCAGTGTCCCGAGTGTGGTGTCCGGTTCCGCATTCCTGTGATCGAGGAGCTGACCGACGACGATGCAGACGAGGCGGTGCCGCTCAGTGTGGCTCCGGAGCCTTCGGCAGGTCCCCAACTGGCGACAGGGACTGGGTTAGGGGACTCGGCCATCGTTCCGGAGAGTGGCATCCACTTGGAGTTGTTTTCGCCACGATCGGCCGGCGATAGTCGAACGCCCGAGAGTTCTATCTCATCGCCGACATCGATTAAGGGCAGCCATTTAGCACGGATATTTGAGCGGCTTTGGAACGGTCGCGCAGCGGGTAGCGTGGTCAAGGTCCAATTAGTAGATGGCCAGGCCTTTACGGTAACGAAGTACAGCGCTTCTTCGAACGATCACGAATATGCGGCTTTCGTTGTGGAGGGTTCAGCTTTTGGGGGTGGCTTGGTCGTTGTTCCTTGGCAAAGCGTGCGCATGATTTACGTCAGCGGCGTCAAAGATATTCCATCCCAATTGCTTGACTGATTTGGCATGTGGGCCTTCGAGAGTAGGACCCATTCGGGTTGATGAGGGCGAAAAATCGCTTGTCCATGCAACTGCCAACTTTGTGATGAAAACTTTCTGGCATATTGAGCTGATTTCGTCGCCTGTGCCCGAGATCCATTTAGAACTTATCCCAAAGAGTCCCCCTCTCCCTCCGGAAGAGGGTTGGGGTGAGGGCAAGCGAATGTCGGAATCGATTGAGAAAACCGGCAGCGATTCGAGGCACCTTCTCCCCCGAGCCCTCTCCCGCCGAACGCGTTAGGGGAGATTATGGGATAGGCTTTTTAGCTGGCGCGTCTTTGCCCTGCGCGTGGAATTTCGAGGGGTTTTTAGTCAAAATGGGGAGAGGTATACGGTTGATAAGGACGGTAATGGACGTATGGGCAGGGGGTTGAAGATTGCCGTGAGATTAGGCCGGGGGCACTGCGTCGTAGAACGGGGTAACTGTGTGCACGTTAAACATTCCTGCGCTTTGAAAAGAGACGACGATTGCCCTGAGATGGAATGATGTCCGAGTTGATACGGGTTTCTCACCCAACAGCACTTTCGCCCGCCGTAACGGCGGCGATGATGACGCCAACGCCTATCCAACGGGAGACGTTGCATGGGCCACCGAAGCCGATTGACGTTTTCCACGCGGTACGACGGCGGTGGTGGCTGATTCTTTTGCTGGGGACGATTGGAGCTGTGGCCGTCATGATTTTCGCCTGGCGCACCATTCCCGTCCAGTACACAGCCACGGCATGGTTGCAAGTCTCCTTGCAGCGTCCGCGGATTATTTTTGACACGCGCGAGGATGATCCCCTCCTTAGGAATCGTCAAACGCAAGCCACCTTAGTCACGAGCAACCGAGTCTTGGGGGCTGCCCTGCGTCAGCCGGGGATTAGCCAACTTCCGTATATCCGCAACCAAATTGATCCCATGATGTGGCTACGGCAAAAGATCCGCGTGCGATTTGCCGATCAGGCGGAGATCCTGGAGATCAGTATGACGGGAGAGGACCCCGAGCAGATCGCAGCCATCGTCAACGCGGTCAAGGACGCCTACATGGCCGAGGTGGGGGACGTCAACCGAACATACGCCCTGGAGCGCAAACGCCTGTTGGAGCAAAACTACGCCCAAACGTTGGAGTTGGTCAAAAAGCGGGACCTCCGTTATCGTGAATTGGCCAACGCAGTGGGGAGTGCCGATTCTGAAGTCGCCCGGCGGAAGGCGATCACGGCGCTGGAAACGCTGGCGGACCATCGGCGGCGCGTGAATGAGATTCGACAGCAACTGGGAGGTTTGGATCGCAAGATCACGCTCTTACAGACACGGTTAAAGTACCTGGAAGAGCACCGTCCGCAAAGCTCGGAAGAAGAACGCCGTGAGCGCGATGAGGCGGTCATTCGGCAGATTGTGGAGGCCGGCCTCCGCGCGGATCCTTGGATTTCCTCGGCCCAGGCGAGGCTATCGGCATTGGAGGCCCGCTGGTTTGAGGAACGACAGAGGGTCGTTCAATGGGAGAAGTCACCGACGATTCTCCGCCTCCAAGAGGAGATGCAAGCCCTCCGCGAAGCAATTGAGAACCGTCGCAACGAATTAATCCCGGGGTTAACCCAATACGCGCGGGAGCAGTTAGAGAAAGGGCGGGCAAAAGCCGCCCCCACGGAGGCCGAACTTATCCAGGCCCAAATTGCGGAAGCTGAATTAGAACGGGCTGTGCTCGAGGATGAACTAAAAGTGGCCCTGGAACAGTTTCAGAAGGAGGCTGCCGAGGCCGAACAACTTGGCAAATACTCGGCCGATCTGGAGGCCGAAAAAGCGGAGGTGGATCGTCTCAAGGCCGTGGCGGCAAAAATGGGAGATGAGTTGGAGCGATGGAACGTGGAGTTGGCGGCGCCGCCTCGGGTTCGTGTGTTGGAAGAGGCAAGCACGCCTCGGGTCAGCAATATCAATGACAAGTACCGCCTGGTAACCTTCCTGGGGTTGATGACATTTTTGGGAACAGCTGCCGTCGTAGTTTTGCTAGATTTTCTTCTCCGCCCTGTTAGCTCCGCCTATCAAATCAGCTACGGTCTCGGTTTGCCTGTGCTGGGCGATCTGCCACTCATTCAGCGCGGTCCTTTCTCCCGCATCACTTCAAATGGCCAAATGCCGGAGCATGTTAAGACGATCTTGTTGGAGTCCGTTGATCAGCTTCGCACGGTGCTCCTCCATCGGGCAAAACGGGATGGTGTGAAGTCGGTCTTGGTGACAAGTGCCTTGGCTCGGGAGGGCAAGACGACCCTTGCCAGTCAGTTGGCGGTTAGCATGGCTCGGGCGGGGCGACGCGTTATCTTGGTGGATGGTGACCTACGGCGGCCACGTTTGCATCGTGTGCTTCGGCGAGATCTGCATCCCGGACTGGCGGAATTGGCCCGAAATGAGGCGACGCCCCAAGAGATTGTCCAGGCGGCTGAACTTGAGGGGCTTTACTTGGTGACGGCTGGGCATTGCGATGCTGCGGCCCTCGAGGCGGTCTCCCAGGGAAGGCTCGATGGCTTTCTCGATTCCCTCCGCGACACATTTGATATGGTTTTGATCGATTCCAGTCCGCTCCTGACAACCGCGGATTCCATGATTCTGGCCCACCTGGCAGATGGGGTTGTCCTTTCCGTGGTCCAAGACCGAACTCGCTTGCCACGGCTCTTCGAGGCCGTCCAACGATTGCGGGCCGTCGATCTGCCCCTAATCGGGATTGTAATCCATGGCACGGCGCCCAGTCGGTACCGCAGTTATTACCGGTCGTACACAATTGATGTAGAGGTTCGAAAGTCGTGAGCCGACTTTCAGCTCATGGGTCAAACAATGAACGGGATGTCCGGGACGGTATCGCGGAGTTTCTTGGAAGAGTTAGGCTGGTTGGGGAGGTTCATCATGAAGAACAGTTGGATTGTTGTTCTGGGACTGACGCTCTTTTTGAGCAGGACAGTTTTCGGCCAGGCGCAGCCCCAACCTTTGAACGTCGTGTTTTTCCTGGTAGATGACCTAGGTTGGACGGATGTGGGCTGTTTCGGGAGCACATTTTACGAAACGCCCAACATTGATCGGCTGGCGGCGGAAGGGATGCGATTTTTGGACGCTTACGCGGCCTGCCAGGTATGTTCCCCGACAAGAGCCGCTATTCAGACCGGTAAATGGCCACAACGGACGGCCATTACCGATTACATAGGGGCCCCCCAACCAGCGGGCTGGAACCGAAACACCAGGCTTCTTCCGGCAGCCTATGAAACGGCTCTTCCGCTTGCGGAGATCACGCTAGCCGAGTTGGTCAAACGGCGGAATTATGCGACGTTCTTTGCCGGAAAATGGCACCTGGGGCCGGAAGGGTTTTGGCCGGAAAACCAGGGGTATGACATCAACATGGGCGGGATTGACCGCGGCGGGCCTTACGGCGGCAACAAGTACTTTTCTCCTTATGGAAATCCCCGCCTGCCCGATGGACCGCCCGGCGAGCATCTTCCGGATCGATTGGCGAGAGAGACGGCCAAGTTCATCGAAGAGCATAAGGACCAACCGTTTTTGGCGTTTTTGAGTTTCTATTCTGTCCATACGCCATTGATGGCCCGGGAGGACTTACGGCAAAAGTATGAGGAGAAACGCCGTCGGCTGGGACTCGAGGCGAAATTCGGTCGAGAAGGGCCGCGGGATGTCCGCCTTGTCCAAGAACATGCCGTTTACGCGGGGATGGTCGAGGCGATGGACCAAGCGGTAGGGAAGGTCCTCCAAAAAATTGACGAATTGGGCCTGAGAGATCGTACGGTGGTGTTTTTCACCAGCGACAACGGAGGGCTTTCGACCAGCGAGGGATGGCCCACGTCGAATCTTCCCCTACGGGCCGGGAAGGGCTGGATTTACGAAGGCGGCGTGCGGGTTCCTTTGATTGTGCGTTGGCCCGGTGTTGTTCCGCCTGGCACGGTCAGTCGTGTCCCTGTGTGTAGTGTGGATTTCTTTCCCACGATTGGCGATCTGGCCGGTGCACCATGGAATGATATCCCTGTGGATGGGCAGAGTCTTGTGCCCTTGCTGAAGGGAAAGCCGTTTCCCGAAGATCGTCCGTTGTTCTGGCATTACCCGCATTATGGAAACCAAGGTGGGGCGCCCAGCGCGGCCGTGAGAAAAGGCCCCTGGAAGCTGATTCATTGGTATGAAGATGATTCCTGGGAACTCTACGATGTCGTTGCCGATATTGGCGAGACACAAAACCTCGCTCAAAAGCACCCTGAGCGTGTGGCTGAACTCCGTCAGCTTTTGGAGACGTGGTTGAAGGATGTTGGGGCAAGGTTTCCCACCGCCAATCCCAACTATGATCCAAACAAACCGGATGGGAGGATCGCGGTCCGGCCGCAGTAAAAAGTGGGAGCGGTGCGCGTTTGGCAGGAAATGTGGCTTGTGAACGATTCGCTTCGTAAATTATTGCCGGCGTGGTTGGCAAAGAACGGCTGGTTCTTCCTGGCCGTGGGGGTGATCATCGCGGCAGCGATCGTCGAAGGCCACTGGTCATTGCGTTGGGGTTCCCACAGCGAACGGGTAATGGCGCCATTGGCGCAGGCTGTCATGCAAACGCCGCTGACGGTGGGAGAATGGGTTACCGACGAAGCGGTGCAGCCGGACCCCCGCGTGCTCGAGATCAGTGGCGCGGAAGCCTTGTTTCAGGCCACCTATCGCGAATCCACCCAGGGTGATGTTGTGACGGTGTACCTTTTAGCCGGGTGGTCGCGAGACATTTCCATCCACACGCCCGACGCTTGTTATCCAGGGGCGGGCTTTGTGATGGAGACGTCCCCTCAACCATTCGCTTTCTCCTATGAAGCGAATTCCCAGGCAGGCGAGCAGTCCTCCACGGGCCTTCGGCAGGCCGAGTTTTCAACGGCCATCTTCACCAAGACAGAACCAACCGGTGTGACGCGGCTGCGGGTGTTTTGGTCGTGGAATGATGGGCGCGGCTGGCAGGCCCCCCGATTTCCCCGTTGGGCTTTTGGAGGCCGACGGCCTTTGGTCAAGCTCTATTTAGTGAGCGAGTCTCCGCCAGGGCAACCCACGCACGAAAGTCCCGCCCTGCGTCTTGCCTCGGCCCTGTTGCCTGTTCTCGATCGACAATTAGAAACGGCATTATCAACCCGCCCCAAAGAACGGATGTCAGTGCCTTAAAAAATGGCGCCAGCTAAATAGGTTAAGAGTTGTCGCCAGCATAATCTGCCCCGGTCTTTTCAGAAATCGAACCGGCGCTTACCCGACGCCGTCTCTAGTTCGATCCAATCGACCTCGGCGGTGTTGGCCCCTGTGGGGAGGTAAATCCGCAGGATGCCGATGGGTTTTTCCCAGGGAACGCGAACGGTGACCGTTGTCATCTCTGTGCCTGTGACACTGTAGGGGACGGACTGGGCGGCGTCCTGACTTGCTCCTGGTGGAATCCACTCAATTTTTCCCTCACCGGCTTGAGGGACCTTAATTCGGAAAGTTACCTGGACCGGTCCGGGCTGCTTGCCGACACCGAATCCCAAGAATGGCGTGGCCGTTTGGGCCTGCAACTTAAGCAGGCCGGCGTCGATCGTCGCCTCGCACCCACGGTTTTTCCAACCCATTAGCGGATCAGAGGTCTGTGGCCCGCGATAGTCGGGATTGACCTGCGGAATGACAGCGTCGGTATCCTGGAGAAAGCCCTCCAGTTCTTTGGCTAACCTGCCGACAATCTCGGGATGTTCCGCTGCAACATCGTGAGTTTCCCCGATGTCCTCACGAAGATTGTAAAGTTCAAAACGATCTGTGCCGTCAGGATTCCCGGCGAAAAAGCGGATCAACTTCCAGTCGCCGTCACGCACATAGGCTGAGGGGAGAAAGCCCGGAATTTGCTGGGCCTGGTTCTCTCCACCGTGCGGAAAGTGGCAAAAGACCCGCGTGCGGACAGGGCCTTTGCCAAGAATGGCCGGGACCTGGGAAACGCCATCCACTTTGTGACCCGGCAAAGGAAGGCCACACATCTCTAGAATTGTGGGAAAGAAGTCCACACTGGAAAAAAGTACGTCCGTTACCGAGTCCGGTTGCGTGTGCCCTGGCCAAACAATGATGAGCGGTACCCGCGTGCCGCCTTCGTAGATGGAGGCCTTACCGCTTCTCAACGGTGTGTTGCTCGTTGCTGGAATCTCCGCGTAACCAGGCGGTTGCGTTTCGTTCTTTGGGGGATAGGCAAAACCACCATTGTCAGAGAAGAAGATGATAATGGTTCGCTCGGCAAGACCGGCCTTGTCGATGGCCTCGACGATGCGTCCCACCGCGTCATCCAGGCTTTTCACCATGGCCGCATAAACCGGGTTTCGTTGGGGCGAGTCATCCTTGGCTTTGGTCTTAAAATACTCGACCAACTCGGGTTTGGCCGACCAAGGACTGTGAACGGAGAAACACCAGTAGTTCAGGTAGAAAGGCTTATCCTTGTTTTCCTCGATAAATCGCGCAGCCTCTTGAGACATGCGATCCTCAATGTGCTCTCCCGGCTGGCCTTGGATGGCAGGGTCCTTGATAAACTTCCACGGGGCGAGATAGCCACCTCCGGGACCTGGCGCCGCCGGGGTATTAGGGAAATCGAGCATGAAGCCTTGCTCCTTTGGTTCATAAGGGCCGGAATGCCCAAGATGCCACTTTCCAAAATGGGCCGTCATGTATCCATGTTCACGGAAGACCTCGGCCAAGGTGACGTACTCGGGTTTAAGCCGGGTTAGGCTATTGGCTGTACGGATCCGGACATTCGGTTGCGGTGGAACAAGGCCTTTTTCCAGCACTGCTTGTGGAAGATGGCAAGCTGGTGATGTGATACCAATCCGCGCGGGGTAGAGACCCGTCAAGATGCTGGATCGTGTGGGAGAACAAAGCGGATTAGCCGCGTAGGCCTGCGTGAAGCGCAGTCCGCGTCTGGCGAGACGATCGAGATTGGGCGTCTCATGATAGACACTCCCATAAATCCTCAGATCGCTCCACCCAAGATCGTCCGCCAGAATGAAGAGCACATTGTAGGGGCTAGCCGTTTTCTCTTCGGCCAGTCCAAGGGGTGCGTGACAAAACGTTAAGATGCCAACAGCGGCACAACAAAACAGGTTCCACTTCATCGTGACTTTCCTCCCCAAATGTAGCATCACTCAACGAACGGTTCTTCTGGGCCATAGCATATCAGAAAGACGCACAGTCAGGGTATCCCCGCTTGGGACGTTTTCCGTGGGAATAACATATTGCCCATTCCGACGGTGTTGCCAAACGTATCCACGTCTTGGTCACGGAAGACAAAGATGTCCCGAGTTTTTGTCTGGCACTTGCCTTGGGTTACTCTCGCTGCTGTTTGTAGAACGCCAGGACCTCTTCGCGAACTTCCTCCAGAGAACGCGCACCGGTACCCAGCAAATGCTCAATGAACGCCAGAAACGCTTTTTTGAGAGTGCGCTCGCGGGAGGTAGCCATAGTTGGGCTGCCGCCCCCCAACGATTGATACCCCGCATCGGACAAGGGTTCTCTAGAGAAGGAATTGCTAGAACGGCTGAAGACGAATCGACAGGATCGATCCACAAAAGGGACTCGAATGTGAAGAGTTGCTAATCGTCGGACGATGGAGCCTCTTGCTGATGCGTCCATCCGCATAAATCCCAAGATACCAACCCGATGCAGATCGGATGGATCGACACAAAGTGGTGGGCTAGTCAGGATGTGAGTGAGTTCCTCCAGGGTATCGGCATGGAGGCACGAGGCGATGCGATGAGGACCTCTGGTCAAGCGCAAGTAGTCAGAGACGGCTTGTCCCCAAAGATAGCCATACCAGTGGCCGGCGCCGATTTCGTGGACCAGATAACAGGTCGGATGTTCGGGTGGCCGTGCCAAAGCCTGTCCAACGACGGCCGGGTCATCAACCGTGACGATGGTGACATCCGGCGGGAGTAGGTTGAGAAAGGCGGCCAGAACGGTCGTCTTGCCCGCACCGCTCGGACGCGCACCTGTCAGGATCGAGGCCCCTCGGGCCAAGGCTTCCATAACGGCGGCTGCCATTTCGGGCGAGATAGTCCCAGCCTCAATCAGATCCACAACCGTCAGCATACGGCCGCCGCGCTGATTAAGCTCTTCCAGTTGGCGGATGTTGTGTCGTTCGATCGGTGGAAGCATCGTCTTGTGCTTGCCTATGCCGAGGGTCTCTATTCCGGCCAAGAGCAAAAGTCTGCTCAGTTGTTGCTTGCCTGTTGGCCGGCCGGCGCTTGATCTTTTGATGACAGGGCCGCCTGAATGAACGAGATGACTGCCTTTTGTGAAGGATATCCGACGAGCCGATCCGATTTCCAGCCTTGCTCTCCGCGGCGAAAAACGAGCACCTGGGGAATCGGGCCACCCCGGGTGAGTTGCTGGGCCACCTTGGTCTCGGCGTCGTAATCCACCACAGCAAAGGCAACCTGCTTTGTAAGGCCCATCTCTTTGATTTTGGGAATAACTTCACTCTCGAGTTTTCGGCAAGCAGGACACCACTGTGCTCCCACAATGACCAAAAAGGGTTGCTGGGTTTCGAGGCTTTGCCGATACGCAGCAGAATAGGCAAATTGCTCAGAATAGGAAACAGGCTCCGAACCACGGCCAATCGGATTCATCCCCAATAACACGATCGCAACAACCAAGGCGGCACGCATGGAAACACTCCTCCTCTCAACAGTCCTTTCGCCAAACGATGCGTGGGCAAAGCCCTTCAAGAAACAACGCAAGGGAGGATGTCCGTTTCGATAGGCAAGGTCGGCTTGCCTGTGCATCATGCGGGTGATTTCAAACCGGTCAACGGTTTGGCAGGAAGTGTTCTAGTGTAACCGACAATTTTGCCAAGACAAGTAGGTTCAACGTTTTCGGAATACTTTGCCTGACCAAATAGGTTTTCCTGTCTTGCCCAAGTTGGAAGGCTCTATGTCGGGTAGGATACCAGTCGCATGACGCTGTAGATGTGGAGACAATCTTGGCTGACGCGGATGGCTTTAACTCCGGTAAGATGTTACCAAGCCAATGAAAAATCGAAACCAAATCCGACGCAGCGGTGTCAAATTCATGGACATATTCGAAAGGCAAAATGTCTGGTTTCCACTTCGCCATTCGGGGGGATTTTCGATATAATAAAAGTGGACCCCGCGAGCGGCGGTTGGAGGGTGATCAAACCACCAGGGGACGGGAGCGATGAAGGCCGAACGTCGAGTGCCCATCTTTTCGAGCCGAGCCTTTGGCATCCGACGATGTTATCGGCGGGGGGCTGTTTCGACGTTGGATTACGTCCTCTTGGTTGGGGTGATTCTTCCCGTCGCGGCGTTTTGTATGTGGGCGGGTCCGCGGCTTATCTGGTTGACTTATCAGATGGTGTACGTGTTGATTGGCTGGCCCTTTATGTGATAAGGTAGGGTTTGCGGTTTGTGAGTTTCCGGCAACAGAGAAGGGTGTGTGAGGAGCAGCCTATGAAGAAAGCGAGTTTGTGGCAATTGTTGCGACAGATTCATGCCGATGATCGGGGAGCCGTCAGTTTGGAAACGATCCTCATCATCGGGGCCATCGCCCTGCCTATTTTGATCTTCCTGATCAAAGTAGGTTGGCCGAGGATCAAGGGTTACTTCACGCAGGGACTTCAGGAATTGGAAGCCGAACGGGCCAACGCCATACAGTGACGGTAGGCATCGCAAGATTGCCGCCGGCATGTGGTATGTGCCCTGGAGATGTGGCTTGACCTGAGGAGGTCCCGTGCTCGGAATCCTCTTGATCCTGTTGGCTGTGGCATCGATGACGGATGTTTTGTGGGGGAGGATTCCGAACAAGATTACCTACCCAGGGATCATCAGCGGCTTGTTGCTGAATGTCTTGGGCACATTGGCTGTGCGGTTGGGTTGGGCGAGGGCCGAGCATTTGAGTGCGTTGGGCTGGATTGGCATGGGCCAGTCGGTGTTGGGTTTCCTGGCGTGCGGGCTGGTCATGCTGGCCTGTTATGTGTTTTTTCGCATCGGGGGAGGTGACGTAAAGTTAATCGCCATGTTGGGGACCTTCCTCGGACCAGATCGGGGCATCACGGCAATGTTGTGGACGTTTGTCCTGGGGGCGTGTTTGGGACTGATTGCCCTGGTGTGGCGAGTTGGACCGTGGCGGCTCCTCGTGCTGGCGGGACGCCACCTTTTGTGGTCGATTCGTCTCGGACGTTGGGACCCGTTGACACCGGAGGAACGAGCGCAACTTCAACCTCCACTTTTTTTGGCACCGAGTGCCTTGGCTGCCACTGTGATTGTGGGATTTGAATTGGTTGAGAGGTATGTCCTTGCTGTGGGGCCGTAGTCGGCCTGGATAAGCTCTCTCTGTCGGTGAGAGAGGGTAGGTCTATGCTCCGAGCCACTTTGATTGCCTGTCTTCCTTGGGCCGGAGTCCTCCTGGCGGCATGCGCTGTTGCGTGGCTTCTTCTGCGGGCGCAAAAGCCCCAAGCCAATTTCAGCCGGCTCTTAACTCTCCACCGTGACGAAGCCGGGGCTGTGCAAAGCCTTAGCTTTGTCCTTACGCTGCCCTTCTTTGTTCTATTGATGCTCTTTATTATCCAGGTCAGCCAGATCATGATCGGCACGGTCGTCGTCCATTATGCGGCGTATGCTGCCGCGCGGGCGGCTATTGTGTGGATCCCAGCCAAGGTGGGCGACTGGGAATTGGAAAACTGCATAGGGCCCGGCTATGTGTTAGATCCGAACGCCCCGGATCAGGTCATTCCCATCACAGATCCAACTTCATCCGAATACGGACCTACCAGTGGTGGTTTGACGTTTATCATTCCTTATGATCCAGCCAGCCCTAAATATCAGAAAATTGTAAACGCCGCCATTTTGGGGGTCATGCCCATTTGTCCCTCACGGGATTTGGGGCTCACGGTATCGGGTTCCCTTGGCACGGCTGCCCAGCTTTTGCAGCAAGCCTATCTCGCCAATGTGCCCGGGGCCTCGAGCATACCACGGATACCGCGGCGGTTGGAAAATAAGCTGGCCTATGCCCGGCTTGCGACGGAGTTGGAACTCCGCTTTTTTCACTCGAATCGCGAGCCACCCCTCGCCCCATATTTTCTCGAAGACGATATTTACGAATTCCGGCCCAATGAATTGGGATTTCAGGATACGGTGACGGTGACACTGACGCATCATATGGCGCTTTTGCCCGGGCCGGGCCGATTCCTGGCGCGACCAGTTCGCCGGACCGATGAGGTTGCCGAGCAGATTGAACGTCGGAATGGGATTGCCACCTATCCGTTGCGGGCGTCCATTTCGATGGGCCTCGAAGGAGAAAAATCGGTAATCCCCTACACATATTCGATTGTCGCCTTCTGGTGAGGAAGTTGATTCCTTGACGAAGGTCGGCTGAACTGCCGTTATGTGTGATTTGTAAGTGTTGTGGGTTCTCAGGCTGCGCGGAAACGGTATCGAGGAAAGGCGTGCTGCCGGCGAAAAAATATGCTCTCAAAGGGTGATGTGCGAACAATCGCCGTGATGCGGAAATGTGCGGCGAGGCTGGGATGTCGGTTGCGATCGCTTTCTGCCGATCAAGATGGGGCGATGAGTGTCGTTTCGGTTTTCGCCGTACTCTTGCTCACTATCTTGCTTGGGATGGTCATGAATGTGGGGCGGGTGGTGGACCATAAGATCCGCCTCCAGAATGCGGCCGATGCTGTGGCCTATTCCGGGGGAGTGGTGATTGCCCGCGGCATGAACGCCTTGGCCTTCACCAATCACCTCCTTTGTGATGTCTTTGCCCTTACGGCCTACATGCGGGAAGCAAGAGACCGACACGCTGAGAGTTATGTCCCGGCCATCTTAGATGCCTGGAATCAAGAGGCGCCCGTATTTGCTCAGTCAAATTTTGAAAAGTTTATTCCACTGGCATCGGCTATCCCTGCAAAGACCCCGTTAGAACAGGCTTTGGTGGATGGTTTTTGCAGTTGGGCGGCCGCCGCGAGCCCGGTGATTCTTCCTACGTTGGAATTCATTCTTCAAGAGGAGCTGATTCCCGAGTATCAGCGGGCGGTGGTGGCGGCCTTTCCGGATATTGCCCAGCAGGCGGCCATGGAAGTTGCCAGGCGGAACGGCAGACCCGATTTTGGCCGGGGGGAGATGTTGGGTGTCCTTTGGCGGACAAACGTTGTTCCCGTCGGTGGGCCGGGCGAATTTGTACAAAGGACGCTGCCGGTCGTCGATCCCGTCATGGATCAGTTTCCCAATCAGGCCGATTATTTCAACACGGCCGTGGAGCAGCGACGGAATCTGTCTCATCACTATCTGCGGTTGTGGAATAATCGTTCGCTGATTTTTTTCGACCGCGAGGCGAAGATGAGTCAATTCGCCTCGTTGTGGCGGAGCTTTACGTGTGGGCAATTGGAACAACTGTTGAGCGAATACCCGGCAAGCAATTTGCCGTTTGTGATTCAAACACCGGGAGATGAGGTCGTCGATCCGAATTCCCATCTCGATCAGTATTTCACGTTTGTTGGCGTGGCCTACTGGCGTCCGATGAGGGCAACGTTGCCGGGATTGTTTCAGCATCCCATGGGATCGGATACGATCGCTTACGCTCAAGTGCGGGTGTTCATTCCACGAGCCCGGCTGATATGGCATTATTACGTGGACACACCTGAGAATATTTTGGGCGGGATTCCTGGCGATTTTGCTGAGCTTCCACCAGATGACGCGGAGCAATCCGAACCTGCTCAGGGCGAGTGGAGGGTGGTTCGAGAGGATGTCCCCACGCACTGGGATTTGCTCAACCAGAATTGGACGTGTGCCCTGCAACCGGCAACTGTGTGGAGTTTGCCGCTCATTGTCCAAACAAAGCCGCCTCTTCCGGAATTCGCCGGATGGAATGTGCAGCTTCCCAGCCTTCCCGGGTGGACGACGGCGGATATCCAGTACGTGAGTCCTCACTGAGGTATTGCAACAGCGTGCGTGTATGGTTCGAACCGACAAAGGAACGATGACCAAATTTAGCCCGCTGCGATGGGCTGCGGAGGTCAATTGCAGCCAAAGTCTCCCCCGTGGCGGCACGGTCTTCGGCAAACGCGGCCTGGCCCCCCTCGAATTCGTCATCGCTGTGCCGTTGTTCTTGTTCATCATGGCGTTGATGATCAATTTTGGGACGGTTTCTGCCTGGCGGGTCCGCGGCCTGGCCGTGGCCCGGCAAGCGGTGTGGGCGGATCGCCCTCCGCGCAATGGGGGAACGGTCCCCCGGCCTGATTACTGGCCTATTCCTGCGAATTTGGGAGCGGGAGCAGATTACGACGCACCTGTGCTCGATGACCCGCGCGTCAATCTGCCTGTGGCTCGCGGACCGACCCTCGGCACTTTTGTTGTCAACGATCATTTGCTTGATCCTACGAAGGGCTTTCGGCGGGGCACGTCCGAGATTGAACGATCTTTCCCGATGCTGGCGAGTCTCGGAGGTTATCAACTGAGT
>Ga0209508_1001782_pt1 | contig 15661 bp, 21 predicted proteins | sample AD_UKC129_MetaG_FD_184427 | JGI IMG/M metagenome (GOLD analysis project Ga0209508, IMG submission 184427) | Active sludge microbial communities of municipal wastewater-treating anaerobic digesters from Canada - AD_UKC129_MetaG (SPAdes) (version 2) | ecosystem: Engineered > Bioreactor > Anaerobic... | reverse complement strand
ATTATTTTTAAATATCTCGTGTTTACTTGCTTATTCGCATGAGAATGTATATAAGAATAGCTCAAAGCAACTTGTATTCAAAGTTATAATAAAGTACTATTGAAATATGAAGACGTCTTCAAAAAAATTATGGAGGTGAAAATTATGGCTATGAACTTAACTTCAAATAAGGCAAAGATCGTTTGGATAACTTTTGTGGATGGTAAGGAGAAGAAATCTACAAAGTCATATGATCTATACAAAGATCCTGAAACAGATGAAACAGCAGTAAAAAACGCTTTACAAAGTCTTGTAAGTTTAGGTCAAAATACTAACGCAGCATATTTCTTCGATCCAGAGTATCAGATCGTCTAATTGTATTAAAAAATAATCTAAAGGAGGTAAAGCATGAATAGGACAGTTTTGAAATTAGTTTTTTGGGATTCTGAAGAAAGAAGAAAGAAAACTTTTACGGTTTCAGATCCGCTTGAAGATTTGACACAAACTGAGATAGAAGCGGCAATGCAAGCAATGGTAGGAGTACTCGTTCCTGATACTGCACAAGTTGACGAAGCTTTATATGAGAATTTGACGACAAACGAAATAATGAATCTCATAGAACAATAGGTAAAATAAAGGCGGCTTTGTTTCGCCGCCTTTTATAAAAAAAGAGGTGAGAGAATGGAAACAGTAACTGGGATTCTTCCTTTTTTAATAAAATTAGTCGAATGTCCCGGACATGGGCAAGAAAAGAAGGAATTAGTAAAAAACGCTATGTTGGCTATTTTAGATAAGTTGAATATAAAAATACCGTTTATAGATTTTATTTTATCAGCCTTAATAGATGGACTTGTGGAGATAATGTTCCCTAAAGAAGAATGATAAAAATAATCCCTCCTCACGAATCTGGAGGGATTTTAACTAAATTGTAAAAATACACCTCTTTGTCAGAGGCTTTTAGAAGCTATTTAAGAAACTTTTAAGTATAATTTATCATCTCAAAATATATAAAACGTTTCTAAGCGTTTTAAGAGAAAGGGTTAAAACCAGCTATTAATCATAAAAGGAGAAGATATGGCTTTGGAAGAGAACAAATGTAGTACTGAAATAGATCTTGAAATATTAGAAAAGCTTCAAAACATTGAATACAACGTGTCTATGAATAGCAAGGATATAGAAAGTATCAAAAATGAATTGAGTCATATTAAGAATGGTTTTAAAGATGACCTTATAGCGAGACTTTTAGATACGTTGGAAATTCAAAGAAAAGACAAAAAAGAAATAAGAACAAAAATAATAGATTGGATAATTAAGCTCACAATGTCTGGTGGACTTATTTATATGGTTATCTCTTCTTTTTTTTGAAAATAAAAATAAGGAACTGTAATTCACTGTCTTTAAATATTTTATTTTTTTATTCTTTTTTCAGGTTCTAATATTTTTTCAATTTTACTGATTTTATTCGCAAGTTTGTTTCTAAAACCTTCAAATGATTTATCTTTAATAACACTCTCAGGTAGTAAAAAAACAAAGTAATTATTATCACCTACTAAATTTAATGCAACTTTATAAACTATGAGCGCTGAGATGTTTAAATCTATACCACCTATATTGGTATCCTTCGAAAATATACCCTCGTCTCTGAGATCTCTCTAAATACTTGCGCTCTCAAGTTTTTCCTAATTTTACTGAGTTAAAAGCGTGCCGACTGAAATTTCATAGCTTTCTACTTCAGAGATATCTTGAGTGCCATAGTACAATACCTCAAATCTCCATATTTCCCCAGAAGCAAGATCGGCGATGCTGTCAGAAGAGGTATTAAGAACTTTGCCTTCATCATCTTTAAATTTCACAACTACAGTAGCATAACTGAGAGTCTTTGTTCCTGTGTTTTTAGCTTCACCTTTTACCCATAAGTTATAATAATTCTCTGTTATTTCCTCTAAAACCATCTCATGACTTAATATAGTTAGTTCCGTAAACTCAGTAGCCACACAGCCAGCAACCAAAAAGCTAAACATTGATATGAGCAACAAGACAGTGAGTCTTTTAGATAGTTTCTTCATTTTACTCCACCTTCCTTTTTAACCATTTTTGTGAAAAAGTAAGATTTCTTTATTCATTCTCCAATAACAGGGGGTCAGGCCGCTTCCCATACCTTGTCGCTAAATCTCTTTGATAGTATCCATTCTTACTGTTACCTTCTTGTGGATGTTCTATCCTTAAATAGTTCTTTATCTCTTCCTTCATCACCGTTTCCAACTTTTCTTTGATGAATCCTGTTACTAAACTTGCTACTTGATTTTCAAACTCATTTTGTGGTATATTCTTCATGGGTAAGGTGACCTCCTTTTTTATTTGCCTTGCAGCAATAATTTAAGGTTACCTTACCTTTCTTCTTTTGTCAACCCCTCCTTACACAAAATATTTTACACCATCTTATTCTCAGTTTATTTTTATTTATAACTTTTTATAACGTTATATCCATATGATATAATAATACTGACAGATTATATATGATTTTTTACTACTTCGTGAGCTTGTTGGTTCACGAAGTTTCTTCTTTCTTCAAGCCTTTTCATTAGATCCTTTCTATCTCCCTCATAATTCTCGCCTATTTTATTTGCTATTTGCTTTAATTCCTTTAAAGAAGGTTCTTGAAAATTTATCTTAAAAAACTCTTCTGTGAATTCTATTCTTTCCACAGCCTTTTGCCTATATGCATTTTCTATAGTTTTACTACCATCGTTTTTATATGTTTGAAGAAAATAGGAAACAGGGTTTTTATTTGATTTTTCGGATGAATAGATTAAAAGAGCTAAATTATCTTCTTTTTTTTCTTCATCTAATACTATTTTCAAAAATTCTCTTGAAAATCTTGATGGATCATTAAAGCCAGGTATTAGCATGATTGTTTTCAAGATTTCTTTTCTTTTAATTTCTTTACCCATTTGAATATAATCAGTCTTTTGTTTTGATGTATTTTCTGGTTTTTCATCTTTTTCGTTATTTATAAACTCCGAGTTAAATATTTTTTCTTTTTCTACTTTTGTCTCTTCTTTGAGATAGTTTTCTGCTTCTTCATTTAGAAATTCAAGAGATAGATATGTTCCTCTAAAAGTTGACATTCTCCTAATATATCCTTTTTCCTCTAGATCTTTTATTCTTCTTATTATCGTACTTCTGTCCATTTTATATTCTTTTGACAATTTTCTGAGAGAGAGTTCACCACTTTTTCCTTTTAGTTCAAGTATTACTAAAACAAGAAAATATTTCTCGAAAAGTGCTAGGTTTTCTTCTTTGTAGATATATTTTATAATTTCTTCTATATTGCCTGGAGTAATTCGAACTTTTTTAGGTTGATTTTTTAATTTTTCTTTTGTTTTTCTAACTTTTTCTTTTAGGTATTCTTTTTCTTCAGGGTCCTTTACCGAACTCAGCTCAACTATAAATAAATTATCATTTTTAGCCATTTCAATTATTTCTTCTTCATTATATTTTTGTGCAAAATTATAATTAGCCATCATCTTACACCTTCTTTTTCACTGCTTTTCTCATGTTTTTCTATTCTTTCTATGCATTCCTCCGCTAACTTTTTAAACTCCCTGTAAGATCTATTAGCCTTATAAATTTCTATTATAGTTTTTCCTTCTTCCAAAGCAGATTTTATTACCGCAGATTCATGAATAAAATTATCAAAAAAATTATCTTTTAAAGACCCCTTTAAACTTTTTAGATTATTTTTATGAACATTCAATCTTTCATCTACCTTATTGGCAAAGGTACCTATTACGTTGATCTTCTTACCTATTACTTCCTCAAGTGAATCTAAAACCTCTAATATCTCTTTTATTCCCGTTATTGCAAGTATTTCAGGAACAACAGGCAATATTACATAATCCGCAGTATAAAGGGAAATGCGAGTGTTTAAAGCATAGTCAGGATGGTTGTCGATGATTACATATTCATATTCTTCTTCTAATTGGGAAAGATAGTTCTTTAAAATATCGTAGCTAAAATCTTTGGACATAACATCGGTAGCGGAAAGCATTCTTGAAGCAGGAACAATTTCTAAATAATCTTGTTTTGTTGGCAGTATTACTTCTCTTCCAGAATAGGCAGGATCATAAAAAAGCCTCATTATAGTTTGCTTTTTTTGATCTATTTCATAATAACCTTCTCCCAAACAAAGTTTAGACAATGCTGATTGATGGTCCATATCAATCATTAAAACCTTTTTTCTCTTATATGAAGGAACTCCCTTATTTGACAAATAAGCTAATATTGAAGCTAGTCCATAACAAACTGTTGTTTTTCCTACCCCTCCTTTATCATTTACAAGAGTTATTGCTCTCATTTTTTTACCCCCTAATAGAATTTTATAAAATTATATCATAATTTTTTTGAAAATTGTCAAATTATAAATTTTTTTCTATCTTATCAAAAATAAACAATGTTATTTAGCTGTATAAATAACTATTATAATCTTACAGTCTTTTTATTTTATAATATATTTCTTAATTAATATATTCTTTTGCAGAAAATTTTTCTTTGGTGGTAGGTATCACCTACATGGTTGGTATCACCTACCACCATACGATAAAGGTGGTTGGTATCACCTACATGGTTGGTATCACCTACATGGTTGGTATCACCTACCACCATACGATAAAGGTGGTAGGTGATACCTACCACCCCATGAAAAAGGTGGTTGGTATCACCTACCACCCCATGAAAAAGGTGGTAGGTATCACCTACATGGTTGGTATCACCTACATGGTTGGTATCACCTACATGGTTGGTATCACCTACCACCCATTAAAAAAATCTCTATAAAAGCTTTTGAACTAACTTTTGTTCTTATAAATGATGAAAATAGTATTTATTACTGATTATTTAAAAACATTTACAAATACATTTTTACATCGTCATAGGATTAATTAATGGGTGTTTTTTGATGGTGGTTGGTATTACCTACCACCTTTGTCTGTATGTTAGTAGTAGTTATATTATATTTAATTATTTAACATACTACTACTAACATTAGGTGGTTGGTATCACCTACCACCGTATAAATGTATACTTTTAAAAATGTTTATTTTAAAACATTATATTCTAAAAAATAAAAAAGATTCAGATAAGATAATCAAAAAAATTTTAACGATAAGCAAGTTATTTTTTTGCAGGAATAATTTTTTATATAGAAGATATAAAATTATACGCAAAAAATAATTAAGAAGAAATACGAGCCTTCTATGAAGAGATAAGAATTTTTTGTCTTATTATTTGTCCCACTAATTGTCTTAAAATTTAAGACAGCCGCGTATTAAAATTTAAGACATTATATAATACATATAAAACAAAATATAAAATATATTTATTTTTTAAAATTTAAAATAAAATTCATAAAACTGTTTCTTTAAAGAGAATTTTTTGCGGATACTATTACTGGAAAAGGAAAAAATTAGAAATCTCTTAGTTTTAATTTTGGCTTTTCAGCAATGATTTTTTCGACAATTCCTATTATTTGGAATCTTATACCAGCAATAGGAATTAGTGGTGGATATTCTCTATTTTCTGGAACGAGCATAATATTATCGGCTTTTTTTACAAACCATTTGACTACTAACAGATTATCGAATAAAGCAACAATCATATCACCATTGTAAGCTTCTGGAGTTGCTTTGATCAAAATTATATCGCCTTTATTTAATATAGGTGCCATAGAATCACCTGTTACTTTAAAAGCGTAATCAACGTTTTTGTAATTTGGAATGGTTATTACTTCTTCAGGGCAAAAAGTTTCTGGGAAAACTCCATTTCCTGCGGAAACTTCAACAGAAAAAACAGGAATTACTTTTATCAGATCTAAATCTTCTTTTTTGATTTGTTCTATGTCATAGAAATAAAGGTCATAGAAGCCCGATAATTCTTCTGTAGAGATATTAAGTACTTTTGCTATTTTTTTTAGCATAGAAGGTCGCGGTGTATTAATGTCAGATTCATATTGTGAAACTTGGGCTTGGGTTATACCAAGCATTTTTGCAAATTCTATTTGAGTATATCCGCGAGCTATTCTAAGTTTTTTAATTCTCTCTCCCATTGTCATTCTTCTCACCTCTCCTAAAAAGTATACATAAGAAGTTGCTTATATTTACTTATATTATTTTTTATGATATAATTAATTATATAATAAATATAAGTACTTTTCAAGTATATGTTTTATAAAATATGCTGGGAGGGATGAGATGGAACTTATGACACCTAAAGAATTTTCTCAAAGGAAAAAAATAAATTATTTAGATCTTTTGTCAATGATTAAAGTGAAAGACATAAAGCCGGTGTACTCACGAAAGAATATTGCTTTATACAAAGTGAAAGAATTAGAAGAACTTCTTAAAGAATTAAAATAATCCCCCAATACCCCCCTGATAGTAAAGTACTTTTCTCCCGCTCATGGCGGGGTTTTTTATTAACTTCTTTGAGGTGGGAATTTTGAATATATATATGCTTATAAACAGATTTTATGAAGAGAATGAAAAAAGAAATATTTCAAATTCAGCAGCAAAATTATATTTTTTCCTAATCTACCGTGCTAACAAGATCTATTGGGAAGGTCCCTTAATTTTTTCAATCAGATCTTTGAGTGGGCAGCTTTCGATGAATAAAAATACTGTCATGAGATCAACCAGAGAACTAAAAGAAAGAAAATTGATTCTTTATTACCCAGGAGAAAAAAATAAGCAGGTTGTTACCACGACATTTTGGTTTCCAAAAATTGAAAAAGAGAATTCGGAAAAGATTATATCTGTAGCAGAAAAGGGGGAAAAGTATGCTATTAAAACCAAATACTCCCAATACTTTTAAAGAAAAAGAATGTGAATGTATAAGGCCTGCTAATTGTCCATATAGCGGATTGTTAAATGGAAAATATTGTCAAAAGTATTTGAACTATCTTGAAGGTTTTAGAACGTTTCAATATATTGCTCCTAAGAGTTTTTCAAATGTTTCATTTGAGAACTTTACGACATATAACCAAATTTTAAAAGATGCTTTGAAAAAATCAATATATTTTGTAAATAAACAACTATGGAAAAAGGGATCAGGATTAATTTTATATGGTGGCTACGGAACAGGAAAAACTAGGCTAGGATACACAATCCTAAAAGAAATAGCAATTATGGGGGGAATTATTGAAGTAATAGATTTAATAACAGATTTTGAAAAATTTGAAACTGCCGATGAAAAAATCATACAGGCTTTAAAGGCAGAAGTTATTTTTATAGATGATCTTGGTGCTAAAAGTTATAACTGGATAGCTGAAAAAATAAGAATTATAGTTGATGAAGCAACTAGAAATAGGAAAAGCATCATAATATCGGTCTCACCCCCAGTTATTGGAGAATAAATAAAGAAATCTTACTTTTTCACAAAAATGGTTTTGAAATTAAAACAATTATTATCATCAGAAAAGATTCTACTAAATTCACTAGGTGTCATATAATTCAAAGAACCGTGTGGTCTTAAGTTATGATAAAAGAACATATATGCGTTGTAAGCTTGAAAAACATCTTCAATATTTTCAAAAGAATTCAGTTGAACAAACTCTCTTTCAAGGCTTGAATGGTGTGATTCAATGAATGCTTGTGAATTAGGATTGTTCTTGTATCCAAACTCATGATTTATTCCCATTTCATCCATGAATGATTTAGTTGCTTTTGATTTGAATTGAGGGCCATTGTCTGTTCTTATTATGAGTTTTTTAGGGTCAGCTTTTCTGTATGAAATACCGTTGTAAACAGATTTGATAAAATCTTTTGATTTACTTGAGTGTCCTATCTGTGAAGAAACTATCGTCTTATCAAAAGCATCAATAATATCCAGTATGGGAACAAAGCCATCTTTCGTTGTAGGAATAAATTTAATATCTCCTTCCCAGAATCTATTGGGAGCATCTATTTCATGATTACTTGGTCTTCTCTTTGGATGTTTGAAATGGTTCCTGTATGGTCTAACAAAGCCTAGTTCTTTTCTTAATCTGTAAATCTTTTTGTGGTTAACAATTATTCCAAGTTGGTTCTTAAAGACTACAGATAACTTCTTATCTCCAAGAGATTTAAAGTAAAAAGTTGGATCGTTTGGATTATTATTAGAATAAATTGAAATTATAATCTGTTTAATACGTTCATCCTCAACAATTTGACCGTTGATAGTATAAGAGAATCCTACGAATCTTTTTTGTTTAGCTTTAGCCTTGATACTCTCACCAACAAAGAACAACCTTGTTTTGAAGTAAAAAGAGCTTGAACTCATATGAAAATAATCCAGAAGATAACTCAGGCAAACACCATAATTTCTGTATTTAATAATAAGAAGCAATTTACCAATATCTGTACAATTCACTTGTGGTTCATGTTTTTTTTTAAAAGTTCTACTTCATCTTGCAATATTCTTAACTGTAATTCTTTTTCAAGAAGTATCTTTTCATAATAATTGAGTTTTCTTTTAAGATAAGCAGAATCATTAGAATTGTTGGGATCATCAGACCTAATTATTCCAGCTGATTCATAAATAATTGGAGGAATCTTTGAGTAATCAGAAATCATAGACTTAGTTCTTCCTTTTTTGGTATTAAACACAGAATCATCATAATTAGACTTTTTGTACTTTTGAACCCATTGAGAAAGAGTGTTAATTGGTATAGAATACTCATCAGAGAAATCTTTTAAAGGCTTTTCACTGTTAAGATATTCTTTAATAATTTGCAGCTTTAAATCACTGGAATAAACCTTTTTCTTTTTCATATTCTCACCCCTCTTGTTTTATTTTACCATTTCTTTCATTCTTCTCCAATCTCCATGAGGGGTGATTACGTTATCCAGTATCAGTTTTTCCCATTGTTTGAGAGCGATATCGAAATTTTTCTTATTGTATAAAATCTTTGATATTATATTTTCTAAACTTTTTAGAAACTTATATGTGTTTGATACAATAATCTCTCTGCTGCTTTCTTGAGATAAATTTGATACTAAATCTTCAATACTTTTCAAATTACTATATTCATAAGCTGCTTGGTAAGAAGGAAAGTAGTCAAGAACTTTCTTTTTTTGTTCGATGTGCTCCCCTATTTTAGGATCACCTACAGCTAAAAATCCTATGTAGGAGTTAGCTATAACATTGCCTTGATAATGATTTCTAAGAATTTTTTTAAATGCCATTGTGATTCTTTTCTCAACTTTTTTAACATCTCCTTCGATCAAGGTTGATTTCCATTTGCGTATACTGGGAACTCCCCTGACATTTAAAACAGAGTATACTTTTGCCTCATCCTTCAAATAAGTTTTAACTTTTCTAATAGTTCCTTCCTCTAATTCTTTATTGGTTCCGATAATATAAAAAATTATGTGAGCTTTTTCCACAGCTTTTTTGATTTCTTGTATAAGTTTACCTTCATTTCCTTCAATACCTGGCATATCCAAAAAGTTTGTTCTGCCAAATTTTGATATTTTTATTTCCTTTGTAAAATCTTTATTTCCGTCTCCAATAGAAATACCATTACCCTTTGTCAAAGCTTCAATTGTGGTGCTTTTTCCGGCACCTGTTTCTCCAAAGAATGCGATGTTAAAGTTGTCCCACTCGGATGCTTCAAAAAGATCTTCAATATCTTTTCTGATATTGATTATTCCATCATATATATGAGCATTGATGTTTTTAATATATTTGTTAATTTCTTCATTTTCAAAATTAGTCGTAGATAAATTTTTGAATTCATTCAATACTCTAAGTATTTTTTTTACGGAGATTTTGAGCTCGTCCTTATATTCATTTACGCTTGTTACCATTTATTATCGTCACCTTTCGCTATTACTTGGTTTTGAACATTAGCGTGAAGAATTACTTAAATTATGCAACATCTGTGAAAGAACGCAAAATTTTTTTATCATGATGGAAAATACTCATTTTTGTGCCATTAACTTTTCGTATGCTTCATTCAGTTTTTTTACTTTCTCTTCTGCAAGTTCTTTTGCAACTGGATCTAAGTGCCCAAAATTGTCGGGATGGTATTTATGTATGAGCTTCCTATAAGCTGATTTTATCTCGCTCTCAGAGGCGGATGGAGGGACCTCTAATAGTTCATAATATTGAAGTAATTCATCAGATTTATAGCTGGGAGGTTCAAAAGATTTACGTGCAGATGAAATCTCATATTCTGATATACCAATAAGTAATCCAGCTCTCCTTATAATCTTGTCCTCTTCTGGGGCTAGCTGATTGTCTGAATATGCTATCTTATACATAGTATATATGATCCAGAGTCTTGTCTCATAATCTAAATGTTCTTTTAAGTAAGAACAGATATATTCAAGAGAAGCATTGCTTTCAAGAGACTCATTAAATATATTCATGGCAATCTCGAGTTGGTCATCATGAAACCCCATTTCTTCCTCAAAAATTTTATTAACAAGTTCAATCTCTTCGGCTTTGATTTCATTATCTACGCTCACAAGTTTTGCAAATAGTGAGATCACGTTCCTAGGATCTAAAGACGGTGAGTCGACCTTTTCGTTTTTAGATGATGCTTTTCTTTGTTTTTCTGTTCTTACAAAATCTGCCTCCTCCCACATATAACCTATTATGCTTATTGCAAAACAAACTATCGAAAAAACAATCCATCCCATATTTTAATAATTAGCCTCCCCTCTCTTCTTGATATGTACAGATTGTTTCGTCATCCAAAAACGCTTGTGTATCAAACAGATTCTTATCTTAACCAAATTTAAAGTGTTTCCTTTAGTTTTTATTCCTTAAAGGTAGGATAGACACTATATAGCGCAGCTCAATTTTACATCTTGTAAAACTTGTTTTTATTCCTTAAAGGTAGGATAGACACTTTTGCTTGGTTGTACAATACTATATTTGTACCGAGTTTTTATTCCTTAAAGGTAGGATAGACACCCATAGGTTCACGATAAAAAGTGTATCATAAAAAATTACAATTGTCAAGCAAAACTTTGAGGAAATGTTAAAAAACAAATCAAAAGCTCATGGAATAATGCTTGTGATTTATAACACATGTCTGTCGATCCCCTGGGTTTTTTACCCTATTGGAGGTCGACAGACATTTTTTTACGTAAAGTTACTAACCTTTGATATAAAATTCCATCAGTCGTGTTCTCATCTAATATGATAAATTAGAAGTATTTGCGAACATACATGGCGTATTTATTTTTTCCAATGCTCTTTTGTTCGAGTAGTTCTCTAAATCTTGCTATAGGTTCTATCAAAAAAATAATGAATAATTAAGCTGTATTAAATTAAGAATACCAAAAGGAATAAAGAAAAACACAGGACACTTAGCTGCCTAAGAAGTTTTCTAATCATCGAACATCTTTTTAAATTCAAATACCAATCTTAGGATTGAGCTGAGTCAAGATGGAGAACCAAATTTGTTATCATGGTCTTAGACTGTTAAACAAACCGGGCTGAGAGTATTTTTGTTTATCTGGTATACTACTTGTACTGTCATTTAGCAAATTAAGCAAATGAATATTTTTATTATCTAAAACTTCTTCATTTAAAGGTTTCGCTCCCATATTTATGAGTTTTTGATTGCCTTTTGGGACATCCTTTCCTTGTCTCACAAATAGTGGAACCCATTTGTTTTTTATATTTTCCAATGCCCCTGCCCAAGTACCCCCTTTATTCTCATCAGACGAGACAACAAGTGCAAAATTTGATAATCCATAAATATACTTATTTCTATTCATAGCGTTATACACCGTAAAGTAGGCTTTAGGACTAACAGCCGAAAAAAGAAGTAACTTTCCGTTAATGATAGCCTCTCTAACCTTTTTTTGTTTAATCTTCTTTGAAAGACTATCGGATAAAACAGATATTACACTTCCGCCGCTAGTTAGTGCTGTTTCTTGAGCAATAATGTCTACGCCTTTCGCACCTCCTGATACTATAGTTAATTCTTCCTTTACACAACGAGTAACAAACTTCTTTGTGTAATTCAAACCATTTTCGTCGATATTTCTTGACCCTACTATAGCGACAGTTTTTGTTTTTAAAAGGTCCAAATTGCCACAATAGTAAAACATAGGAGAACTTTTCTCTTTTACTACCTCCTTCAATCTTTTAGGATAAGTTTCTTCAGCCCATGTGGTAATGTTAATGCCTTGACTTTGTAGCTGCTCTATCTCTATACCTACTTGTCCGGCTCTTGCTAATAATTTTTTAAGCCGAAGAATTTCATCTTTTGGGAGATTTAGTTCCTTGCTCCAAACTTGCTCATCACTGCTAAAAAGAGCCCCAGGTTTTTTCAAAGAAGACTGCTCAAGTCTTTTAAAAAGTTTGTTCCATTGACTAACAGTATATGGTTTAAGACTATCATCATTTTTCATATTTAGTCCAATATCAGAGCATATCAAAATAATCGCTAAACTATCTTTTGTTAAACTATTCATCATTCAACACCTTCTGATTTTGATGTTGAGGCAAGTGCAAAGGGGTAAACATCACCTGAACCTGCCTTTTTGAGCAATGATCCACAGACAGTGAAAGTCCACCGTGAATCAACCATATCATCAATTAAAAGAACAGGATCCTCTGGGCATTTACCAATAACCTTAAATCCTTCATACGCATTTTTACACTGTTGAAAATTGTTCTGCATTGACTTTTGTTTATTTGTTTGTTTTGTTTTTATAATCATATCCAGATAGGGGATTCCCAATTTTTTTGCTATTCTTTGAGCCAAACCTCTAACTAATTCCGGATGTGTTAAAGAAGGTACAGCAGTAACCCACTTTGGTGCACTTTCCATATTCCAATGATTTCTGATTAAATCGACACTAGCATCTACTAATTCTTCTCTAAAAGTATTATTTTCATATTTATCCTGTCTTACATACTTGCCCCAACCAGCATCTCCATAGGTGCATAAAACTTTTCCAATTTTATTTTGCTCGGATTCGGGGATTTTTTTGCCTGTGGAAGCAATAATTCCGGCTGGCCACATCTTTCTGGGGGGAATTTCTAAAAATTCTCCTTGAAGGAATTTAACAGCCTCTAAAACGCTATCTTTACTAACTTTTTCACTGAAAAACTTCTTACCTTCACAATTACTACACTTTCCACAAGCTTTAGCATAAGGGTCATCCAATTGTTGAGAAATAAACTTCATATAACAAGTCTTAAGGTCAACAAATTCTTTCATTTTCTCAAGTTCGGCATACCTTTGCTCTGTTACGCGTTTGCTCTTTATTAAATCAGGATTCCATGGATTTATGGTTCTTGAGTATATTGAGTTTTCTTTGGAAATGACCGTATCAATAGTCAGCAGCTTGAGACAATTTCTCAATCGTCCTTGTGATATATTCAATTCTTTTAGCATTTCACTCTCCCTAAGTCCATTTTCAGAATTCTCAATTAAATCAACAACCTTCTGCATCTCTTCTTGAGTAGGAAACGCTTCTCTAATGAAGAACTCCTGAATATCATCATCTTCGCCGCCGTTTAGTAAAATAGCATATGCGTTATCTAATTTTCTTCCTGCTCTGCCAATTTGCTGATAATACTCTACTAATGAACCCGGACGTTGAAAATGAATAACAAACGCTAAATCAGGTTTATCGTAACCCATTCCCAATTTTATCGTTGATGCAAGGGCCTTCACTTTATTTTGCATTAACAGTTGCTCTCTTTTTTCTTGAAGATCTCTGTTTTCCTCTTTGTTTTCAGAAAGCCTTGTGTGATACTCTAATACACTAATACCTTTTTTGCGAAGCCACTTTGCTACCTTATTACAATCTGAAATCGTTAAACAATAAATTATTCCTGATCCCTCAATTTTTGTGATATTTTCATATAACCAAGCTAGTCTTTCTGCTTGATCCTTAAGTTTTATGGTTTGCAACCTTAGCGATTCCCTCATTAGAGGGCCTCTTATTACTGTTAAATCACTGCCCAACTGTTCTTGTATGTCTTCTACAACCCTTTGATTTGCAGTGGCTGTTGTTGCAAGTACAGGAACATTAGGAGGAAGATATTTTATAATTCTTACAATTCTTCTATAATCAGGGCGAAAATCATGTCCCCAATCAGATATACAGTGAGCTTCGTCTATTACGAACATTCCTATTCCACCCTTTATCTTTGGCAGAATTAATGTCATAAAATCTTGATTTCCTAATCTCTCAGGTGAAAGCAGCAATATATCACACTTACCCTCAAAAAGACGTTGTTGAACCCTTTCCCAATCTTTATTGTTATCACTGTTTATTGTTTCCGCACTAATTCCTATCTTAGTTGCATTTTCTATCTGATTTTTCATAAGGGAGAGTAATGGACTGATAAGAATTGTAGGACCTGCCCCTTGTTCTCGAAGCAATTTAGTTGCAATGAAATATACTATACTCTTACCCCAACCAGTTCTTTGAACAACTAAAGTTTTTTTACGATTTAAAACTGATTCTATACTTTCCCATTGATCATTGTGAAATTCTGCTGTTTGTCCTAACATCTCCTTTAATAAAGCAAGACCTTTTTCCTTCACTCATACTCTCCCCCTTTGTTTTTAAGAATCATGGTAATTGTTGAAATCTATGAATTCAATATCATCAATATCTTCATAATCAGAATTATAATTACCGTGATCTTCAGTATCAAGATCATATTTTATTAATTCTGAATCGTCTAGATCTTCGAACCAATATTGAGCTTTTTCTAATTCTTCTAATTCTTGTTCTTTGTATTGTAGCGCTATTAATGTTTTTTCTTCCCAATCATCGTCATAATCTATTGATAGGTCACAATTATAGTCTTCAAAAGGATCGTATTTAGAATTTCTATCCATATTTTTTCTCTCCCTTATGATAGTATAAAAAATTATACCAAAAAATATAATAGGAAAGGTCTTATAACATAGTTTTTCTTCCTTAACAGTGCAAGGGACTTTTTGTTTTTTCAATGAACTTCTATGAGTATTGATATATTATCTGGATATACTTGTATTTTACCATCCTCTTTATATATCATATGAGTATAATATTTTCCGTTTATTTCAAGAAATTTTAATTGGATAGGTTTATCAATATGATCTTCAACATATGTGTTGTGTTGATAATCAATAAAATAGTCACAAACATAATATCTTATATTATATAAAAGATAATTAGTTGCTGAATAAGCAGATGATTTTTCTGGATCTCTCCAAACTATAACATCCTTTCCTGATCTTTCATACATAAATGAAAACAAAAGAGAAGTTTCTAAATCAACATTACCAAGATACCCAACACTTTCATGTATGTAAAAATATTTTTCTATAATTTCCTTATCAGATAATCTTGGATGTCCAATTACATCAGAATAAAATTCTTCCATTATTGGTGGTAACGACATAGGATCTTCAATTCTATATTGAGCATGATCAATATCATAAAAAGTAAGCGGCCTCACCCCCAGTTATTGGAGAATAAATAAAGAAATCTTACTTTTTCACAAAAATGGTTTTGGAATTAAAAAAATTATTATCATCAGAAAAGATTCTACTAAATTCACTGGGTGTCATATAATTCAAAGAACCGTGTGGTCTTAAGTTATGATAAAAGAACATATATGCGTTGTAAGCTTGAAAAACATCTTCAATATTTTCAAAAGAATTCAGTTGAACAAA
>Ga0209508_1001779_pt1 | contig 15694 bp, 16 predicted proteins | sample AD_UKC129_MetaG_FD_184427 | JGI IMG/M metagenome (GOLD analysis project Ga0209508, IMG submission 184427) | Active sludge microbial communities of municipal wastewater-treating anaerobic digesters from Canada - AD_UKC129_MetaG (SPAdes) (version 2) | ecosystem: Engineered > Bioreactor > Anaerobic... | reverse complement strand
AAAACCTCCTTTGTGGTGTTGGTTTTGCGTGATTCCATTATACCATTGAAGGAGGTTTTTTACTATATATTTGTTGAAATATATTGAATGTTTTACATTTTTTATTTGGTGTTTTTCAGTGGTTTCGAACCGTCCCCTGTTCTAGAGGTAGTATTCGGTTTGGTCTCTGGCCTTTAGTTCGAATTCAGCAAAAACCTTGTCCCTGATTTTCAAGAAATCGCTTCCGGTTCTGTCCCTTTTCCTTGCCAAAGGCACCTCAATGACACTTTTTACTTTCCCGGGACTTGGAGTCATTATCACAATTCTATCGGCCAAAAAGACAGCTTCTTCTATATCATGAGTCACAAAAATTATTGTTTTTTTCTTTTCTTGCCACAGCCTCTCAATCTCATCCTGCATATTCATACGGGTCATTGCATCCAGTGCCCCAAAGGGTTCATCCATAAGCAGTATCTCAGGATCAACAGCCAATGCCCTTGCAAAAGCCACCCTCTGCTGCATTCCTCCCGAAAGCTGGGAAGGATGATGCTTTTTATATGCCGAAAGACCTACCAGTTCAATATATTCTTCGGCAATTCGTCTTCTTTCCTTTTTATCTATTTTCTTGCTTTCCAGGCCAAGTTCAACATTTCGAAGGACACTTCTCCAGGGAAGCAGTCCATAGTTCTGAAATATAGTAATTCTATTTGCAGAAGGTTTTGTAACAACTTCTCCATTAATTTTGACAACACCTGAAGTTGGCCTGTCAAAACCGGCAATCAAATTCAATAATGTTGTCTTCCCGCAGCCGCTTGGCCCTAAAAGGCAAATAAATTCACCTTTTTCTATTTCCAAATTCACCTTTTCAAGAGATACAGTTTTTCTGCCTTTAAAAAAGTATTCTCGGGACGCGCCCTCAATTGAAATATACATATCAGTTCATCCCCCTTCGGGATATTCCCCACTGCTTTTCAATACCGGTTTCAAGAAGCTTGATCAACCTATCCAGCAAAAGCCCCAAAGCTCCAATAAATATTATTCCTGCCAAAACCAGATCCGATCTCAAAGAATTTCTTGCATCTATGATTAAGTATCCCAGTCCCGACTGGGCACCCACCATTTCCCCGGCCACCAGGAACACCCAGGCCGACCCTAATGCTAAATGCAGGCCGTTTGCAATCAATGGGAAGGCTGCCGGAAGAATAATTTTAAAAAGCAACTGCGGCTGCCGGATTCCAAAGTTATTAGCCACTTTCAAATAAATCGCATCCACATTTCCAACCCCCGAAACAGTAGAAAGAAGGATTGGAAAAAAGCCTGCTATAAAGATAATAACAATGGCCGGAGTATCCCCGATTCCAAACCACAGAACAATAAAAGGGAACCATGCAATAGGCGAAACCGGCCTTAACACCTGCACAATCGGCTCAATAAAAGACCATACACTTTTGTTCCAGCCCAGCAAAAGTCCAAGAGTTATTCTGGCTATTATTGCTGCCAAATACCCAATAAAGAATCGGGTAAGGCTTACTTTAAAATGAGTTAATAAAGTTCCGTCCTCTATCAATTCTGTCATTCCCTCAATAACTTTGGCCGGTGAAGGAAGAAGTGACGATTCGTATCTTCCGGAAAGCACCGCCAATTGCCAAATACCTAAAAGTGCAGCTATGCTTACAATAATCTTCAATATCTTTTTTAACGCTTCCATTTTCATCACTTCACTTTTCCTATAAATGTATTATCTACAAACTCACTGTACAGCGGAGGATTTTCAGAAAGCCCCATTTCCACCATGTATTTTGAAAGCTCATTATAGTCTTTTTCCTCCAGCTTCAGGTTTTCATAGGAAATCCATTTAAGGGACAAATCCAGCACCTGTTCTTCCGCTTTCAAGTATTTTTCAGCAATATCACGAATTACCTCATCTTTTGATTCAGCTTTTTCTCCTGCTTTTATGTATTCCTTGATAAACTCTTCAGCAATAACCCCGTTATCCTTAATGAAGTCATTTCTGAGAACCAATCCGCAGCATACCGATCCCTCCCATAAATCCTGGGATTCAAATAAAGTCTTACCTTTATCTAATGCCACTGATTTTGCTCCAAAAGGTTCCGCCACACAATAACCGGATATTCTTCCCTCAGCCAAAGCAGCCGCCATCTCCGGAGGTGGTAATTCAACAACATTTACATCGCTATATTTTAGACCGCTTTTTTGAAGCATAATATGCAGCAAAACATTATGAGTGGAAAGCTTGCTGGGTATGGCAAAGTTCTTTCCCTTCAAGTCTTCAACTTTATTGATGTCTTTAGATACCACCACCACATTCCCGTCTCTATGTCCTAAAGCAACTGCTTTTAAATCAATACCCTGCTCTTTTGCTTTCATTGCAAGTTCTATCAGTATGGATGCACCGTCTACATTGCCGGAGTTCAAAGCATCCACCAGTTCTGTCCATGACCCGAACTTTACAAGCTCCAGTTTAAAATTCTTAAAGTTTTCCTTGGACAATTCATTTTCTACATAAAGGGGAAGAGCATGGGTAATAGGCAAATAAGCAATCTTTATGGTTTTAACCCCTGCCTGGGACTTGCTATTCAATGCTCCAACTGCCCCGTCTTTACTGTTGCAGCCTGTAAGATTCAATATCATTAACAAAATCAGAGTAAAAATCACAGCTATTTTTGTCTTTCTTATCACATCCATAACCTCCCTTTATTTCCACATCAAAGCCTTTCTCTTTTCATTTATATCTGAAATTATCCTATCGGCAAGCTTCATCGGGTCTACCTCCACTACCATGACGGCTTCTATCGTATTCTGCGTATCTTCAAATAGATATTTCATTACATTCTTTGAACCTTGTACCGGTGGATAAACCGAATGATAGGAGTTTATTCCCAGAAGTCTAAATCCGAGAGCGGCGCCTACTCCCTTTTCATTGGACCATTCAGGACTGGCAAAGGCAAAAGGCATATCTTTTATATCTTTTCCAAGGCTATCGGCCAATGCTCTGAAAAAAGCAGATGCCCTTGCATTATCAAGGCACTCACCCATATGCCACACAGGCGGCAAATCCGGCTCTAAAAATTCTTTAAGTTCCTTCCCCGCTTTTTCCAATGCTTTAACATTACAATAGCCCAGCTTTAAGAGAGGAAAGGACGCACATCCGTTAGTAAGCACCAGAATGTTGTTTTCAATCAGCTTTTGTGCCACATCCACTATTGCTTTTTCATACATCACCCTCGGATTATTGCAGCCCACCAAATTGACCACACCACGGATTTTACCTTCTTTTAAAGCCTTTGCAATTACCTCCATACTTCCAAAACGGCTGGTAGCATACTCTACTGAAAAACCAATCTCTGCATCCACCTCATAATCAGGAATAAACACCGGAACATTTCTTCTTCCCTCAAAACTTTCAATGGCTCTTTTAGCAATAGTCTTTGCCAATTTCTCGGTTTCGTCCAGATTTGAATGATGGTGATCATAGCCATAATGCTCAGCCCCGGGAAGTCTTCCAGAGTCACTGGTGGTAATAACCGTTGTTTTAAAACATTTTGCAACGTCCATTATTGACGGAAAAACATCCTGAACATCCGCCACCCATAAATCAATAGCCCCAGTACCGAGAACAAGCTCAGCACCGATAGCGTTAGATAGCGGAATAACGCCTCCATAACGATACATTGCCGACAGTCCCGAGCAGCATATTCCATAAAACTGTATACCAAGGGCACCTTTTTCTTTTGCCAGTTGTATAAATTCCTGACTTCTTCCCTGTTTTACAATTTCACTGACCAAAAGAGGAGAATGCCCGTGAACGGCAATGTTAACATAGCCTTCCCTAAGAGCACCCAAATTTGCTTTAACTGTACTTCTAACAGGCAACCCGAATAAACTGTCCATAGCTATCGAAGAACCCAAAACACTGCTCCAGGCAAAAGCCAGGCCACACCTTAAAAACTGTTTCATTATGTTCTCCCAATCTCCATCGGTCCCTGTACTGGTTCGATGGAGAGCTTCAAACACTTCATGATATGCTCCTATAGGAAGAAGATCCAGCTCCCGCCACTTTTCAATCCTTTCCTTAGTTGCAAAAGCACTTAAGGTTTTATGCTTTCCCGGAACCGTTCTTGACAAGTCTTCAAGAAGAATATCTGCAACTTCCACTGCCAACTCTTCCTTGGATTTGCCTTTAGTGGATATTCCCAACTGAGCAGCAGATTTTCTAAGTTTCTCTTCTCCGGAAATGGGGATGTTAAGTATGCCCTCCCCCGCTGCCTTCAGAGCCAGCATTATTTCGCGGCCTCTTGCTCCATGAGCTGCTACTCCGGCTGCCACCCATCTTAAAAGATTCCTTGCCACAATAAGGTCAGCATCGGCTCCACATACTCCTCTAGGGCTCTTTTTGGTCACCCTGCATGGCCCCATATTGCAATTTTTACAGCAAACTCCCGCAAGGCCAAAATTACAGTGAGGCTTCTGACTGTCAAAGCGGTCAAAGCACGTTTCACAGCCTTGCTTCTCCATTTGTACAAGCATCTCTCTTACTGCAGGGTCAGGAGTATTCTCCACCACATTGACCTTTGAAGGAAAGCTCTTCTTATACTCATTAACAGCATTGTTATAATCATCAAAGTCACAATTAGTATGGTGGTAATGCCCCTCTCCACTTTCAAAATGTCTATGATGAAATCTTATGTTTCTGTCCCAATTCACATTAATCCCCCATTTTAAACCACATCAATCCTATATATTAAGTCGTGTTTTTGATTATACCTTATACCTATTTTTTAAGTCAATAGTAATTTATTATTATTCCTATTTGTTTTATTAGTTTTATTATTTAATACAAAAATAATAAAAATTACCAAATAAGTTGTAACACATTTGAATTAAAAAAAATATATTTACAACTGAGTCAATTTATATTTTCAGGAGGAATTCTGCAATGGCAAAGAAAATTTTTAAGAAGATAAGTGTTTTTTAATTTCTCTGTGCCTACTTTTTTCCACTTCCTATGCTGAATCAGTTAAAAAAACATCGATGTATATTACGATAATATAAAAATATTTATAAATGACTTGCCGATAGACCTTAAAGACGGAAATGGAAAAACTGTGGAACCCTTTATTTACGATGGAACTACATATCTCCCTGTAAGAACAGTTGCCGAAGCTCTTGGCAAGGAAGTAACCTGGGATGAGGCAACAAAGAGTGTACATATAACAGATAATGAAAATATGGTATGGCTTAATGATTTAGCATATTACAATCTGCTATCCGATACTACTGTAAATAAATGTTTTAGACTTGAAAATAACAACTTTAAGGATTCCTCAGGCAATATTTGTTCTAAAGCAATAAAATATGAGATATATTATGGCTGGATATATACAGACTATGTTATAAATAAAAAATATAGCAAAATCAACGGTAAATTCGTTCTTTCCTTTGACTCAAAAGACACTGCATATAAAGCCACTTTAAAATTGTATGGCGACGGTAAACTTTTATACACATCTCCCGAATTGACAGGAGGAGTTCCTCCCATTGATTTTGACGTAGACATTTCAGGAGTTGAGATACTTAGAATAGCAATAAGCAACAATAGTCCTTTCGGTATATCAAACGTAAATTACGGTTTGATAGATGCGGCACTTCACAGATAAACTTAAAAATCTATGTTCTAAAATTTTAAAATAACCGAGTTTCAGAATATACGGAATTTGCTCAAAAAACTCCCCCAAATATGTCCATAAATCAGCTAACATGCCGTAATGTAAAAGAGTATAGCACTGTTTTTACCTGTTGCTGCACTCTTTTACATTACGAGCTTTATATTTATCCAATTTTAATCCAACTCAAAGGCACCCGTATACAATTGATAATATACACCTTTCTTGGCAATCAGCTCTTCATGATTGCCTCGTTCAATAATTCTTCCATGGTCTAAAACTATGATAACATCAGCATTTTTAACGGTAGACAGACGGTGAGCAATTACAAATACTGTCCTGCCCTCCATCAAAGCATCCATACCTCGCTGCACAATGGCTTCAGTTCTTGTATCAATTGAGGATGTTGCTTCATCCAAAATCATAACCGGAGGGTCAGCAACTGCCGCTCTGGCGATGGAAATCAACTGTCTCTGCCCTTGTGACAGGTTCGCCCCATTTTCGGTAATCATTGTATGATAGCCATCGGGCAAACGCCGAATGAAATCATCTGCTCCTGCAAGTTTCGCCGCAGCAATACACTCTTCATCAGTAGCATCCAGCTTACCGTAGCGGATATTATCCATTACAGAACAGGTAAAAAGATTGGTATCCTGAAGCACCATCCCAATGGCACGGCGAAGATCGGATTTTTTGATTTTGTTTATATTGATACCGTCATAACGGATTTTACCGTCGGCAATATCATAAAAGCGATTAAGCAAGTTTGTTATTGTAGTCTTACCGGCACCGGTTGCACCAACAAATGCCACTTTTTGTCCAGGTTTAGCATAAAGGCTTATGTCATGTAAAATTGTTTTGCCCGGTTCATATTCAAAATCCACCTCATGCAGTCTAACGTCACCGGTTAACTTTGTATAGGTTACAGTTCCATCACTGCTGTGAGGATGCTTCCAAGCCCAAATTCCTGTTCTCTCTTCGCATTCAATTAACTGACCGTTTTCTTCACGAACATTTACCAATGTAACATACCCGTTATCCTGTTCCGGTTCTTCATCAATTAAATCATAAATCCGCTGTGCGCCGGCAAGTCCCATAACAACAGAATTAACCTGTTGGGACACCTGGTTAATGTTGCCGACAAACTGTTTGGTCATGTTAAGGAATGGAACAACAATGCTAATTCCCATCCCCAATCCCGAAATACTTAAATTGGGAACATCGGCAACCAATAAAATACCACCGGTAATGGCAACGAAAACATACAGCACGTTTCCAATATTATTCAGGATAGGCCCTAAAATATTGGCATATCTGTTGGCCAATTTTGAATCGTTAAATAGCTCTTCGTTAAACTTGTCAAAATCCGCCTTACTTTCTTCTTCATGGCAGAATACTTTTATCACTTTTTGGCCAACCATCATTTCTTCAATAAATCCTTCCAGTCGGCCCAGGGACTTCTGCTGTCTAATAAAGTATTTGGCTGAACCTCCACCCACTTTTCTTGTAACAAAAAGCATTACAATTGTTCCAATTAAAATAGCAATGGTAAGCCATATACAAAAATAGTTCATTATTATAAATACAGTCAGAACTGAAACACCCGAAATCAGAAGTTGCGGAAAGCTCTGAGAAATCATCTGTCTTAATGTGTCTATATCATTAGTGTAATAACTCATGATATCTCCATGATTGTGAGTATCCACATACTTAATGGGAAGTGTTTGCATTCTTCCAAACATTTTACCGCGAAATTTTTTCAATGTGCCCTGGGTAATAATTGCCATCATCTGATTATATGCGATACCGCTTATAATTGACAATATATAGAAGGCTACCAATATAGAAACAAAATACAGTATTTTCCCTCCAACTGCATTCCAATCGCCGGATTGCCAGCTGTCTTCAATAAGTGCAATTACATTTTGCATAAATACAGCAGGAATGGAACTGATAGTTGCATTGAACAATATACATACAATGGAAACCGGAAACATTACCGGATAAAACTCATATATGTCTTTGAGCAGACGAAGTACGACTGATTTTCTATTCTTAAAACTTTTTGTTTTCACATTAAGCACCTGCCTTATTCTGAGAAATATATATTTCTCTGTAAATTGCATTTTCAGCTAATAATTGCTCATGGGTTCCTATTCCGTTAATAGTGCCACCATCCATTACTATAATCCTGTCGGCATCCTCAACAGAAGCTGTTCTCTGAGCAATAATTATCTTGGTTGTCTCCGGCATATACTCCTTAAGCGCTTTACGAATTTTAGCATCGGTCCTGGTATCCACTGCACTGGTGGAATCGTCCAGAATCAATATTTTAGGCTTTTTAAGCAATGCTCTTGCTATACAAAGCCTTTGCTTCTGTCCTCCGGAAACATTGGTTCCCCCCCTGCTCAATATAGGTGTCATATCCTTTGGGAAATTGGTTTATGAACTCATCGGCACAAGCCAATTTACATGCTTCTATCAACTCTTCATCGGTAGCATCTTTATTTCCCCAACGCAGATTTTCTTTAATAGTTCCGGAAAATAAAATATTTTTCTGCAGCACTACAGCCACCTGATTACGCAAAGCCTTAAGATCATAATTTCGCACATCCACGCCACCTACTTTTACAACTCCGACCGTTGCATCATACAGACGCGGAATCAACTGGACAAGGGATGTTTTTGAAGAGCCAGTACCACCAATAATTCCAATGGTCTCGCCTGATTTAATTTCTAAATTTATATTTTCTAACGCCATTCTCTCTGCTTTTTTTGAATATTTAAAGCTTACGTTCTCAAAGGAAATTGAACCGTCCTTTACCGTGTAAACCGGATTTTCAGGATTTGACAATGTACTTTCCTCACTAATTACTTCAACAATACGTTTAGCCGATTCGCTGGCAATGGTAATCATTACAAATACAAAAGAAAGCATCATCAAACTCATGAGAATCATAAAATTATATGTCAATATGGCAGAAAACTGTCCAACGTCAAAATCCAACCCTCGACTGGTAATAATAGTATAGGAACCGAAAGACAGAACAAAAACCATAACCACATACATGCAAAATTGCATCAAAGGTCCATTAAGAGCCAAAATCCGTTCAGCTTTTGTAAAATCTGCGCATACATCTTCTGCTGCCCTGTCAAATTTCTTTTTTCATATTCTTCACGAACAAAAGATTTTACCACACGCATACCTTTAATGTTTTCTTGAATGGATCTGTTCAATGCGTCATACTTTTTGAAAACTTTCCTGAACAACGGAAGTGTCTTGTAAATTACAAGCCCAAGACCAATTGCGAGAAACGGTGCAACCACCAGGAAAATCCACGCCATGCGTCCACCCATTACAAAGGCCATCACAAAGGCAAAAATCAGCATTAAAGGTGCACGAATTGCAATTCTTATTATCATCATATAGGCATTTTGCACATTGGATACATCGGTGGTCATTCGGGTAATTAACGATGAAGTCTGAAATTTATCAATGTTTTCAAAGGAATACTCCTGAATCTTATAAAACATATCCTTTCGTAAATTCTTTGCAAATCCGCTGGATGCCGTGGCACTGGTTGACCCTGCAACAGCACCGAACAGCAATGACAAAAATGCCATAATAATTAAGATAACACCATATTTTATTATGGTATTCAAGCCGCAACCGCCTTTAATTTCATTAACCAGAGTTGCAGTTATAAACGGAATTATACACTCAATTACTACCTCCAAAGTTATCAGTATAGGAGTTATAATTGAGAGTCTTTTGTACTCACGAATACTTCGTGCCAACACTTTGATCATATTACACCAGCCCTTTCCATAAAAAAGGAGTATTGTTCATCCACTGTGCCAAAGAGATAAACTCTACTCATTTTCTGCCCTTTCATTTTTATATCGAGTAAAATTTTATAAGGAATTTATCCGACCAATATACTTTCTATGTAATATTGTTCAAACACAGTATTTTCATTCTTTTGCTTCCAATTGGTGCTGACGAATATAAAAAGGTGATGCCACTATGAACCCATAGTGGCAACAAACGCGATTTATCTATTCTATCAAAATTCATCCCTATTGTCAAATGATAATTTCCCCTAAAGTTCCAAGGTTTTGGGCTATTTTTATACTTTAAATACAGAACTTAAAACTTAAAAAAATCCTTTGGCAAATAAAACTTCTGATTATTAATGACAATTTCCTGAATTTCCTCCAAACTGCTGGAATCCTTAATCTCACTAATCTCTTTATTTATTTGTTCCATCTTCATATCCAATTGTCTAACCGTATTGGCCGCATCTCTTAGTTCTTCCCTTAATTTTTCAGGGACTTCCTTATTGCATTTATAGTATATTTTATGTTCCAGACTTGCCCAAAAGTCCATTCCAATGGTACGAATCTGAACTTCCACCTTTACATTCTCTATTCTGTCCGACATGAAAACAGGTACTTCCACAATAAGATGCAAACTTTGATAGCCGTTGGGTTTCGGATTCTTAATATAATCCTTGCATTGGATAACCTTGATATCTTTCTGATTTTGAAGCATTTCACTTATTTTATAAATATCTGAAATGAATGAGCAAACGATACGAATCCCTGCTATATCGTTAATATTCTCTCTTATTGAAGGCAGCGACAATTCAAAGCCTTTCTTACGGAGTTTTCTCAAAATGCTTTCAGGAGATTTTATTCTCGATTCCACATGTTCAATAGGATTATAATCATGAATGTATTCAAACTCCTGCTTAAGAATATCTATTTTTGTACTCATCTCATCCAACGCAAACTTATACATCATCAAAAACCTTGTCATCTCTGTCTTAAATCTTTTTATTGCCTCGGCAGCCATTATCTCCATCATATACCATTTTCCTTTCCGAATATATTTTGCCTTAAACATCCAATAACAACTGTCAAATTAATCGCAGTCGCTGCTTAAAACCTTCTTATACGGTGCAATCATACCTTCAAAAAGTTTATTCCCTATTTTAGCCTTTAATTTTGGCGAAGATATAAGAGCACCCACAAGATACATTTTTAATGCCGTTCCCTTTTTCTTCTGAGGAAAATCATATAAACCATGGGCTTTATAAAACCGATGATCGGCTTTCATCAATCCGCGCATAAGCCAGATAAGATCCCTGAAAATTTTCATTCCGCTAATACCATAGAAATTCCTTGGCTGAATATATTTATGAGTAATGGCATAATCAAGTCTTTCAGCAAGTCTGTCTATCTCTGCATCGGGATTTGTTTCATCACAGGCAACTCCTGCTAAGAAATTTCCTCCAACCTCACTTCAACCTTCAATAATCATCTGTAAATTAGTCTCTGCAGGATAGTTCCCACTAATCAGGTACCCCGTAGGCTTTCCCATAGTTACAGTTCTGTGACCATTGCAAAACTGCCTGTCATCATACATTTTAAAGATTGAACCCATTGAATGATCTTTTATAGAAAACGCATACACTATTGCATCAGCAGTCTGAATATTGTTACGCAAGAAATCATCAAAACCATCTTTATAAACGCATTTTCCCGTAGCCGCACAATTAAAGCAGCCCAGGCAACCTCCATGAAAAGGGTAGTCGGAAATATTGACAACACGGCTTTTTATCTTTAGAACTGCTCTGAATCTTTCAATCATGTCATTGAGCTGCTTGTCGTTTTTAGCACAATCGGTAACTATCACCACATCTCCGCTCTTTTTATCCTGACTCGATGCAGCAGTCCCAACCGGGAGATGGGCTGAAACAACAGGATTCTTAGGAAGAGTTTCATATATATCATGTTCTACGCACCAACATACATATCGAAAAAATTCCCTTGCTTCTTTACGTCCATTTTCGGTCAGGAGGTCGTCCATGTCAGCAGACAAACCTTTTATAAATTTCATTCCAAGATCCTGACAATTCTCCTGAATATACTTATGTGCTGTAACATCGTAAAAATGCTTGGATGTAGTAATCTGTGTAACAAATTTATCGGACAGATTAATGCCGGATGCCTTTAATAGTTCCATAAAACGATGCAACTGATATGGTGCAATAAAGGTATAAACAGGGTAGGAAAAAATAATCAGGTCAGCATCGTTTATGGCATTAATAGCCGGCGAAAAATCTTTTTCAAAGGACTTAATATAATGGCCAACATGAAGGAAGTGAAATTTATGTTCTGGAAACTTTTTTTCCAAATATAGCGCAGTATGCAATGTAATACTATATTCACTTTTAGAACTTCCATTTAATACCAGAACATTCACGTTTCTCCCTCCCGCTTATTTCTTCGGCTCATTTTTCATGCTTTCCCCAAATAAAAATCTTTTAAAAAGCTCATTTTTTTGCAATTTGAAAAATGCTAAATCCGTTATTCCATATGAATCTGCAACTTTATTAGTTAAATATCAACTTAATTTTAAAAACTTCTCTTTCCAAGTATTACGGGAAAATTTTACTTTGTGTTTCCTAGACTTGTAGAATTGCCAATAATCTGTGACATATCATAACCCATTTTAGCCTTTCTCCTTTAGCCGATAGCTAAATCCTTTTAAATGCATTTCCATTATATCATGAATAACTTTTACATCCCAATTAAATTTTTATTAACAATATTGCTTATATAGCGTGGAACGGTTAGAACAAAACATCAATATATAAAATTAACTATTTTTAAATTTTTCTCTATTCCTTATATTTTATTGTTTTAGCAAGTAAATCTCTTCCTCCGACAGTATTTTTGAAGATACTCCTCGCAACTTCCATATATTCTTCCGGATCGGTAAGAGACGGGCTGTAATGGGTAAGCCACAGTTCCTCCACATTTCCCTTTTTAGCAAGCAATGCAGCTTCAGAAAAAGTCATATGCTTCTTCTGCTCAGCTTTATGAGTGTCATTCTCATCACCATACATACCTTCACAAATAAAGAGATCCGAATCTTTAATAAACTCTGCCAATTCATCAGAGGGTCTTGTATCCGTACAGTAACATACCTTAATTCCTTTTCTAGGCTCACCTAAAACCATTTCAGGAGTAATCACCCTGTCATCTACTGTTACATTCTCACCTTTCTGCAGCTTATTCCAGTAGTTTACAGGAATCATAAGTTCCCTGGCACGGTCAACATCAAATTTGCCTTGCCTTTTAAGCTCAATACAATAGGACAGGCATGGAATGGTATGATCCACCGGCAAGCTTTTAATAAAAATGCCGCTAACACTTACTTCAGCACTTTCACTGTCAGGCAGTTCTATTAAATTCAACTCATAGGGCAGTTCCGGTGAAATTACCGTTAAACCTTCCACCACTTCTTTTATACCCGGAGGCCCCACCAACATCAAAGGCTCTTCCCTTCCCGAATTCCCCAGAGTAAGAAGAAATCCGGGCAATCCCGCCACATGATCTCCATGATAATGGGTAAACAACACAGCATCAATTGGTTTTATTCCCCATTCTGCCATTTTAAGCGGAATTTGTGTTCCTTCTCCACAATCTATCAGAATCATTCTTCCATTGTGTCTTACCAAAAGAGATGTAAGCCACCGGTTTGGCAGTGGCATCATACCTCCAGTTCCCAAGAGACAAACATCAAGCATAACCTTCTCCCTCACCTGATACCAAACAACATCTTGGCATTATTGGTAGTAATATTTGCAATTTCTTCAAAGCTTTTGCCTTTTATCTCAGCAATTATTTCAGCAACCAATCTAACCAGGCTTGAATCATTTCTTTTTCCTCTAAAAGGCTCCGGCGTAAGATACGGACAATCGGTTTCAATAAGAAGCCTTTCCTCCGGAACAAATTTTACAACTTCAATCAAATTTCTTGCATTGGGATAGGTAACAGGTCCCCCAACAGAAATATAGAAGTTGTTATCAATGGCCTCCTTTGCCATTTTTACATCTCCGGAAAAACTATGAATAATTCCTCCTACTTCCCTGGCATTTTCAGCCTTCAGAACATTAAGTGCATCTTCATTTGCATCTCTGATATGGACTATAATGGGTAATTTCAATTCCTTAGCCAGATTTATCTGCTTTATAAACCATTTCTTCTGAACATCCCTTGGTGACAAATCTCTGTAATAATCAAGTCCTATTTCACCTATAGCTACAACCTTTTTATTTTCACACAAACTCCGAATTTTATCCAATATGTTGTCATTCATATCCTTTGAATAGTGCGGATGTATGCCCATTGATGCATATATGAAGCTATATCTTCCAGCTAAGGATAAGGAATGCTCCAGTGACGGAATATTATACGATACATTTAAAATGTAGGAAACTCCGCTTTCATGAGCATTCTTTATAGCTTCATCCCTGTCATGTTTAAATCTGTTATCATTAAAATGTGCATGTGTATCAAATAACATTATATCCTCCACTTTATTCCGCTGCTTTAAAATTATATATAGGTTTAATTATATTAATAATATCTACCGTATCCTGTATATTTGCAATTATTTCGTCCATGGGCTTATATGCCAAAGCGCATTCATCTAAGGTGGATCTGTTAACCGTTGTAGAATAGATACCTTCCATAGACTTCTCAAATTCTTCGAGGCTGATGACTTCCTTTGCCTTGCTCCTGCTCATAAGTCTTCCTGCTCCATGGGGTGCCGAGTAATTCCAATCCTTATTTCCCTTTCCAATGCAAATTAAACTTCCATCCCTCATATTCATCGGTATTAAAACAACTTCGCCACTGCGTGCTGAAATCGCTCCCTTTCTTAAAATCATACTGTCAAGATCTATATAGTTATGTATTGTGGTAAACTGTTCAATAACTTCAAATTCCATTCTGTTTACAATCTCATCAACAATGGCTTTTCGGTTTAACACTGCAAATTTCTGTACTATCTTCATATCATTCAGGTAGTCGTTATAGCTTTTGCCCTGAACATAAGCCAACTGTTTGCTTATTTTCACAGGTTTAACCTTCTTAATTTCCTGTTGAATCTCCTTTTCACGCCCCTGCGCCTTTAACTCCTTGATAAGCTCCGAAATATACTCATTATTCTTTACCAGTTCCCTATAGCCAAGTTCCTGGTAAAACTCCGCTACTTGTTTACCGAGATGCCTGCTTCCCGAATGTACAACAAGATACAATTGTCCGGTTTCGTCTTTGTTTACCTCAATAAAATGGTTACCGCCGCCTAAAGTACCAATGCTAAGCTCTGCTCTCTCCAAGTTTACACTTTCTTTACACACCAGATGGGCAAAATCTACTTTATCAGCATAGGGATGTTTCTTTTTCCTAATGTCAAAACCGGAAGGTATATATTCATGGATAACCCTGTCCAATTTCTCCAAGTCTATATCTTTGTTTTTCAATTTTATTGTCTCCATCCCACAGCCTATATCAACGCCAACCAAATTCGGCACTATCTTGTCGGAAATAGTCATAGTAGTTCCGATTGTACAGCCTGCACCGGCATGGGTATCAGGCATAATCCTTATAATACTGTCCTTCACAAACTCCTGATTGCAAAGCTCAATTATCTGCGCCATTGCAGCCTCTTCTACGTTATCGGTAAAAATTTTAGCCGTATTATACTTTCCTCTGACTTGTATCATAACCTCACCTACTTCCTTAAATAAGTATTTTGTACCTTTCACTTTTCTATAAATAAAGAGAGCAGTTAATTCTAAATATTAGACTTAACCGCTCTCTATAGTAAATGCTATTTTTAACACCTTATCCGGGCTAAAAAATTACGCATTTTTACATCACTGTCAATGCATCCTATTTAAAGGTTTATCGCATTTAATATATGGCAGAGGATTAAGCCAATGTATACCTATATCTATGCATATGCCTGTATATTGTTTCTCTGATTTAATTGCATTGCTTTTTTGCTCCAAATTATATTTTCGCAATATATACATTGTAATCCTCCTTGTACAATTAATATTGTATTAAATCAGTGACCGAAGCCACTGTTCGACCCATTAAAATTCATTGTTAACATAACACTTCAAACTTCATTCTTTTCTAAACATCAAGCACATCATCCGGCTTCA
>Ga0209508_1001778_pt1 | contig 15722 bp, 15 predicted proteins | sample AD_UKC129_MetaG_FD_184427 | JGI IMG/M metagenome (GOLD analysis project Ga0209508, IMG submission 184427) | Active sludge microbial communities of municipal wastewater-treating anaerobic digesters from Canada - AD_UKC129_MetaG (SPAdes) (version 2) | ecosystem: Engineered > Bioreactor > Anaerobic... | reverse complement strand
ATAGTCTTTGTAATGGATTTTGCGGTTAACTATAAAACCTATAGATAGGAGGGCTGTTTGGTGAAAGCTAATCTTATTCCTTTATACTTTAAGTCAGGTAAAAATGACGAGTTTCTTGCACAGGTACAAAATTTGAAAAAACTTCTTGCTGAAGAAGCTATAATCGGTGAACCGTTAGCATTAGGCTCTCCCCTGCCCCAGGAAGCCGATGCGATCATTTTTCCCCAGGTCTTAGGAGATGCTTATAAACAGATAAAAGATATAGAAGCTCTTCGGCTTCCAATCTTAGTGGTTACTTCAGAGTTTGGAACAGTTGATATGTGGGACTGGGAAATTGTAAGTTACCTCAAATCAAAAGGACTCAAAGTGTTTGCTCCTTATAACTTAGAGCTTACCAAAAAGGCCATTAAAAGCCTCGCCTTAAAAAGAGAAATGAAAAGTACCAGATTCTTAGTTTTCCAGGATAATCCAGGTGAGGGAATGCAAGCCAGTATATTCAAGCGCTTTTACTGGTGGGAAGAAGAGTGTACCAACCTCATTCAGGAAAAATTCGGAATATCTATAATAAAAAAGAGCTTTAAGAAATTAGCCGAAGAAGCCAAGCAAGTTCCAGATGCTGAAGTGGAAGAATTGTGGAAAAGATGGAACCTTCCCTTAGAAGGTGTTTCTCCAAAAGCACTTCATAGCGCTTTAAAAATCTACCGGGTCTTGAAGCAAGAAGTTGAACAAGACCCTTCAATAAAAGGGATGGGAATTAACTGTCTTAACGAGTCTTTTTACTCTGACACCACCCCTTGCCTGGCCTGGAATATGCTGTTCGAAGAAAAGGGAATTATATGGGCCTGTGAAGCAGATACTCTGTCTTTACTCACCCAGTTCATAATTCATAAATCTCTGGGCGCACCAATTATGATGAGTAACATTTATCCTTTCTTGATGGGTATGGCAGCACTAAAGCATGAGAAAATAAGCAGCTTTCCTGAAGTTGATCAACCAGAAAACCATCTCTTGGTTGTCCATTGCGGCTATCTTGGTGTGTTGCCTAAATCTTTTTCCAGTGATTGGAAGTTAAAACCCAGAGTCCTTGAAATTGTAGATGAAAATGCCACAGCTATTGATGCCCGGCTACCAGAAGGCGAAGTAACTCTGGCTAAACTCGACCCTACTCTCTCTAAATTGCTGATAGTTGAGGGATATCTTGAGGGATATGTTCAATATCCAGGTTCAGACTGTAGAAATGGAGCTATCATCAGAATTCCCGACGGTCATCTCTTGATGGATAAATTATATTCCCACCACGACATAATTATGATTGGCCACCGGGGAGTGGAGTTGAAAAGCATGGCCTATGCCCTAGACATAGAAGTAGAGTGGGTAAAATAAGAAAAGAGTAAATATAAGTAGATACCTTCCACCACTTAGTAATGGAAGGTATCTACTTGGGAAATTAACTTAACGAAAAACTTTCTTAATCCTTATTTATATTGCTCTGGATTATTATTCAAGAGAAACTTTATTCCCTAGAAATTCTCGCAGCCACTTGGCGCTATCTTTCCAGATTCTCTGCAAGTTGTTGTCATAATCAACATGGAAAAGACCAAACTTTTTAGTGTAGCCACACTCCCACTCAAAATCATCCATTAAAGTCCAGATAAAATAACCTCTCAAATCAACACCACTCTGTATTGCTTGATAAGCACTTTTAAAGTGATTTTTGAGAAACTCAATCCTCTGCCAGTCATGTACTTCACCATTTTTTAGCTCATCTTTCAGAGCCGCTCCATTCTCGGTAATGTACAAGGGTATAGCCCCATACTCTTTGTGTACTTTAGAAACTATCTCCCTGAGTCCTTCAGGATAGATTTCCCATCCCATATCCGTTCGCTCTGCTTCCACCGTTACTGATTTAGCTTTAAGTATCTCGCCTCCATCATATTGAACAACATCCCTTGAATAATAATTAATTCCCAAAAAGTCCATTTTTTCAGAAGCTCCGGAGATATCTTGGTAACCTCTGGTAAAATCACCAAAGTTGTTTACAAAAACCTGAAAAAGCTCTTCCGGGTATGTACCCTTAAATAAAGGATCTAAAAACCAGCGGTTTTTATAGCAATCCATAAAATTCGCTGCTTCACGGTCTTCGGGAGAATCAGTAAAAGAGTGAACGGGAGAAAGGTTGAGAACTATACCAATTTTTCCGGAAAAGCCTCTCTCTTTAAAGACTTTTACGGTTTCACCATGAGCAGTTAACAAATTATGAGCCACTTTGAGAGCTGTGGGGTAATCCTCAATACCCGGAGCGTGCTTACCCATTTGATGAGATAAAAAAGATATACACCAGGGTTCATTAAAAGTAATCCATAAATCAACGAGGCCATTAAATTCTTCAAACAGAGTTACTGCATAATCTACAAAAGCTTTTGAGGTTTCAGGATTAACCCAGCCACCATGAAATTGCAGATGCTGGGGGAGATCCCAGTGATAAAGTGTTAGCATAGGCTTGATATTATTTTTCAAAAGTTCCTCTATAAGGGATTTGTAAAAATCAAGCCCCTTTTTGTTTACGTTATCCCTTCCGCAAGGAAATATCCGTGGCCAGGAAACCGAAAAACGATAGGAATTAATATTCAGCTCTTTCATTAATTCTATATCTTCCTTGCAGCGGTGATAATGGTCGCAGGCTACATCACCGGTACTTCCATCAGCAATCGTACCAGGAGTATGGGCAAAACGGTCCCAAATGCTTTCTCCTTTACCATCTTCATTATAAGCTCCCTCTATCTGATAAGAAGCAGTAGCAACTCCCCAGAGAAAATCTGGCGGAAAGTCTTCCTTTTTCATTTGTTTTTACCTCTTTCTATATATTTTTCAGGAATCTGTTAAGTCTCTCTACAAAAGTTACCAGGGTAATTGTTTACCTTGATAATCATAAAAAACAGGACCTTCAAGGTCCTGTTTTTGAGAAATAAATAGTTGATAGATTTTTAAAGCCGATTCTTCAGGCTCAACATCTGCAGAAAGATTTTTTTTGCCAAGCATATAAGTCTTCATATAGCCAGGATGGATAGCCAGCACCTTAACACCATATTCTTTCAGGTGATTCTGCAAAATAGCAGATTGCATGTTTAGAGCCGCTTTTGACATAGCATATCCAAATTCTTTTTTACGCCAGCAATTTCCTATACTTGCTGCCTCAGAAGAAATGTTAATTACTAATTTTCTTTCACCTTTTAATATCCAGTCAATGGTAGAGTGAGTAACTCTTAAAGGTCCCAAGGAATTGATATTAAAAGTTTTTAACATATCCTCGTAGCAAAGCTCTTCAAAAATATTTCCGGACCTACTTTCTAAATATACAGCAGCATTGTTAATAACTATATCAAGATAAGAAGTATCCGACTTAATTGTCTTAGCTGCCTCTTCAACCGATTCTTCTTTAGAAGTGTCAAGAGGAACGATAACCAGATGTTCTGGATACTGCGTTTTCAGCTTTCCCAGTTCAGGCCAATCAGGTAGATACTGACCAGCATAAACTTTAAACTGGTTTTCAAGCAGAACCCTGGTCAAAGCCAGGCCCAGCCCTCTATCTGCTCCTGTTACATAAGCTGTGTATACATGTTGTGCCACTATATTGTCTCCTCTTTATAAGGGAGCAATTTTAACTCTCCCTGAACCAGCTCTATTAGTATACCATCAGGGTCTTTGAAGAAAGCAATTCTCACTCCTCCTGTGGCATCAAAAGGCTCGAGAGTGAAATTAACATCAGCCTTTTTCAATTTCTTTACTACCTCGTCAATGTTATCCACTCTGAAACCAATGTGTTTAATCCCTATATCCGGGTCTTTTACCTCCGGGAGAGGTTGCCCGCCATGTTTGAAATAGAACAATTCTAGGGTAGCTCCCTTTGCATCCAGATACACTATCTTAAAATCACCACCATTTTGCTCTAACATACCCATCATTTTAAAACCCAGAATACGTTGGTAAAAATCTACCGACCGCTTAAGATTTGAAACAGTAATGGTAACATGGTCAAAGGCTTTTATCATGTTTTTACATCCTCCTCATATAGGATTATTTATTTCCACCGGTAAGTTTTTCTCCCAGGACTTATAGGATGCTTCAATAAGCTGTAGATGAGCAAGGGCCTTAACTCTATCAACTTTCACATTACCCCTCTCAACTTGCTCTAAGAAGTCCCTCAAACTTAATGTTATTGAATCTTCATAAGAGATACGATATTTTTGAATCTCCTCTTCGCCGGCACAATTTCTGAAACAAAAAGAAAGATCATGGTCCCAGATCGAGATGCTTCCTTTATCCCCGTAAATGCACATACCCTCATCCCACGGAGGCACACAAGTTCCCCAGCTACAGATTAAAGACCCTATAACCCCACTTTGAAAAAGCATACTGACCAGTGCTGTATCCTCACCCTCCATTTTATCTATCACATAAGTTCCTGCTCTTGTATATATTGACTTTACAGATCCAAAGAGCCATCTTAAAAGATCGAAACGGTGTGCCCCTGAATCAATGAGGCAACCACCTCCAGCTTCCTCCTTTTTAAGTCTAAACCCTTGTAAATTCCGGGCATTAGCTCTAGCAAAACACTCCACCAGAAAAACTCTACCTGTTGAACCAGCATCGAGCATGGAAAAAGCCTGCTGATATTGTTTATAATAACGCATATTAAAGCCAACAGTCAAAGCAAGATGACGTTCTTCAGCCATCCGAACAAGTTCCTCAGCATCTGAAAACTTAACGGTAAGAGGCTTTTCGCAATAAACATGTTTATTACTCCGAAGTGCTTTTTCAACCATTGGTTTATGTAAATAGTGAGGTACAGCAAGAGTTATCACTTCAATGCTGTCATCAGATAGAATTTCTTCATAAGATGTACTCCATTTTTCAATAGAATATTTATGAGAAATTTCTCTCAGTTTATTCTCATCTTTATCACAAATTACTATTGATTGAACATTTTCAATTTTTAAGAGAGAACGTACATGAAGCTCTCCAAATCCAAGTCCTATTACAGCCACTCGCATAATTTTATCCTTTCTTTAACCCTTAATTGCTCCCGCAGTTAATCCTTTGATAAACTGTTTTTGAAGAATTATAAAAGTCACCAAAATTGGAATTACCGCTATAACCATGCCCGCACACAGAGACCCCCAATCGGTGGAATATCGCCCTACCAGGGAGCGAATGGTGGGCTGCAAAGTCCTCTTTTCCGGGCTCAGAATAAAAGTTGCTGCATACATAAATTCATTCCATATTGAGACAAACTGAAAAATAGCTACTGTTGCTATTCCGGGTTTAGCGAGAGGTAAAACTACCTTCCAGAAAGCTGTAAACTCTGAAGCTCCATCGATGATAGCTGATTCCCTTAGAGCATCTGGTATAGTCACGAAAAAAGCTCTCATTAGAAAAATGGAAAAGGCTACTCCTAAACCAGTATAACTGGCAATTAACCCCGTTAAAGAATCTAAAAGACTCATTTCCTTAAGCATCAGGAACAAAGGGATAAGAGTTACCTGAGGAGGTATAGTTAGAGAAGCAATAAGAGCAAGAAAAATAGCATTTCTCCCTGGAAACTTTATTTTTGCAAAAGCGTATCCTGCCATCACAGAGACAACAAGTATCAAAAAAATTGAAACAGCAGTGACTATTGTTGTATTCATGAAAGATTTTCCTATATCAAGGTTTTCTATAACAAATTTATAATTATCCAGCATGAATTTCTCAGGCCAGAGGGGGCCTATAAAAATTTCCGAGCGGTTTTTAAAAGAATTTATAACCATCCAGACCAGAGGAAATATTGTAACTACAAATACAATAAATAGAAAAATATATCTAACTATATCACCAGCTTTTATTTTTAATTTAATATTCAAGAGTATCAGCCTCCCTTATCCGGAGTTGAATCACACTGGCCAAAACTGAGAAAATCAATATCATTATCCCGATGGCTGCAGCATAACCCATGCGAGGAGTACCAGTTCCTACACTTCCAAAGGCCAGAGTATAGAGATAAGTAGCCATAACTTCAGTGGCATGATTTGGTCCACCAGTAGTCATAGCCCAAATGAGGTCAAAAACCTTAAAGCCACCAATAACATTAATGATTACTACAACTGTAGTTACCGGACGAAGCAAGGGGACAGTGATAAAAAGGAACCTTCTTAAGCTATCTGCTCCATCCACGCTCGCTGCTTCATAAACTTCATCTGGTATTCTTTGAAGCCCGGCATAAAATATAATTAGATAAAAACCCATGGATTGCCACAGAGAAACAAAAACAATACAAGGGAAAGCCCACTTAGGGTCCGCAAGCCAGAGCTGTTTCCATGTCTCTAAACCCAGGTTCTGCAAGATGGTATTAAGTAAGCCAAAATTCGGTTCAAAAATCATCGCCCACAGTGAACCAGTTATAATGAAAGAAATTATGTTGGGTACAAAGAAGCTCACCCTGAAAAAAGTATTCAGAAAGTTATTTCTAACCAGCATTACTGCCAAGACCATGGGGATTAAGGTTTGTAAAATAGTTGTAGCAATAACAAAAATAATGTTATTTTTCAGAGCAAGCCAGAAAACCGGGTCATGTAAAAGATTGATGTAGTTTTGCAGACCGACAAAGACTCTCTCTCCATAACCATGCCAGAAGCTCAGGCTCAATCCAATAGCGTCCAGCGAGGGATAAATCACAAAAATCACAAAAAAGAGAAGTGCTGGAATAATCATCAGATAACCAAAAATATGCTGACTCTTTTCTAAAGAACGCCTTTTTCTCAAATTACCCGCCTCCTTTTTCTCCTGGAGAGGAAAAAAGAAATCATCCTCTCCAGGAGAAAAAAAGTGCTATCTTCCTATTACCCTTTGTACGTCGCTTTCTATTTGAGCAGCTGCTTCTTCCGGAGTAAGCTGCCCACCCATTAACCCTTGAACCGCATTAGCCACCGCATCCCAGCTACCTTCCCCATACAAGATATGAGGCGCTCCATCTTCCAGCCAGGAAGCCATCTTCTTTATGGCCGGGTCTTCCAGACCTTGTAAAGCTTCCATTGTAGCTGGCATACCTCGTGCCTCTACCATAGCAGGAGAGTAAACTTCAGGGCTGTACATAAATTTCAAAAATTCTAAAGCTTCTTCAATATGTTTACTTCTTGCTGATACTGCTAAGTTGGCTCCACTTTCATTACCGGTCCAGTGCCTTTTCCCGGGTGCATAAGCCGGTGTTTCAAAGACATCCCAGTTGAAACCCTGAGGCGCTTCTCTATCAATAGTAACAGGTAACCAGGAACCACTGTAGAACATAGCTCCTTTACCCATATAAAACATGGTGAGCGCCTGTTCGTTAGCAATACCATTAATTCCAGGAGCGAAGACTTCTCCTTCCACCAGTTTTTTAACCAGCTTCAATGCTTCAATAACTGGTTCGCTATTCCAGCTTACTTCACGCTCTGGATCAGTGCGACGGTCTAATTCAATAAGTAAAGTGGGGTCATCTGTAACCTGAGTAATCAAAGGCAAAAAGAAATCGCATCCCAGCCACTTATCTCGATTGCCAAAGGGAAGTGGCTGAATAGAACTGTCCATTCCACGAATGGTATGGGAAACTTCAATCAAATCATCCCAGGTCTCGGGTATGTTCAAGCCCATCTTTTCGAAGATGTCTTTGTTATAGAAAATACCAAAGGTTTGTGCAGTCCAAGGAAGGGAATATAAATGCCCATCCCAGGTAAACTGTCTAATAGTACCAGGTGCAAAGCGACTCAGAAATTCTTCATCGAGCCATTCATTAAAGTCAATGGTGACTCCCCCTTCTCCGAGGCTTCTGACCATAACATGGGGAGCAAGAATATCAGGTTCACTTTCTCCAGCAACTGCAGCTTGTAGTTTTTGAAGGTACTCGTTAAGGCTAAAAACTTGCTGTTCAACCCTGATTTCAGGATGCTCAGAATTCCACTTGTCCACTATTTTGGGAAAAGCTGTTTGAAAGTCATCAAACCAGGTCCACATTGTAATGGTAACAGCTTCTTGAGCACCTGCAGCCGCCACCAATAATAGCCCACTTAAAATCAAAGTCGCTATTGTAACTTTTACTTTACGCGCCATGACTATATCCTCCCTATCAGATTTTACTATTATTAACTCCTTTTAGAACTAACTGCCACCTCACTCTTAAGCCCGCAAAACCCCATTAGAAATACAGTTAATTATTCAGGAATTATCTCACCTCCTTTAAAACAATTATTGTTTCATCACTCTAGCGAAGAAGTCAGTCAGAAAATGTGGCATAACCAGCTACGAAAGGAAAATTACTGTATCTTAGCTCCAAAGATAATGTTTATATCTCCTTTATTTTCTAACCGCCTTCCTAACAAAAACTACTTCTCAATTCCCTTAGCCTCATCACCCCCTTTCGACTCTATAGTAAATCTTATACTTTGCAATAGAAGCTGCTGGTAAATTTTATTTTCGAAACTTTTGCAGGAATGGCCAGGCATAAGATAAATTATTTTTGCGGGGCCAAAATAAGTTATCCATCCTGCAGGGAAGATTTCCTTATTACTGTTTTTATAGTGCAAAAAGAGCTCTCTTTCCGAAAAGTTGTCAAATTCAAACAGGTAAGGTTCGTCTTCAATTTCAAAAACATTAATTCCCTCGCTGATAGGGTGTTTTTTACTTTCAGCAAAAAATTCTAATTTTGCAAGAGGTGGGTGCTTTATGAATCGTGCTCCTATTATGTGCTTAAACTCATGTCTTGCCTGGAGCGATATACCACAGTGGATAGCCACTAAACCTTTACCCACCGAGAAATAGCGCAGCAGGTTTCCGGTCTGTAAATCATTGAGCGGTTCTTCCCATCTATCAAGATAGGATACGACCAGCTCGAACTGCTCAAGACGAGAATAGTCGCTTAAAATTTCTTCATAGTCTTCAGAAAAGCACACTTCGAATTCGGGCTGCAAAATACTTTCAATTACAGGCTCAATCTCTCTCAATGGATGATAAGGAGCTTTTTCATTGTCTCCTATCATCAAGAGTTTTTGCTTCATCCATCATACCCCCCTTTCCCCCCAATTTGGGGATTATAGCAATTCAGTCTTTCTGGCCCACTGACTTATTGTTTTACTGCTCCGGTAAGGAGACCAGCCAGAAAATACCGTTGCAAACTTATAAGCAGGACTAAAATTGGCAATGTAGCCAGTACCGAACCAGCCATAAGACTTGCATAATCCACGGCATATAACCCTACAAAATTAGCCAGCGCTATGGGCACAGTAAAATGTTCCGAGCTTCTCAATACCACCAAAGGCCACAGAAAATCGTTCCAGGCGTAAGTGGCCAAAAGTGTTGCACATACTACCAAGGAAGGTTTACTAATTGGTAGAGCAATATTCCAGAAAATACCAAATTCAGTACAGCCATCGATTCTTGCAGCATCTAAAAGCGCATCAGGTATTGCTAACATTCCCTGTCTCATAAAGAAAATGGTAAGTCCATTAGCAGCAAAAGGGAAAATTACTGCCTGGTAGGTATCCATCCAGCCAGTCTTTGCTATAAAAGCATAAAGAGGAATTACAAAGGCATACATAGGAATCATCAAAGTTAATACCACAGTTGAGAAAATTATTTCCCGACCTCGGAACCTATATTTTGCCAGGGCAAAACCAGTTAGAGAACTTATAAAAAGGCCAATTATCGTATAGGCAATAGTAATCAAAATACTATTTAAGTAATAACGCAAGAAAGGCACGGAGGCAAAGAGTTTGTAATAACTTTCCAGAGTCCACTTCCGAGGTAGAAGAGTCGGCGGGAACATAAACATCTCTTGCCCTGTTTTAAATGAAGAAGTTACCATCCAGAAAAAAGGAGAAGCTACAATAATTGCACCTAAAACTAACAAGACGACAATAATCAAATGTAGAGCTGTTTCCTTAATATAAGGGTTAAAAAACTTCCGGGCCATGAGCAGTTTTATTCCTCCTTAAGAAGCTTCCGTTGAACAAAAGATAAAATAAAAATAATACCTCCTAAAACCAGACCCATAGATGCAGCATAACCGAGGTCTAAAAAAGAAAAACCTCTCTGATAGAGGTATAGAGCAGGAGTCAAAGTAGCATCCCCGGGACCTCCTCCAGTAAGAAGAAAAGGCTCGGTGAAGAGCTGATAAGAACTTATAACCGTAATGACAATCACAAAAATGGTAATAGGCCTCAATAGGGGTACGGTTATATACATAAAGGTCTGAAAGCGATTTGCTCCATCAATGGCTGCACTTTCAAAAATTTCTGAAGGCAGAGACCGTAATCCAGCCAGAAAATAGAGAGCATCAACTCCAATATAACGCCATGCGGAAAGCAGAATAATAGACAAAAGAGCCAGATTTGGCTGTTCTAACCAGGCAAGAGGGGAGATTCCTATCCAGCTCAGTACTAAATTAGCAAATCCAAAGCTACGGTCGTAAATCATGCGAAATACAATTGCAACTACGACCAGACTTACTACAGAAGGGCTGTAGTATAAGACCTGAAAAAAAGTTCCCGAGCGTTTTCCTAAAGCGTTGATTGCTATAGCCAATAAGAGAGAAATGGGAATCAATATTAAAAGCCAGGCAATAGCAAAATAAGTACTGTTAAGCAGCGCCCTAAAAAACCGAGCGTCTTTAGTTAGATTAATATAGTTTTCTACACCTACAAAATGAGCACTACCCAATCCTTCAAACTTATAAAAGCTCATATGAAAAGCTTCAATAACAGGGTTTAAGAAAAATAACGCGAAAAAGATTAAAAAAGGGGCAACAAAAATATAAGGAGCCCACTTACTTTGAAAGCGATAATAATGCTGACTTATTTTATGCTTAATTCCTGCGGGGATATCCCCGCAGGAATTAACTTTAGCTTGCATAAATACCATCCTCATTTACCAAGCTGGCGAAGCTCATTAGCAGCTTCTTCCAGAAGATAGGCAGGGTCATCACCTAAACAAGCTCCCAAAAGGACTTTTCGGTTAAGTAGATCAGTTGCTTCAGGCCAGGTCGGTGCCAAATAAAAAGAAGGAACTTGAGGAGCTTGATCAAGAAGAAGTCTACCTATAGTTTGACCACCAAAGTAAGAATCTGGAGCATCAAATACCTCAGCATCAACTAAGTCCTTACGTGGAGGAATCATGCCGGTCTTAAGATAAAAGGAAACCAAATTATCTTTATTCTCAAGCATTGCGTAACTTAAAAAAGCTAAAGCCGCTTTGTCAGTTTCAGAGTTAGAAGGAACAATAGAAAGCATTGTTCCTCCCCAGGTTGAAGAAGTGTAACCCCCTGGTTGCCATGCTGGTAAAGATTTTGCCCGCCACAAGCCTTCTTGCTCCGGAACATTAGCTTTAAGAAAACCAACATACCAGTCAGGACCAAAATCTGAAACTACCTGCGATGCTCTATAAGGTGCCCACCAAGGAGGGGTACCTACATCCTGAGGTGAAGTATTAGCAATCTCGTGTTTAACTACAGCATCAGAATAATAACTAAGTATTTTCTTTGCTATGTCATTATCCAAGATAACATTAGCTTCTTCATCAAACACCCCTCCACCGGCTTGAATCAACCACATCCAGAAATGACCCCATTCAGCAGTACTCGCAGCTCCATTACCAAGTTGTAGCACGTATTTCCCTTGTTCTTTGAACTTCAAACCTACATCTACAAATTCATCCCAGGTCTGAATATTTTCTACGTCAATTCCATTTTCCTGGTAAATGTCGCTACGGTAGAAAAATACCGCCGGATCAAGATCGAAAGGTATTCCATACAGCGCCCCATGAAATGTGAAAGGAGCTAACCGAGACTCATAGAATTTATCCAAATAGCCACTTTCTTCCAGGTAGGAAGTCAGATCCAGAAGATTTACTTTATCTCCTCTGTAGAACTTAGCCACCTGGCTTATTTCAATAGTAGCTAAATTTGGAGCACCTACACCTGTCTGGACTGCGATGAGAAGATTGTCATGCATCTGCTGATAAGGATAGTCTTCTACTTTAACTTTTATATCTGTATTAGCTGCCTCAAAAGATTTTGCTACTTCTTCTAACCACGCAGTCTGAGAGCCAAAAGACCAGACTTTTATTTCTGTTTGTGCCCCCGCTACCTGAACGCAGAACAAAACCGTAAACAACAGTACTATTCCCCACTTCCATCCTTTCTTTTTCATTGCCTTTTCAACCTCCCGCTTAGAAAATTAATTTAACGAAAGTGAATAAATTGAAACAAAATAGAAAAAATAGACTATAAATAAAAATTATCACCTCCTTCTAAATTAATTTATTACTTCTTTTTCAGTTAACTCTGGAGAAACAAAAATTTTTAATAATCTCCGATTTTCTTTACCCTCTAACAAAGCCTCTTCTAATGCTTCTAAAGGCACTTTTAAAGAAAACAGAGGTTGAGGATTAATTCTCCCGAATCTCAGAAGAGCTATAGCATCAGACCAATCATTACCAACTCCAGCACAGGAACCAACCAAGCTTCTTTCCCCCAGAACAAAATCATAGGGTCTGAGTTTCATTTCATCTTCCTGGTTGGTTATGCCAAAAGCAGCTATTCTTCCTCCTGGTCGAACTATTTTTAAAGCAGTTTCATAAGTGGAAACTGTACCAACTGCTTCTATCACAAAATCAGCCCCTCTTCCTTCGGTCAATTCCTTAACCATTCGAACCACATCCTCTTTTGATATATCTATTAAGTAGTCTACTCCCATCTTCCGCGCCGCCTCTAATCTTTCTTTGTGTTTTCCAATTAAAATCACTGGCGCAGCAGCTCTCAGTTTTGCTATTTGAGTATGCAAAATTCCCAATGTTCCGTCTCCGATCACGGCAACACTACTCCCAAAGGAAACTTCCATAGCCTTAGCAGCATGAATGGCACACGAAATCGGCTCAATAAAAGCTCCTGCCTCAAATCCAACCTCATCGGGTAGGATGTGAATTTGTTTCGCTGGTACTTTTAAATATTCAGCAAAAGCTCCATCCATATGAATTCCTAATTGCCGGAATTCGGGACAAATAAGGCTTTGACCTCTGGTACAGTAAAAACAATGACCACAACTTAGATTAATATCAGCTGTCACTCTTTGTCCTATTTTGAGATTTTTAACCTTCTCTCCCACCTGAACAATTTCTCCTGAAAATTCATGGCCAGGTATAAGAGGCAGAAATTCTTTTGAGTATTTACCAGTATAAATGCTGTAATCAGTACCACAAATCCCGCAAAACTTTACCTTAACCAGAACTTCTTCAGGGGAAATTTGAGGAACTGGAACATCCCTTATTTTGATTTCCCCGGGCTTTTCAACTATAGCAGCTCTCATTTTTTCAGGAACCATACTTTTAACCTCCTCCCCTATCCTCTGGGAACAATAGAAATTGCATCTTCTGGACAAATTACGGTACACATAGCACAACTTGAGCAGAAACTTTCATTAACAAATGGCTTCCCATCTTTCATAGAAATAGCAGGACAATAAGAAGCAGCACATTTCCCACATCTGGTACATTTGTCCTCATCAATTTCTGCTCGATGATAAAGGAACTCAACCTCAGTAGAAGACTTTAGATATTGAAGACCTAAGCCTTTAAAGTCGTCAATTTTCTCATATCCACATTTTTCCATGTATCTTTGTAGCCAGCGATTAGCTCTGCCAATGAAATCAATTCCATTCAAGACAATTCCAGTAAGAGCCTGGCAAGCTCTGGCTCCTAACATAATAGCCTCGACAATATGTTCAGGAGATGTAATACCTCCTCCAGCAAAGGTCTCAATACTGGGTATGTTTTTCGAAATTAGAGCTGTTGCTTTATACATACTGAATCGGAGAGCAGGCCCACCAATATCAGAGAGAACATTGGCATTATCGCTTACTCCCGGATATTTCCCCTTACCTCCATTCCAAATATCTGGTGGAGGGACTGCAAAGTATTTATGGGTAGTGACAACGAACTTAGCACCAGCTCTGGCTGCTTCTTCAGTAAGGTATAACATCCTAGGATATCCGACTTCAGGAGTTAATTTAAACCCCACCGGTAGCTCGGTAGCCTTTACACAGGCCTCTAAAACCGGCAAAAATACTTCTGGAGCAGCTCCCATCATCATCCCCCATTTAGCTTCAGGAGGTAGATTTTGGGCATCTAAATGCCCCATTGCACCAACTGGACAACCGGTGTTAAGCTCAATAATGTCTGGCTGTAGCTCGTCTACAACTCGCTTGGTCTGGTCTGCCCACTTTGCGGGATTCGTATCATGAACCAGAACCTGGGCAATTATTGGAACATCTGGTGGTAGTGAAGGTCGAAGCTCGCTAACCAGCTCTTTCCCCCAGCTTAAGTAATTAAAAAGATTTTTAGCAGTATAAATGTGAGCGATAGCTTCTTTATGTTGAGAATCAAGAGTAACCTTCATCCATCTACCAACATAATTTTGCGTTTTAAAAAGTTCGGGAAAGTCAAGCTCTTTTTCTGCCCGAGTGGGTTCGCCAGGTACTAAAGCTGGTATATAAATAAAACCTGCGCCAGCTTCGATGTACTTCATAAAAAGTTCAGCTGCCTTTTTCCCAGGAAACCAGGGTTTATCCAGATTATGAGGAGAAACACCAAAAGGGCTCCTCATTTTTACTCCTGCCAAGCTGGTAGAAATATCTATCTTTTTTGCCATCTCTCAATGTTCCTCCTTTTTCTCACTGAAACAGAATATCTTTTCTTCCTTCATAGGGCGCTTTGATAAGCAATGGTTTCAGAAAATCAGCGGTTTTAGTAGCGCCATCTTCCCGGCTCATAGTTACATCCTCATGCTCATAACTGAGAACATAATCATAACCAATCATTGCCAACTCAGTTATTACTCTTTTCCAGGGCACCGACCCCCAGCCAGGGATGCGGAAACGAAAACCTCTATCTATTCTGGTCCACGGACCGGTGGGAATTAAACCGTCTCTTTTCACATTATGTTCTACAATCTCTCCATCTTTGGCATGCACGTGATAAATTCTTTGTCCCAGTATTTGAATAAAATTAACTACGTCAATACCTAAATATACAAGGTTTGCCGGATCGAAATTAAAACCCCAGGCTTTCTTTTCTCCTAATAATTCCAAGCTTCTCTGAGCAGTATATATGTCATAGACTAATTCATTAGGATGAGGCTCGTGAGCGAATTTCACTCCATACTTTTCAAATTCGTCCAGTATCTTTCCCCATCTTTCTACAAACTTTTGCTCCATTTCAGCCCATCCCTTAGAGTAAGGCCAAGGAAAGAAACGCCCGAAATTCTCACAGCCAATAAAACCACAGACAACCGGAACTTCAAGCGCATTGGCAGCCTGAGCTGTTTTAATCATTCTTTCCATTCCATATTTTATTTTTTCTTCCGGGCTTCCCTTAAAAATTGCATCAGTGTCTTCTCCGTACGGTCCCAAAACTAACTGGCCTTCCGGATGATTGCTCAAAGCAGAAATGAATAGTCCTCTATCTTCTACCATTTCCCTAATATCTTTTGCATAGGAAGGATTATCAATAACTTTTTCGATATCCAGATGTGGGCTCCCACTAAAAGCAGGTATCTCCACTGCTTCATAACCCAATTTGCATATTTTATCAAGGACTTCCTCCAGTGGCCGGTCCGAAAAATTAGCCGTAAAAAACCCGAGCTTCATAAATTTTGCCCCCTTTTT
>Ga0209508_1001772_pt1 | contig 15751 bp, 17 predicted proteins | sample AD_UKC129_MetaG_FD_184427 | JGI IMG/M metagenome (GOLD analysis project Ga0209508, IMG submission 184427) | Active sludge microbial communities of municipal wastewater-treating anaerobic digesters from Canada - AD_UKC129_MetaG (SPAdes) (version 2) | ecosystem: Engineered > Bioreactor > Anaerobic... | reverse complement strand
GCACTGGATGAACAATTACCCAAGGAGAATATTTGGTTATCGAACTGCGAATGAAATGGCAAAGATTGTGGTCGCTTAAAACAGGGTTCTGTAAGATTTTGTAAGGCAATTAAACTTGCAATTTAAAGAGTTCTTTATTGATTCAATTTTGTTTGTACTCCAGTTGATTATAGTGCCTGTAGCAATCTATTTATTTACTGTATCGATTTTTGGATGGGTTAAAAGAAAAGAAGAGAGTGCCGACAATTATCAGCCTGTAAACAGGTTTGCAATTGTTGTGGCTGCCCATAATGAGGAAAAGGTAATCGGTAATATAGTAAGGAATTTAACCAGATTGGATTATCCTGCCCATTTATACGATATATTTGTTATAGCAGATAATTGCACTGACAATACTTATAAAATTGCTAGAGAAAACGGCGCTATCGCTTTTGAAAGATTCGATGATAAAAAGAGAGGCAAAGGTTTTGCCCTTGAATGGATGTTTGAAAAAATATTTAAAATGGAAAAACATTATGATGCAGTATGTGTGCTTGATGCCGATAACCTTGTTTCGCTGAATTTTTTGAAAGAGATGAATAAACATCTTTGTAAAGGACATAAGGTAATTCAAGGTTATCTTGACAGTAAAAATCCCAATGATTCTTTTATTGCAGCAAGTTACAGTGCGACATTTTGGACCAACAACAGGATTTTCCAACTCGCGCGCTATTATTTGGGACTGAGCTGTGTATTAGGTGGAACAGGTTTTGTTGTGTCTACAGATTTACTTAAGGAAATAGGCTGGGGTGCTACGAGTCTTACAGAAGATTTAGAGTTTACTATCAAGCTTGTACTCAAAGGAGAAAAAGTTTATTGGTCTCATGAGGCTGTTGTGTACGATGAGAAGCCTCTTACAATGAAACAGTCATGGAGACAGAGAAAACGTTGGATGCAAGGGCAGTCCGATTGTGCATGTAGGTACTTTAAGGCACTTTTATCTAAAGCAATAAAAGAAAAGGATATTGCTGCTTTTGATAATGCCGTTTATGTTATATATCCGCTGTTTGTCGTATTAGGCGGACTGGTAATGCTGGGGAACTTTCTGAAACTGTTGTTTTTTACAGAAATGTCAGAAATATTTGATGTAAAATTTGGGTATGCCGTTATAATGTTTTTGGTAACAACCTACATGGGTATAATATTTATAGCTTTGGAAGGTAAGTTGTCTTGGAAGATACTGGGGTATTACATTTTGTATCCGTTTTACAATATTACCTGGATACCAATAATGGTTCAGGGGTATATAGACAGGAATAAAAAGGAATGGGTACATACATTGCATACAAGGGCACTGGATTTAAATGATATAAGAAATCTTGGCAAGGCAGGATAGATTCATAAGTTTGAATTGGGAAATAAAAAAGCAGAAAAGTGCATTCTTACATTAACAATATAATAATGTAGGAATGCATTTTATTTTATATACAATGATAGTTTGAAGTAGAAATAAAATATATGATATAAAAATATATAAACCTGAATATGATAAAAATATAATATCTTACTGCAAAAAGGAACCGAAATAAGAATTGGGAAATCAGCAAGAAATTCATAGATTAAGGTTAAGAAGTGAAACGAAATGCGGTTATTTACAGGCAAAAGTTAGCAATCTGATAGATTAAAAAATGAAAAATGCAAGTAACAAAAAATAAAATTGCAAAATTTATAAAAAATTATTAAAAAACTATTGAAATTAAATATGCATTTGTGCTATAATCTACTTAACAAATCAAATTGCTTTTCAAAAGCTAAACACAGTGAATTGTGCTTGATTTGCCCGGAATGCAATGCGGCATGAAGATAAGTGTAGGACGTACTCAATGAAGAGTAAATCTTATGTGTACGTCCTTTTTGTTACCTTATTAATGCGGCAAGCAAAATGGGCAAACAGACAAAATGCAATTTTAAACACAAAAGATTGCAAAATGGATAATATTTAGATGGGAAGACTGCTGATTAAAATTCCAACAATTCTAAAATCCATTTAAAGCACACAAATAATATTGTATAACCAAAGCTGTGATTTGTAATTTTAATCTATAAGACTATATTTATAAAAAATGAAAGGAGAATGTGTTATGCCAAAATATAGTAAGGAAGATGTTTTGAAAATTGTGAAAGAACAGGATGTTAAATTTATCCGCCTTCAGTTTACTGATATTTTCGGAATGCTAAAGAATGTTGCAATAACTGTAGAACAGTTGGAAAAAGCTCTTGATAACAAGTGTATGTTTGACGGATCTTCGATAGAGGGATTTGTAAGAATTGAAGAATCGGATATGTACCTGAGACCCGACCCAAGCACTTTTGTAATTTTCCCATGGAGACCGCAGAATGGAAAGGTAGCAAGATTGATATGCGATGTTTACAACCCCGATGGGACTCCATTTGAAGGTGACCCAAGATATGTACTGAAAAAAGCATTAAAGAAAGCTAATGACATGGGATATGAGTTCTTTAATGTAGGTCCTGAGTGCGAATTCTTTTTGTTCCTGACAGATAACGAAGGAAAGCCTACTACAATAACTCATGACAATGCAGGATATTTTGACTTAGGACCGGTGGATTTAGGGGAAAACGCAAGAAGAGATATGTGTCTTGTTCTTGAAGAGATGGGTTTTGAAATAGAAGCTTCCCACCATGAAGTTGCACCGGGACAGCATGAAATTGACTTTAAATACGCTGATGCCTTAACTACTGCAGATAATATTATGACTTTTAAGATGGTTGTTAAAACAATTGCTCATAGAAACGGATTGCATGCTACCTTTATGCCGAAACCGATTTTTGGAATAAACGGTTCGGGTATGCACACAAATGTATCGCTGTATAAAGATGGTAAGAATGCCTTCTTTGATGAGAAGGATCCGTTGCAATTGAGCCAGGATGCCTATTGGTTTATTGGTGGATTACTCAAAAATATGAGATCAATTGCAGCAATAACCAATCCTATTGTAAACTCATATAAGCGTTTGGTACCTGGTTATGAGGCTCCAGTATATCTTGCATGGTCTGCAAGAAACCGCAGTCCATTGATTCGAATTCCAGCAGCCAGAGGAGAAGCTACAAGATTGGAGTTGAGATGTCCCGACCCGTCTTGTAACCCGTATCTTGCAATCGCAGCAGTATTGTCTGCAGGTCTTGACGGAATAAAGAATAAAATTCAGCCACCACCATCAACCGATAAGAACATATTTGTGATGACTGAAGAACAGAGACTTAAAGAAGGTATCGAAGCACTTCCCGGAAGTCTTGAAGAGGCAGTTAAGGAAATGAAGAAGAGCGAATTGGTTAGAGAAGTATTGGGCGAACACATCTTCAACAAGTATATTGAAGCTAAGACACAAGAGTGGGATGATTACAGAACTAAGATTACACAATGGGAGCTTGATGAGTATCTCACAAGATACTAATTTGGAGAAGACTAAGTGTAAATAGGGCAGACTTATATAGGTATTTATAAAGAGAAGTGTTAATACTATGCTTTGAGAGAGTAATGTTATATTTATAAAGTGATACTGCATGGGAGGTGCAGTTATGGAATCGGCAAGGATACTGGTAGCAATGAGTAATAAGAGCTCAAACAACAAACTTAAAATTGTTTTAAATGCAGTAGGATATCAGATTGTTGACCAAGCGGATGATGCAAATGATGCTTTAAGGAAATTAAATAATCTGAAGCCGGACCTTGCTGTTATGGAATATGATTTGTCTCCGCAAAGTATTATTGAAGTTGCAAAAATTGCAGTTGAAGACAAATTATGCGACGTTATTCTTATAGCAAGTAATGAGCAGAAAGGATCCCTTGAGTATTTAAAATCTGAATATGATATTGTTGTTATTGCAAAGCCTTTACACAAGGAAACTTTTCTAAATACAGTTGACTTAGTGATAAAAAACAGGAAAAAGATATTGGCTTTGGAGAAAGAAATAGAGGAACTTAAAGAAGCTATTGAAACAAGAAAAGAGATAGAACAGGCAAAGGGATTGTTGATGAAGAATTTAAATCTAACTGAGGAAGAAGCATTTAGGATGATCCAAAAACAGAGCATGAACCGTGGAATAAAAATGAGAGAAATAGCAAGAGCGATAATTCTGACTTACAATTTGTGAAATAAACGCTGGAATATATGCTTTGACCCAAAAAATCGTACATTCTTTATAACTTTGTTTCAAACACATTTTATTGGCAATTACAAAGCTTATAGCATCTGAGTAAATTCTTATTCTGTAGTTGTGACATGCCTGAGATGGTTATGCGAATAAACTGACAATTTAATAACCTGATGATAGGGAATTTTAACGATGGCGGTATGTACATTAAAGAGTGCATAGCGCCTTATTTTATAAGGAGGGAATTTTTATGAATATTGAAATGGCAATTGATACTTTATGGGTGCTATTGGCAGCTATGCTTGTATTCTTTATGAATCTAGGCTTTGCAGCGGTGGAAGCTGGATTTGCAAGATCAAAAAACTGTGTAAACATTCTTTCTAAAAACTTTATTGTATTCGCAGTTTCATCTTTAGGATTTCTTCTTCTGGGCTGGGGAATTATGTTTGGCGGAGATAACCCGATTATAGGCACAAAAGGATTGTTCATTTTGACTGGAAATATTGATGACAGTGTCTATACTTTAGGTGCCAATGTTCCCTTCTGGGCTAAATTCATATTCCAGTTGGTATTTTGCGGTACTGCAGCAACTATTGTGTCCGGAGCTGTAGCTGAAAGAATCAAGTATATATCATTCATCGTATTTTCCTTCATTCTGACACTGCTTATATATCCGGTGGTAGGCCATTGGATTTGGGGTGGAGGTTTCTTGTCCCAATTAGGTTTTATGGATTTTGCAGGATCAACAGTTGTTCACTCGGTAGGAGGCTGGGCTGCACTTGCAGGAGTTATAATTCTTGGCCCCAGATTTGGTAAGTATGACAAGAACGGCAAAATACATCCAATCCCGGGACATAATATGTCCCTTGCCACTATAGGTCTTTTTGTACTCTGGCTAGGATGGTTTGGATTCAACCCCGGTTCCACCATGTCCATGGCAAACCCCGGAGATGTTGCACACATCTTTATGACTACCAATACTTCGGCAATTGCAGCAATCATCACATCTACTATTGTATCGTGGGTATTTTTAGGCAAGCCGGATCTTGGTATGACAATTAACGGATGTCTTGCAGGGCTGGTTGCAATTACTGCCGGATGTGCTTTTGTGGATGTTTTAAGTTCTTTGATAATTGGTGCTATTGCCGGTGTTATTGTAGTATTCTCCGTTGTAATGTTTGACGCGCTGAAACTGGATGACCCTGTAGGTGCTACTTCCGTTCACCTTGCAAACGGAGTATTTGGAACGATATGTGTAGGACTCTTTGCAAAAGAAGGAGTAACAACAATGTCGACTACTAACGGATTGTTTATGGGAGGCGGTGCATCCCTGTTGGGAGTTCAGTTAATCGGTATTTTGGTGGTAGGAGCCTTCGTACTTCTTGCTTCGCTACTTGTTTGGGTAATCATTAAAAAGACTCTTGGTATAAGAGTATCTCTTGAAGAAGAAATTTCAGGATTGGATATCGGAGAACACGGAAACTTGGCATATCCCGAATTTATATCTCGTAAACCTGGTTATTCGGCAATTATAAGTGATGAACCCGAAAATAAAGTAGCGGTTAAGGGAGGTATTGTAAATGAAGCATATTAAAGCAATTATTAAACCCGAAGCTTTGGATAGAGTAAAAAATGAGCTGAAGAAAGCAAAAGTCAGCGGGATTATGGTAACGGAGATAGAAGGACGAGGACAACAGGGTGGAATTCAGCAAGTATGGAGAGGAGAAAAATTTGAGTTGGATCTTCTTCCCAAGATTTCTGTCGATGTGGTTGTGAAAGACAGTGATTTGGACAGAATATTGAAAGTTATTATTTCCAGTGCCAGAACCGGAAGCGACAAAGGTGAAGGTAAGATATTTGTGTATGATGTGGAGCGTGTTATAAGAATACGTACAGGAGAAGAAGGAGAAGCGGCAGTATAACGATTATATACCTTTCCATAAAGATGGCTATTGTATAAGCAATAGCCATCTTTTAATATAATCTTTTTTTAGAGATTATTTTGCTATGATTAAAAACATTTAAGGTATTGATGGAGTCTTATTTACCTAAGGGTAAAAAAAGCCCCGTAACATTCCAATTGAGACGGGAGAATGCACGGGATATTAGGGGAGTAATTTTAAATTGTTCACATATTATATCGTATCAAATTAAAAAAACTTTAGTGTTTTTTAAAAAAATTTTAAAAAAAATTTAGGAAGGCCAGAAAAACTTTATAAATAAGGCGTTTGAGAAATCTGTTTATAAGAATGTGGATAAATCGATATATAGGTATATTATTAACTGTGGATAATTCGATTTGAGCTGATTTGTTTTTTGTATAATATAACACAAATGTTTTATATAATTACATAATAACCACAAGATGTAAAGTAAATAATAAATATAAGCACCAGAAATGGAAATAAAAGTATATACAACCATAAAATATTAAGTATTTCCCAAACCAACGAATTCTATGCAATAATAATTATAGAAAAAGTTGGTATACATAAAATGGAGCATATTTAAAAGAAAAATAACAGGGTTATCCACATGTGAAATGTGCTAAAATAAGTTATTCACAGAATTGTCCACATTATCCACAGAATTTATATACACAAAACAGGTGTTTTGTGAAATAAATGTGTGAAATTTGTGGAAAATATTTTACCTGAATTTTTCACTTTAGCAAAAAAATAAAGAAGGATTTGTCAATTGAGTGTCGAATATATACTATTACCGATATTTTTACCTGTTTGATTTAATATTGGCTTAACTGGCCTAAAAGTATAAAACTATGGAGGTGTAAACCTATTTGAGTTTAAGTTTTATACTGAAACTTTTTAGGGTAAAAATATTATGAAGTATTATTTAGACAAGCATATAAATTGAAATGTGTATGCTTGTTACAGACAGAAAGGGGCTGTGGCTTATATGAAATTTATTGTTTCAGGAAAAAATATTGAGGTTACTGAAGCTTTGAAGGAAAAGGCAATCAAAAAGGTCGGAAAGCTCGAAAAGTTTTTTGATGCCGACACCGAAGCTCATATAACTATGAGTGTACAAAAGAACAGACAAATAGTTGAAGTGACTATACCCTTTAAAGGTGGACTTCTAAGGGCTCAGGAAGAAAACGAAGATATGTACGCTTCAATAGATAAGGTTGTGGATAGTCTCGAGGGTCAATTAAGAAGATATAAAACTAAAATTTCAAAAAGATATCATGAGAGTGGACTTAAATTTGACGATACCAATATTGAAGAACATGAAGAGGAAACCGATGAGTTTAAAGTAGTACGTTCCAAAAAGTTTCCTATCAAACCTATGACTGTTGAAGAAGCTATTTTGCAAATGAATATGTTGGGGCATTCGTTTTATATGTTTTTAAATGCCGATACAATGGAGGCAAATGTCGTTTATCGCAGAAAAGACGGCAATTATGGTTTGATTGAGCCGGATAATTAATACGGAATATAAATATATATTTGTAATATTTACGCTTTTTGACTATAATAATTAATGCCGGGATTTTCATCTCGGCATTTAATATTGTGAAAAACTGCAAACAAAGTTAAGAGAGGTTTGTATTATTATGGATTTACTAAAAGGACTTAATGAAGAACAAAAGAAAGCAGTATTGCATGGAGATGGACCGCTTCTTATATTGGCCGGCGCAGGAAGCGGTAAGACCAGAGTTCTTACGAATAGGATTGCTTATTTGATTCGGGAGAAAGGAGTTCATCCATCAAATATATTGGCTATAACCTTTACCAATAAAGCAGCCAGAGAGATGAAGGAAAGAATTGACAATTTAGTAGGGGATGTAAGTGATAATATCTGGGTAAGTACTTTTCACTCTATGTGTGTGAGAATATTGAGAAGGGATATTGAAAAGATTGACTATGACCGCAGTTTTGTGATCTTTGATTACGCAGATCAGCAGACGCTTATAAAGGACTGCCTGAAGGAATTGAATTTAAATGAAAAGAATTATGTTCCGAAATCGGTGCTGGAGATGATAGGACGGGCAAAGGATGAACTTATTGATCCGGATACCTATGCCAAGATTTATGTATCGGATTTCAGGATGGCGAATATAGCTAAAATATACGGGCTGTACCAAAAAAAGCTAAAGCAGAACAATGCTTTGGATTTTGACGATATAATCATGCTGACTATTAAGCTTTTTTCCAATCATCCCGATGTTTTAGAATACTATCAGAGAAAATTCAAATATATTCTTGTTGATGAGTATCAAGATACCAATACGGCTCAGTATTCACTGGTAAGCATGCTTTCGCAAAAAAGCAGAAATTTATGCGTAGTGGGCGACGATGACCAATCCATTTATGGATGGAGAGGTGCCAATATTCGCAATATTTTAGATTTTGAAAAGGAATTTAAAGACTGCAAAATTATTAAACTTGAACAGAATTACAGATCTACTCAAACCATTCTTGATGCTGCAAACAGTGTGATTAAAAACAATTTTGGAAGGAAAAGCAAGAAACTTTGGACTGAGAACAAAGGCGGAGACAAGATTAAACATTGCCTGTGCGCAAATGAACATGAAGAGGCATATTTTGTTGCCAGTGAAATAAAGAGGCTTTCTACAGTAAGGAACATGCAATACAAGGATTTTGCAATATTATACAGAATAAATGCAATGTCCCGTGTACTGGAAGAAATGCTTATGAAAGAGGGGATACCCTATAAAATTTTCGGAGGCTTAAAGTTCTATGACCGAAAGGAAATTAAGGACCTTTTGGCATACCTCCGTTTAATTCAGAACCCTTCCGACAACGTAAGTCTTAAAAGATGCATTAATGAACCGAAGAGAGGTATAGGTTCAGCTACTTTAGACACAGCAGAGAGAATTGCCAACAGTAGGGGAGTAAGTATTTTCTCCATTATATCATCAGCCTCGGAAATACCTGAGTTGGCGAGAAGTGCTTCAAAACTTGAAGGTTTTGTGGCTATGATTTCAAGGCTTCGCGTGTTAAAGGATGTTATGAGAGTACCGGAGTTGATACAGGAAGTTTTAGAACAGTCGGGCATACTAAAGAGTTATGAACAGGAAGGTACCGTCGAAGCTCAAACGAGGATCGAAAATATAAAAGAATTGATTTCAGTGGCCGTGGAATTTGAGCAAAAGGATGGTGAGCAAAGTCTTGAAGATTTTCTTGCCAATGTATCCCTTGTTGCAGATGTTGATAATATGGATGAGAACAGCGACTATGTTGTGCTTATGACCTTGCACAGTGCAAAAGGGCTTGAGTTTCCAGTTGTATTTATGGTAGGAATGGAGGAAGGCATCTTTCCGGGTTACAGGTCAATGACTGATGAAAGTGAACTGGAGGAAGAGCGCAGGTTGTGTTATGTCGGCATTACCAGGGCAAAACAAAACCTTTATATGACAAATACATTTACCAGGACATTGTTCGGTAATACTACCTATAATAAAATGTCGAGATTTTTGAGAGAAATACCGCCTGAATTGATTGAAAGCAACGAGAAGGAAGAACCGGAGGATTCAATAGATGTTATAAATAAAAGTAAAGGTATTTACGGCACAAAGAGTTTTGGTGATTCTTACAGTTATAGGACTGCTTCCTTTACCGATACAGGAATACCCAAAACAGCAGCTACAGATTTCAATGTGGGAGATCAGGTAGAGCACAAGAAGTTTGGTGTTGGAATAATAACGAAAATTGAGAAGGAAAAAGATGATTTTATGCTGGAGATACACTTTAAAGGTACGGGAATGAAACGATTGATGGCTTCCTTTGCAAGGTTGTCCAAAATAGGATAGTGCTTTTTATAAACTCCAAGACCCTATCGGATTTAGGGTCTTTTTGTTTTTTGATTAATTTTTATTTATTATTTTAAGATTATTCAAAAAAGGTTGGAACAAAATAAAAAGTTTGGCGTCTAACTAGTATAAACAACAAGAATTGTTTGAAATTTTAAAAAATAAACTGTTTGGAGGGGTATTTGTGAAAAGATTATTATTGGTTTTTACAGCTGTAGCTTTTTTGCTTGCCAACACTACCGTTATGGCAGAGACTAAGTCCGAGAAAGAGCTTAGAACAACTGAAAAAATTGAGTTTACAGACATTGCAAACCATTGGGCGAAGGATGTAATTGTTAAAATGTCCGATAAAGGTTTGATTAAGGGCTTTGGCAATGGAAAGTTTTTGCCTGACGAAAATATGAGAAGGTCGGAGTTTGCTGCTGTACTACATAAGATTCTCGGTATTGATTTGAAATATAATAAAGCACCTGACATTAATGAATTCTTTGATGATGTAAAAAATGATGAATGGTTTGCGTCCCAGTTATATGACCTTGCATCACTGAACATTATTGATGACAGGGAAAAGTTCAGACCCGATGATAAAATAACTCGCGAAGAAATGGTTAACTATCTCATTAACGGATACGATTATAAAACAGGCATGACAATTTATGAGTTGGATGAATCCACTGATTTTTCCGATGACAAAGATATTGATATAAGATACAAAAAGGCTGTAAAGAAGGCAACAAAGCTTGGATTTATAAGAGGTAGAGGAAAGAATATATTTGCTCCTAAAGGAATGGCAACAAGGGCTGAAGCTTTGGTTGTACTGGAAAAACTGTTGGACAATTTGGAAAATATTAAAAACGAGCTGAGAGAGGATAAGCAGAAGCAAGTTATTGTTGAGACAGATTATGAAAAGAGCGACAAATCGTTTAAGATGAAGCTGAAAATCACCAACAATACCAATAAGAACATAACCATAAACCATACATCAGGACAAAAATTTGACTTCAAACTGTTGGATGAAAATAGGGAAATATTATATACCTGGTCAATGGATAAAATGTTTATTGCTGCCCTTACCGATACAATAATAGAAGCGGGAAAAAGTATTGAATTCAGTGATGAGCTGGATATGGCAAACTTTGGTGATATAGTCAACAAGGCGAAATATCTGCAAGGGTTTATTACAGGAACATCTGAAGACTTCAAAATAGACGATAGAGGATATGAGAAAGAGATAAAAAAAGAACTGGCTGAAAAGGAAAATCAGGTAGTTGTGGAGACTGACTACGAAAGAAATGAAAAAGTCTTTAAGATGAAGCTGAAAATCACCAACAATACCGATAAGAGTGTAACAATACAAACATCGGGACAGAAGTATGACTTTAAGTTGTTGGATGAAAAGAAAAATGTTCTGTATACCTGGTCAGCGGACAGGGCGTTTATAGAGATATTGATGAATACGGTAATAGAAGCTGGAGAAAGCGTTGAATTTACTGAGGAATTGGATATGGCAAGCTTTGGTGATATAGTCAGCAAGGCAAAATATCTGCAAGGCTTTATAACAGGAATATCTGAAGACTTTGAAATAAATAAAGACGGTTATGAAAAAGAAATAAAGTAAGCATTATTTGAAAAAATAGATTCATTACATCCGGTTTGCTTTTTAAAAGGTTGTGAATTTTAGCAGATGTAATCTCCCCCAGTAAGCCTGCAACTGAAAAGCTTATAACGAGCCTTTTATAGCTAATCTTGTAAAAGGGCTGTCTCAAATCAAAATTTTGAAACAACCCATTTTTTTATGAAAATTCAAAATGTTTTCTGATCTGAAATATTAAACATCAACTCCGAGGAACAGCCTTACAAGATAACCGATTATAAAAGAGATACCTGCAACTCCCAAACTGATACCGGACATTTCAAAAAATCTCTGTCTAAATGGAAGATCCTTGGCCACCGATATATAAAAATTAAAAATAAGTATTATTAATATAGCAGCGATGATTGTGATAACAAGGCATAGCACATAGTTTGAAAATAAAAGGTAAGGCAATACAAGACATGCAACGGTGAAAACATATGTTCCTCCGGTATATAATGACGACTTCAGGGCATGGATACTATCTTTTTCTGTCCTGGTAGAAAGGTATTCCGATGCAGCCATTGACAGGGAAGCTGCTATACCTGTTATAAGGCCTGAAAGTGCTATAAGGCGTGTGTTCTTCAATGCAAATGTGAGACCTGCCAGGGTACCGGTGAGTTCCACCAGGGCGTCATTCAGTCCAAGGACCATTGAACCGACAAATTGGAGCTTTTCTTCTTCAATTATTTCAATTAGCTCTTTTTCGTGCTTGTTTTCTTCCTTTGCCATTGTTTTGAATTCCTCAATATTGTTCCCAAGCTCTCCATATAGTTTTTCCGAGTTGCCTTCCCCTTTTTCCATAAGTTTTATGCCGAAAGTAATACCGAATATCACTGAAATAAAGGTATAAAAGTATACTTTTAAAATGTTTGGCTTCATATCGGTTCCTGTATACTTTTTTAGCTTGTTATGGTGGCAGAGTTCATCCTGGGCGATTTGCTTTAGAATTTTGCTGTTTTGTTCGTTTTTTATAAATGAAGACAGTTTTGAGTAAATATGGTATTCTGTGATTTCGTTTTTTGAGCTTTTTGTAAAGATTTCATTGTATCGGCGTCTATTTTGTAATTCAATTTACTCACTTCCTTTTGCTATTTATATGCACAGGTTCACAATTATACTGTTCGACGGCTGAAATAATTGATGCGGCCGATAATCTGAATTCATTTATTTAATATATCATAATACAGGATGATAAAAAAGACAAACTTGGATTTGACAAAAAGATGGAATTCATATACAATGAGTGTATACTCAATGAGTGAGGAGTCAATTATGAGAGAATCGATACGACAGATTCAAAAATTGAATACTCGTAAAAAAATTATTGAAACTGCTTACAAAATTTTTTCTGAAAAAGGTTTTTCTGTTCCGTCAAATATTATTGCAAAAGAAGCAGGAATTTCACACGGTTCGATATTTGCCCATTTTCCGACCATGAATGATTTGTTGGTCAGTTTGCTTTCGGATTTTGGAGACAAAATAGGTGTAAGTTTGCATGAACTTGCAAAAAAAAGTGACAGCATGGAGAATCTGTTGAAAGAGCATTTAAAGGTCTTAGAGGAATACGAAGCATTTTACTCCAGATTAATTTCCGAAAAAGATACACTACCTGAAGAAGCAAAAGACATTTTTGCATTTATTCAATCTACTGTGGCTTTTCATTTCAGCAGTGTCATTGAACGTGAGATGGAAAAAGGAACAGTTAAAAGACTGCCGATTCCTGTACTGTATAATACATGGCTTGGCCTGATTCATTATTATCTGATGAATAAAGATTTATTCGTGCATTCTAATGAGTCGGTTATAAAAAGATACGGTCCGGAATTGGTATCTACATACCTGAAATTAATTAAAAATGAAAAGGAGGTATATGAATGAAAACGTGTATTGCTTGCGGTATGCCTATGGAGGATATTTCAGACTTTGCGGCAAACGATCCGAGTAAGGATTATTGCGTCCACTGTTCGCGTCCGGATGGAGAGATGCAGTCATTTGAAGAGAAGAAAGAAAACCTTACTGAATTTATAGTTAAAACGCAGGGATTCGATGAAAATGCTGCCAGAAGAATTGCTGAAAATATGATGCGAAAATTACCGGCATGGAAAAAGTATTTCGAATAAAAAATTGGATATTGCAAGATTGGCGAAAATACTTCTACTTCTTGGAATTGGACATTAATGAAGAAAGTCAAGTAATTGTGACATCCTGATAAATTCCTACAATTATAATTTAATTATTTAATAAATAAAGTATATAAAATGAGGGATAGGATGTCATATTTTTTATGGAATCATTTTTATTGAGTCAAAATTTGAAATTTGTTGACTTGTATATTTTATGTCAATTGTATGGTTTGAGAAAAAAGTGAATAAAATGTTACAATTTTATAAGTTTAAAGCAGGCTGATTTTTGTATAAAAATTTACAATTTTTATATTGACATCGCTTATAAATAGGAGCACACTTGTAGCGATATTTGAAGGAAATATCCTTCGAACAATAAGTTAAAAGCAAGAACATATATTCCCTCCAAAAGAACCTGTAAGTCAGATTCTTCCATGGATTTATGCTCTGAAAGTATAGGCGTTAGCGTAAAGAAAAAAGCTGCGCAGAAAAGAGGCATAAAATGGACAATAAAAAAATGGGTGAATCTCCCCAATTACTTCATGTTGGAATAACTTATAATTTGAAGAAAAGCAATCGGTACTCTAAATGGGAGCTCAATTCCGAAAGTTTGGAGCCCGTGGATAATGAGGCAGAGTACGATGATATTACAACAGTTATGGCTATTAAAAAGGCCTTGGAGGGTAAGAACTGCCGTGTAACCTTACTGGAAGCGGATAGGGAATTACCGGTGAAATAAATGGAGGATATGCCCGATATTGTCTTTAACATAGCCGAGGGAATTCACGGAAGAGGTCGTGAGGCGCAGGTACCTGCTTTGCTTGATTTTTACAAGATTCCCTATACAGGGTCGGATGAGACAACTTTGTGTATTGCTCTTGACAAGGCAATGACAAAATACGAACCGGAGAGAGCTGCAGGAACTTGTGTCAAAAGGCATAAGTCTATACAAACAGGACATGTTAGTTGAGGAATACATCAGCGGACGCGAATTTACTGTAGGCATTTTCGGAAATGGCAGGGATATTCATGTATTTCCACCAATGGAGATAATCTATTTAAATCAAAATACTCAATATAATATTTATAGCTATAATGTAAAACAAAAATTATAAAAAGTATATTAGGTATGAATGCCCTGCGAATATAAGTAAGGATACAGAAACCGAAATGACAAATACGGCGAAAAAAATCTATAAAATTCTATCCTGCAAAGATTTTGCAATCAGAGGGGAAGAGATCGATAAAGCAGTGGATTATATAGCGAAAAACAGGATAATACGGGATGTGCTTATATCTGGAGGAGATCCGCTTACATTATGTGATGAAAAGCTGGAGGAAATAATTGCAAAGCTGCGGAAGATTGAACATGTGGAGGTTATTCGGATTGGAACCAGAGTACCGGTTGTTCTGCCCGTACGTATTACTCATGAGCTTTTGAATATGCTGAAAAAAGTATCAGCCTGTTTGAATCAATACCCATTTCAATCACCCGAAAGAGATAACTCCGGCTTCTGCCAAAGCTTGTACCGATATTGTGGATGCCGGCATTTCCCTGGGGAACCAGAGTGTTCTTCTTCGTGGGATAAATGATAATACGGAGACGATGAAAGAACTACTCTTAAAGCTGGTGAAAATCCTTGTCAGACCGTATTATATCTACCAATGTGATTTGAGTCGGGGATTGGGGCATTTCCGTACCGAAGTAGAAAAAGGAATTGAAATAATGAAAAATCTGACCGGTTATATTTCGGGGTATGCCGTTCCGAAATTTGTGATTGATTCTCCCCATGGTGGCGGGAAGATTCCGATAAATCCGGAGTATATTGTTTCAGCCGATAACAGGGAAATTGTTATGAGAAATTATGAAGGAAAAATTTACACCTATCCACACATTAATAAAACAGGGGACGGTTCGAAACCACTGAAAAAGTAGGGTTTTTTAAGCCACTTTTACAGTTTTATACAGCCGAAAACATTTAATTCTAATTTTCAAAAGCAAAAAATAATGATTATTTTTACTTAAAGAGGATACCAGTTGGG
>Ga0209508_1001770_pt1 | contig 15755 bp, 9 predicted proteins | sample AD_UKC129_MetaG_FD_184427 | JGI IMG/M metagenome (GOLD analysis project Ga0209508, IMG submission 184427) | Active sludge microbial communities of municipal wastewater-treating anaerobic digesters from Canada - AD_UKC129_MetaG (SPAdes) (version 2) | ecosystem: Engineered > Bioreactor > Anaerobic... | reverse complement strand
TGATTTCGTCTAATACGCTCTTTGGATATTCTACGCTTATAACATGGACGTGAAATGGATTGCCCAAAAGAGCGTTCCCCAAGATAAATCCGCTAGCGGTGCCTCCCATGGCTCCTACCATGCCTATGTGCTTGATGGGCAGGTTCTCTTCTTTACATTGTTCGGAAAGCTCAAAAGCTGCGCTGGCATATCCAAGGCTGCCTAGAGGCGTTGATGCGCCGTTATGTATAATATATGGATTTCTCCCTTGGTTCTTTAGTTCTTGGGCAATTTGCTCCATCTGGAGGGTCCTTGCCTTTTCGTCAGTTTTGCCTATGAAAACTGAACGTGCACCGAAAAGGTGATTGAGAAGCATGTTCCCTTGTAGCAGAGCTGGCTCTTCATCGTTGTGGACTAAAATGCAATCTACGCCGATCTTGGAGCATGCGGCGGCTGTTAGGGCGCATAGGTTTGATTGAAGTCCTCCTGCGGTGATTATGACATCGGCTCCTTTGTCTACAGCGTCACCTAAGAGGAACTCAAGACTGCGAGATTTGTTGCCTCCGAGACCTAATCCGGATAGATCGTCTCGCTTCATGTAAAGATTAGGGTGGCCGATGTCTTCACCCAGTCTATCTAGTTTGTGTATGGGTGTAGGCCACAGGCCTAATTGAGCCCTAGGTAATCCTGAAATGTGGTGCATTTTGAAATCTCCAATCTTTGGTGCCAGTTTGGGAAAAGTTTCATCCCGGCGTATTCCGTAGTTTCGCCGTGTTTGATTTCAACGGCTTCATTGTATCAGTTCATCTATTTTGATTTCAAAGTATTGTTCATACCTCCGAGAGAAACAACACGGTATCTGGGGGTAACGTCCTGAAAGATTGTGTCGTCCACAAGACTAGTTCAGTATTATACCTAGTGCCACACAAACAATGCTGATTGATATAAGGAGCGTCCAAGATAAGCAGCCTCCAGGTGTGCCCAACTTTTCTAGGAATGGTCTGTTGGATTTTAGGTTTTTTATTATTTCTTTGTCCCCTTCAATTCGATAATCACCTGCAACAAATACTACGTCTGCATATCCAATACCTTCCATCTTAAGTGAATCAGACCAGGAGCGTGCAGATGCTTTGTCTGCACCACTAAAATCCCTAAGCTGTTCCTTATAAAAGTATCTTGCCTCTATATTCCTTCGCCGGGTTCCATAATCAGGTATTATTTTTGAAGAAAGAGGATGGTTGTGCATTATTATTAAATATTTTAGGTGATTGGATTTTGCTATAGATATTGCTTCTCCCGGAGTAATCAGGAGTGGAACTGAACGATGATCTGCACCTTTGTTAAACCAAATAAGTTTGCACCTAAAGTTCTCGTCTAAAAAGCAAACGGCGATCCATTCATGTTTTTTGCCATAAAAGAATTCGCCCATTACCTGGCACAATTCATAGACGTTGTCGATTTCGACAGGAACGAAATTGCCAGTAGGTTTAGCCTTCTCCTTCAAATCTTTGCCTGTGATCCTGCGAATATCACTGTTTCTTTTGCTATTCATTTTTGCACTCCTATGAATCTGGGATCAATCGTTACCGGACACATTAAAACCCCATAAGCAGGTCGGGACGTCTCTTTGGACTCCTTAAATTGACAATCAAAACCTTGACTGTGTTGTGAGAGGCTTTGCTCTGTAATGATAACCTGATCCCCGTTTCGTTGTACCAGATAAGATAGGTCGAGTCCATATTTGTGTGTAAATTACTAAGTTCAATCCATCTAATTGCGTAATCGGAAGCTGGTTGCAGTGAATTCTTGAGCAGGCTCAAAAATAGAAGTTTGCATGGCATAGACATCGTCACGTCTTACGACCATAGAGGCCTGGCAAGAGCAATTATGCAGTATTTTCCAGGAGTTACATGGAAAAGATGCCACACCAAACAGAGTAAAGGACGAAAAATGGACCACAGGCAGGAGATGCTTTGATATCGAAGAATACTCTGACTGGCGTAAAAGTCAGACTTCTGGGCAAACACACAAGCTAACGAGGATCTTTTAGAAATGTATGTAGCCGAGGGTAAGATTACACAAGGACATGGACTTAATCAGATTGGGGCTCGCCTTGTTGGCTCGAAGAAATGCAGTTCAAAAAACGTCTGCCTTGGGAAACACCGCCAGTACTGGCTTGCCCCAGCGTTTTTACTCGCCAAAAGCTCCGCGCCTTAAATGCATTCCGAACTAGAACGGCTTGCTTTTGACCATATGTAGCGCAAAGACAATGAACCTGCCTACCCCAATTCATCGGCTTCAACTCGCACAGTGTTGGCTGATTTCCAATCTAAGGTTCAAGTCTTTCTATCACGCAAAATGCATATCACCGGAATCTATCCCAACATACTCCATGGTACCGTCATATTTGATTTCAAAACATAGTTCCTTAGCCTGGTTTAGCTCCTCCAAACTGAAGAACCGTGTACCAGGAGCGAAAAAATAATTAGGCGCGACTACAACTTCTCCGGGCCTTTCAAGCCGTTTTCCGCGCGAACCGTACTCCCTTCCGCTAATAAAGTCTATGTCTCCTTTGAAGGCAAAAGGCTGCTTACCGTCACCGCCTTCTGCCGAAGCGCACTTTACATGGGAAAATGCAGGTTGCCCGAAGGGTATCCGTACTGTTACTTCTTCCCCGTTCAGGTCTTCTTTATATACATAACCGGGTTGAGCTTCCTTTACGCCCAATATGATCGTTCTGCCAAACCCATATTTTTGTTCTCCACCTATGCATAAGCCTTCTAATAAATTCAATTCTCCTTTTGCAAATATGCCATCATCCCTTACCTCAAGGAGGGCATTGCCGTCTTGGCACGGAAGAGCAGTTCCTTTTTTCAACCAAATAGAGCCTGTAATCTGAGTATCTATGATTCTACCCGTGCTATCTTGATGACGGTTCTTTATGTATTCCACTTCATGAAGCGAACCGAAAACTGCAGTCCCTGTAGATGGATCCACAGCCGTCAATACTCTACTTTCTATGAATCTGTGCTCAAACTCTTCCTTAGATATGCTCTTTTCGAGGCCATATACCAGCCCTCCGCTGGCATAATTGGGATAATACACCTCGTCTTCTTCGGAAATGAAAAAGTAGGAAAACCTGAAATTCTCTTTTATCGCATCTCCAACGGCTTTGTACTCCTTCCCGGTAGGCGCCCGAAACAGACGCTCAGTTGCTTCTTTGGTAACAGCACCCCAAAACCTTTTCCCAGGAACATATGGTCTAGTACGTGCAACTACCGATCCACCGCTGGTCATATAACCTATATGTAAAGGGCTTTTTAGTTCGAAAGTTGCATCGAGTTTTGTCCATCCTTGAGAAGCCACCTTAACTCACCCCGTCTTTACTTGCGATCTTGCGATGGTAGAGTGCATAGGTTAGAGTTCTTTCTAAAAGCCTTTTCATAAGAAAAACCTTATCTATATCTTTGGCGACGTCTCGAAGATCTTTGCAGAACTGGTCAAATGGCTTTCTGAAATATTTATCGTCGTTCAAAAAAAGTGGTTTTATAGAATCTTCATTAAGGAAATTTAAAAGGAAATTTAAAAAGCTATTCGTGCGCATATTGTCGCGACAGGTGTATTCCAGCCATAGAAACATGGCATAGACCCCATCTTCTTTTAGTATGCCTAGAGACTTCCTCAGGTCAATCTCATCGCAAATATCGGCTAGTTTTTGCCCGTGTTCCATGCAATAGTAATCCAGGTTAATCATTTTGTGAGGCCTCCTTCGATCCGTTCGATTTACTGATGCGAGCGATTCTGACGCGCCCAAATCCACGGGTGCTCATTCCTCCAACCCCAAGAAGCTCTAAGTATTTAAAGGATCCCTCTATCGCCTGCAAAGCTCCTTTGCATTCATTTTGATCGTTAGAATCGATTGTGAACTCAAATGCAAGCACAGTACCTCTAGGTATGGCTTCATAAGTAAAGAGGGCCTTTTCTTTAGAAGCACCAGTCTCAGGATCTATTTTTACCGATGTCCTCACTTCAAGGTTATCGTTTACAAGATTGGAAAACATCCTTTCTGAAACGCATACCACTTTATCTACAAAACCAAGCCCACGTGAAGTCAAAAACTCTACAAGTTCTTTCTTTTCATCAGGTTGGGAAATCCCTTTACCTTCGTTGTCAACTTTCAACAGTACCCAGCCTAAATCCACATATTGTTTACGCTCATCACCGCTCCATCCCGCGATGTATGCATACTCCTCGTTAACTTTTTTTGAGTCTTGCCAAGGTACGTCCTTGGGGTTAACCCATTCACTTAAAAGCCGATGTGTAGTTACCCAAATCGTGCCATTAGAAGAAGGCACAGGGAACAATAGGATTTGAGCATCATATATCCTTACCATGCCTTGCATTTCTGTGGTACCAAAATACCGGTTTATCTTTGAATCCGCCGTTTCACCGTCTTCACCTGTCTTTGCTGCGTTGCCACTAGAAGTATGTTTCAAATAATAGGTGGCATACGCGCGGATAGCTCCTGCTAGGGATGTACCTGGAATCTTCGGTACGCCGGTCGCCGGTTCCCGGACTATAGTGTTGTCTACTGCGCCTAATCTGTATCCCCCGCTACCTATATGCACAGGATCCAAGCAGAGGCAAAAATATTTACGTGCAATCATCAAAATACCTCCTCGATCTTCGTTACATGTTTAAATAAATCGATAGTATCCAAAAGACGATTATTTTTTATTGAGTTTAGAATGAAACCCTGGGTCTCTTCGGACAAGTTGTCCCATCGCCCTCCAAAGGCATCTAGTATGACTGAACAGGCGTATTTGTAAAAGACGTCTTCTTTCTGAGCATCTTCCACAGAACGCCACTGCCATCTCTTTTCTCTAAGCGCTTCATCTATAAAATGAATCTGGCTCGTAGAAATATTGTTCGTAAGTATCTCCCATAAATCGACCATTTGAACGTATTGATAAAAGTAGTAGGGCCTACTGCTTAGTACCCGGTATCGTTCGTCTATCCTTTTCTTATCTTTGTATGCGATAACGTGGCGATCTTCGTTGCCTTCAATTAGATTGAAATCAAAGTACCCTGGATACAAAAAGAAAGGTTTCTCTTTGGATAAATGATCGAGTTCGTCTAAGGTGTAAGAGGAAGTGTTTTCCTTAATCTTTGTCGTTGGATAATAGCCATAGAACTCATCATTTCGATTTTTGGTAATATCCCACCAAGGGTCTATGGGCACCTGTTCTTGAAACTCCGTCGAACTTAGCATTCTCCTTCCAGTCTCTAAAAGTAGGTATAACGGAAACTTTCGATTTGCTACCAATAGCCCAGCATTCAAGGGCAACTTTCCCATAACCCTGGCAAAACGAGCGTTATACATGTTAGTTATGGTATTGAGCACGGCCACTGACTCATTTGCAGGAACTATTATTTGAAAAAGCATGGGGGTTCTTACTACCTCAATGATAGGACTACATTTCTCGGATATGGGTTCACTTCTAACGACTAACTTGCTCGATACGTCCTCAACTCGCGCAAGTGCTGAGTCTTCATCTGCGATTTTGCAGCAAGTTCCCTCTTGGATTGCTTTTTTTACTGCAGAAACGCCTTTGTCTTCGTTGAATTTGAACTTGTCTAGAGATTCGATGGTCAAAAATTCTACCCAACTGCCGTCATTAGAATCGCCCATACTTAAGACTTCTAAAGTATTCGGCTCCAATTCTAAGAACTGAAGAACATATGTACGATTATTCTGTATATCTATAGGCAGTTTAGAACTATCCAATTCAAACCTGAGCCTATCCCATTCGCCCAATTGTGTTACCAATTCTCGATGGGTTATATCCCAAAACTCCTCTGCTTCTTTCCAGATCCTCTGTAATCTTGCAGGTGATGGGTTCTGTGTAAACAAGGCAGAAAGCACTGTTTCTGGAGTGGGATTGTCGATCATGTCTTTCATGCGGTCCCACTCTTCACCCAAGGGTATCTTCTCTTCATAGAAAGTTTTCATAAGATCAATTGAATTACGCTGATATTTATCCTTGTACGTTATCATTTCCTTTACTTGCTTCAGGATCTCCAAGGCGAGGGCTTTATCGGGCTTGATAATCTCACTAAACTGCTTAGACTCTCGATCTAATTCAGCGTCCAATTCCTCTTTTTCTTTATTCTTGCGCGCGATATTGTCATCTATAACTAGAGAGTTGCCCCGGTTTTCAGCTTTTTCGTTCTCCAGATTTTTAATGGCATTCTTTACTCGCTGTATTTCATTGTTCAATTTGAGCTTTGGAAGCCAATTTTCCTTAACTAACTCATGCATGTTTGACTTGTTAAACCAATCTTCAAACGTCTGCGAGTAAATCGTGCTGACTAAAGTGCCGTTTAGCCAGTCGGAAAGGCCAAGCCTTAGAGTTAGAAGAGCTACGCGATTGTTCACATCTGCCGTTTCACCAATCCAGATGGTGTTCCTTCTATCACCTTTACGCCAACTATTCAGACGGCCTGCTCGTCTTTCTCCACACACTTTGCACGCATCCTCGCGAGTTCTTTTAGCCCTTATCTTGCACACTGGACATACATCGTAATCCTTCTTCTCTTCATTTTGAGGCAGTATTCGGCGCAACTGAACATCAAGTTGCTTTTCCCTGCCACATGCAATTAGGAAAGGACTCGACTTTGGAATAGTCCTTTGCTCGCCTGCAGTATCCAGCATTTCACCGATAACTTTGGCTACACGGCGGCTACCAGAGCTGAGGATGAAATACGGGAACACTTCCTGTCCACTTGTTGCCATTACTATTTCCCAGCTCTTTTCGCAACAATCCATCGCCAATTGGATCGCTTCTTCATCTTCAAGCCCAGGGAAGGTGAAGATCACACCATTTAAATCGCGGTAGATAGCGTTACCGATAGGGTATTCTACTTCAAATTCGTACCTAAGAAGCCTTTGCATTTCTTCTATGATCTGCTTTCGCGCCTCAATATCAGCGATTTTAAAGCTGTTTTCTATAAAGCCGATGCCATCCCAAAAGATGCCACACAATCTCCAATTTGAATTTTCTGGCTTAACAGGGCCGCTAATAAAATCCTGGCACAATAAAGACTTATAGAGGGATGCCGTAGAATATGAATGGTCCCAGAGCGTAACGTCATTAGCTGGAATTCTAGTTTCACCCAGAGCATGTGAATATGGTAAGCGTATATCTTCGATTATTTTATCTCTCAGTTCTTCCAGGAGTTTATCACTATCGCCATTGGCACACTCTCTAATACACTTATATTCCCTTAAATCTCGAATCAAGTTTTTCTGCAAATCTCGAAACCGGCAGTCGAGACAATCCAAATCGATCTTCTCCTTTGGGAATCCAAAGGGGCTGCTAATAACTGTATCATTCGCCAACTGTTTTCTACGGACGATGCCTTTGTCATCAGCGGAGTCAAGACGATCACATTGGCGCAATAACTGCACTAAATGCGAGTCTGAATTACCATGATGTTCTGTTATTAGTTCATAAAGTCCTATAGTAGGCTCTGTAGGAGTAATTTTAAACGTACAGTGACGAAATAGCGTAATAATCTCCTCTGGAAGGAATTTGTCAATCTCATTATGACCAGGAACCGCCGGCTTTCGATCTTTGGATTGTTGCCTCACAAAGTCTCCTCTGCACTTGCCTATATCATGGAGAAGGGCCGCAATCTCGGCTAAAAGAAGATTATCCTTGTGACTCTTTACAGCAGCAAGGTTTATTTGTTTTGAGTTGTTCACGCCTCTTCTCTCCTCCCGTCGTCGGAGTCAGTGCCCCACAAAATGCGGAAACAATCATGGTATTTGTCTGGAATTATTCTGCATCCGTTATCTAAAGGTAGCTTTTTTGCAGTGCCAAAACCTGACGTCTTTTTAGCTGAAAAACCATACGTGTAGAGCATTTCTTTGACTGCTTTTGCCAAAAACTCTATATCCTCAACTACTTGTTTTTCTGTATAATCGTGGCCCTTAGGATAGGGAAAGTACAATAGATACAATGTGCCTTTTGTGCCAGGAGGAACTATTTCTATCGGTATGGGGCCTCTTTTAGGAGTCCTAGTTTCCCGAGACAAAGGTGTAATTACGTATTGTTCGGTTGAGTTAGGAAAAAACGTTGGGAAAAAGTATAACCTTCCACGTATGCTTTCGGACCCAAAGAGCCTATTTACAATCATCTGTTGATTGACTGTATCTGCACCTAGATCTTCTTCTATCACCTTTTGCGCAGCAAATCTAAGATTACCTTTCCAAGTAGAAGGCCTTACCATGGGACAATCTGTCAGTGTGTCCCTAACAATAGGATTGTCAACGAACTTATAGCCTTTCCTTTTTTGTGTAACTTCAGTTACACAAAGTGCTTTGTCGGATTTACTTGTATATGGTTTGTCAAGTTCAAAATTTAGTTTTACAAAAACTGAACCGGGAGGGAACCATTCACATAATTGAGATTCATCTACATTCTCTGGACAGAATGTTTTTAGCGTTTCTGAGGATAAAGTGTACTTGGGTTTCGAACACTGCAAACGCGGTAAATATTCCTCCTCTAGCCAATGTTTTGTGCCATCTTTCCCCTGTCGGTTTTTACCACCCTTTGTAGATTCGCCTTGTTTGTTCTTGTCCTGTTTCCGTTGTTCCTTAGAATGAGGTTCTCCGAAGTTTTCTGATCCGAAAAGATCGTTCAAGTATTTATCATAGACAAAATCCATCTCTACCTATCGCCTCCTTTCCTCATATTTGCTATTATTTGCTCACCGTATACTGTCTGAAAAGGTTCTACCTTTACAGAAATCCCCTTTTTACCTTTGCTGGTTCTAATAAGAAATTCTCCCAGACCATCTCGCAGCGTGGATTCTACCGTTTGACAAAACTTCTTCCTATCTTCCTCCTTGCCTCTCACAAATGCAAATATGCGAAATCGCACTGTATTCTCGCTATGTTCATCTGTATATCCGTGAGACACAAACACTCGCGACCCTCTTCCTTTCCCCCCAAATAGATCCTTGCTTATCGTTGATGATCGAAGTGCACGCCGAACGTTTGGCGCAATCGGTAACACGTGGTATCTATTCCAAAGTACGGACAGATGACTATTAATATCTAAGCTGTCTCTTAACATATCTATGGATTCATCAAATTCCAGCACATACAGCAAGCTAACGAAATCACGCAAATCATAAAACTCTTTGCCTTGAAGATAGTCAAAAGACTTCGCAGGTCGAAGAAAGGCTGGTATACAGGCATTGTATTTAGAAGCAAGTCTGTCCAAATCATTCTCATTGTCCACCAATTTAATTACACCGTTTCCTTGTGCCGTACGCCCACCTAATGCACCATACCTAGCTATCAACTTTATTGTCTCGTTGAGAAGCACCCACTCTTCGCCTTCGATTTCTTTCAAAGGTACAAACTTCAAAGTTACACTACCGTCTTTTAGCATAAACCCAAGAACATTGGTTTTATCATCAGATTCACCTTTCTTTTCTTCAGGCATAACCACTTCAAGCTTAAACTTCCTGCTGCGACCTGTGCACCCAAACAGACTGCACGCATCACAAAAAGCATCGTTATTGCACAGGGTATTTGTAGGATCGCACGCAGTGCCCCCCAAGCCTCGCACTAGAATCTCGTACCACCATCTCAAACTGCCAATAATCCCTGTCTCCCTCACTGTGCCACCTTTACGTTCGCTATCTCCAGTCCACAATGGAGTTACAGTATTGAACTTAACTTCGTACATTTTCAAACACTCCATCCGCGTAAAACTGTATTTTGTCCACACTCTAAACTAGTTTTCACTACTTTTTCTTCCTCGTTCACCATATTTTTGCCTGCAAGCTACCAGTCAATGGATTATTCTTAAGTTCCTCTAAGACAACTTCGTTTCCACTCTACCTCCACCGCTTTCTTTATTACATCTTCTACAGTCGGCGGGACAAAAGGTGGAGTTTCATCAGTCAGGCTTTTTGCAATATACATTGCAACCAGCGGCTTGCTGTTAGTCCCCAGCTTTTTTATAGCTTCTTCCTTCAGTTGTTTGAATTCTGGAACTCCTCTACTAACGGACCCCTCTTGTTCTGCGATTTCTGCATTTACGCACTTTTCCCATTCTTCAGTAAAGAAAGCTCCCGACTCAAAAACATGGGACGTTTTATCGTCTATTTCCACCTCGCCAATTCCCAACAGTAACAACAGTCTCTTTGACGTATCAATTTTGTCTTTGTCTGAAGAATCTTTGTCGTAATCGAACAACACATAACAGGGGATACGAAACTCGTTGTAAATCGTATAGAGATTTTCGATGTTATTCTTCCCACCTGCTGCAATCACACTTATGCCTAGACTATCTAAAGACTGACCCAGCACTGCTTTTGCATATATGGGAATGGAATAACTTTCAGTTTCTCCTTCAACCAAGATTATTTTTTTAGCAAAGTAGCCTTCATTCTTCTGGGGATTACATATGTGGCTAAGTCGTTCCCTTACAGATCTCACAACATCATTTGATTTGTCGCCATACTCACCAAGCTCCCAATGTTTGGCAAACCGCTCCATTGACAGCTGCCATGCTTTACTCGACTGCACTTGGCCACGGTCCTTGACATATTCGGTTCCTGTTTCGACTCGAATAACCTGGTCAAAATAGGTGACATCTACAAATACAGGGGAGTGCGTTGAAAATATCACCTGTGCGCCAGAATCTGCAATTCCATTAAAGGTCTCGTATATAGTCCTTTGGGCTTGCGGATGCATATAAATCTCAGGCTCTTCAACGGCAAAGATCAGCCCTCCACTCTTCTCTTTCTCTTGGTGATCTTTTTGGACAATGTGCTCAGCATAGGCTCCAAGTATGGAGAAAATCAGCGCTCGTTGAAGGCCGTGACCCTTCTTCTCTACGGGTATTCTAAAACCATCGTTCACGTATACTTTCGGGGAAGAAAGCAAGTCTTCTATTGTAGGAAGATCAAACTCTATCTCGACACTGCACTCGAAAGAATAGCCTTTGACGCGCTCGCTGAGTTTTCTCTCTATTTCCTGCAGCCCTATAATTCGACTATCTTCTCCTCCCTGCCGATTAATTTTCTTTCCAACTGCATCCAATACTTTGTTAATCTCTAGCTTTTCATCAGCGTCTATTGTACTAAGGACATGGTTTAAAAGCACTCCGAAGGGGCTAGTCTTCTTCACTTTAACCTCTTCAGACACATCTTTAACGGCCGGGATTAAGATAAACTGGGGTAGAACCTTTTTCAATATTTGTTCGAATCTTCGATCGCCTTTATGCCATTCATCTCTCATGGGGATAGCGTCGTGGTATAGACTTATAAACTCTTTTATTCCGTCATTCCATTGACTGATCGTAGGCACCTTTTCACATGAATCGAATAAGTCCCTAAAACTCACATCCCCTATGGTTAGATCTTCTTTTTTCCACCACACATCTATTCTATCTTTTGTCACCATATCTCGTCGTAGCCATTCAACCTCAGGAACTTCTTGACTGTACTCGTACACTCTTTCGAGCTTTATTTTTTTCCCATCAACATTAGCTGAATCTTCTGTTTTGCATATTGCGCTCCTTCGTATCCACAAAGTACCGTCTTGTCGCAGGTATTCGCTAGACTGATCTTTTTCATAGTGTGTCAAATCTGAAAATGTCCCTTCTACCTGTATATCTGACCTGGTATCTCCACCCCAAAACGAATCCGAATCTATATCTGGATATGCTGAATCGACCAAAAACTCGATGGCTTTTAGTATTGTCGATTTGCCGGCGTTGTTTTCCCCTACAAGCGCATGCATATTCCCAAGTTGTAATTCAAGCCTTTTCCAACATCCAAAATTATTGACTACAAGTTTTGATAACTTCACGTAATCCCCCACTTACATTTAGCAAAACTCAAATTTCCCAAGCACGTTTATATCGCGTATAGGCTGAGTCCAGCTCATCTAGAATATTTGGACTATAGAATTTCTTCTTTGAACTTCTAGGATTGTTGGGATCCGATTCGCGAACCCAGACATATTGCTCCTTTTGCTCCAATTCCTCTTTTAGCGCGTAAAAATCGTTATTAATCCTAAAATCGCTGTATCTCTTTTTGCACTCTGCAATGAGTCTTCTGTAGTCCCATTGATACTGGGCCAACATCCGATCGTCTGAGACCCGGACCTTGGGTACAGCAGAATTCGCAGTTATAGTTACCGGAATGCCTCTGCCACTTGATCTCGTAAACTGCACGACCACTTCAAGGGACACGAAATACTGAAAAGAACCCTCGGACTCTTTTGTTTCCAATTTCGGTATATGGTCGAGAAAATTCTATTCTTCTTGGCCAAAAAACGACAGTCAGAATTCTTGAAGGCGGTAGAAATGTCAACGGCGTCAAGCAAAACTTGTACTTCGCAAAATCTACGTCAAACCAGTCTTCTGTACCAATTACGAAATCCCTTACTGTAGCTGCGCCAATCGATTTTAACTTCATGCCTCATAGATAGGCTAAAACTGGACACAGACCTACGTGATGCCCTGGTAGGTGTGTAGTTTCCATCCCTCATAGGTAGGCTAAAACAGGACTAAAATTTACGGGCCCATTCACTCCGCGCGGGTTTCCATCCCTCATAGGTAGGCTAAAACTCTACCCAGACGTCTTGCACCTTTGCTCCTCTCCTGGTTTCCATCCCTCATAGGTAGGCTAAAACGGATAAGTAATGGATCAAGATGTGTTGGTACTGTGTTTCCATCCCTCATAGGTAGGCTAAAACGGAAACTCGTGTTGTGAACCAGTTATATGAGGATGCGTTTCCATCCCTCATAGGTAGGCTAAAACAGATGTGACTAACATAGATGATTTGCATGAGGTAGCGTTTCCATCCCTCATAGGTAGGCTAAAACCTGCTACGTCATCAAAAAATATGACGATGTTGTCAGTTTCCATCCCTCATAGGTAGGCTAAAACGACAAAAGTTCTTCGTCCCACGCGGTTTCATCTTGGTTTCCATCCCTCATAGGTAGGCTAAAACTGAAAAAATACTGTATGAGATTCACGCCACGGAAAGTTTCCATCCCTCATAGGTAGGCTAAAACGACACTCTTACGTGGCTGGGATATGCTGCCCATCGTAGTTTCCATCCCTCATAGGTAGGCTAAAACCTGCCCTTCGAGATATGATTGATGCCATCGAAGCTGGTTTCCATCCCTCATAGGTAGGCTAAAACCAAGCGACTGCTTCTGATACTGAAAGGGTATCAGAGTTTCCATCCCTCATAGGTAGGCTAAAACCCGGAAGTAACTTCAAATCCGATCTCCTGGAGCATGGTTTCCATCCCTCATAGGTAGGCTAAAACCAAATGGTGCTGGACAAGTTTACATGATGCCGTAGTTTCCATCCCTCATAGGTAGGCTAAAACGAAGTATACGGTAAGAATATCGGCGATTTGGATAACAGTTTCCATCCCTCATAGGTAGGCTAAAACTCCAGTTCCTTTATCGCGCTGTTGAGCCTATCGCGGTTTCCATCCCTCATAGGTAGGCTAAAACACCACCGCCCCAGATCCCACCTGGCATGGCCAACGAAGTTTCCATCCCTCATAGGTAGGCTAAAACGCCTTTTGGGAAGCCATGGGAGTCGTATAGTACAGGTTTCCATCCCTCATAGGTAGGCTAAAACACAAAAGATGAAAGATGAATTTTCTCAGGGTAAACGTTTCCATCCCTCATAGGTAGGCTAAAACTTCCGTATACTTCGATGGCCACCGCTATATCTCCTTGTTTCCATCCCTCATAGGTAGGCTAAAACGAACTGGATCTGCGGCTGAAACGGGAGTTGCAGGAGTTTCCATCCCTCATAGGTAGGCTAAAACCTTCCCAATATCTCATTGCCTCCACTTCAGGCTGCTGTTTCCATCCCTCATAGGTAGGCTAAAACGTGGGGGCCTTTTGGGAAGCCATGGGAGTCATACGTTTCCATCCCTCATAGGTAGGCTAAAACAAGGGCACACTCCTCTATACCGCAGCCCTTCGGACCGTTTCCATCCCTCATAGGTAGGCTAAAACGTACCTTCTCCAATATAGTCTAACTACTCTACCAGTTTCCATCCCTCATAGGTAGGCTAAAACCATCGCAACCAGCATTTCTTCCGCTTCCGAGCGGTGTTTCCATCCCTCATAGGTAGGCTAAAACTTAATAATGATAAGTGTAGAAGAACGGGAGAAATGGGTTTCCATCCCTCATAGGTAGGCTAAAACAAAGGTAATAATTACTTCCTCATATTCCTTCGTTATGTTTCCATCCCTCATAGGTAGGCTAAAACATGACACACGGGCCGGCGTTCGTCCGCGCTATAATCCGTTTCCATCCCTCATAGGTAGGCTAAAACGCTTTGTTTCCGTCTATCATCAGATTGCTTATCACGGTTTCCATCCCTCATAGGTAGGCTAAAACGGCGTCATTACCATTCCGTCTAGCTTCACTAACTAAGTTTCCATCCCTCATAGGTAGGCTAAAACAGGCTGAACGGATCCGCATAACCTCGCGGGATCCAGGTTTCCATCCCTCATAGGTAGGCTAAAACGTGGTTATATACTTTGGATCCACGAGGCAATTCAATGATCCAGGTTTCCATCCCTCATAGGTAGGCTAAAACTCCAGCAAGATCTTCTTTTCTTTCTGCACAAGCTGTTTCCATCCCTCATAGGTAGGCTAAAACTCGATACCGGCAGTTCATCTTCCCAGCCTTTCGCGGTTTCCATCCCTCATAGGTAGGCTAAAACTCTATTACCACTGCCTTACCCATACAGTTATTGGTTTCCATCCCTCATAGGTAGGCTAAAACGGCGTACTTAGAGCCATATGGCCAAGGGGGGTCAAGTTTCCATCCCTCATAGGTAGGCTAAAACTCCTTAAGCCAATCTTTCGAACGCTTCAACCGCTGTTTCCATCCCTCATAGGTAGGCTAAAACCTTTCTACGAGAGCACGTTGGAGCCTGTAGCAGTGGTTTCCATCCCTCATAGGTAGGCTAAAACCCGTTTTATCTGCACTAATAGTAACATGTGAATATACAACAGAGTTGACCATACACATAGGATGCTTTCATTATGCACCGCCTTTTCTGCATCTACCTGCACATTTGCTGGATTCCTGACAAAATCGAACGGCTGCAATCTTTCCGTCGAGGGTGGGGGTTTTTTACGCTACCGCACCTCGACGGAAAAAACCATGAATCGCTTTTCCAACTATATACATAAGCGTCTGATTATTAACCTAAGATTCTTTTCTCTGCCACCGATCTTAATACCTCTTTTTGAAGCAAAAACCCCCGTCCCTTTTGCTTCTCCGTCCCTCTTGCTTCAACCGTTGATCAGCATCTCCATGAGGATGTCGCACATATCTAGGATGTCGTCTCCGTTGATCATCTCGAAGGGGCCATGGGTGTATCTCGTCGGGAAGGTGAAAAGAGCGGTGGGTATTCCCATGCGAATGAGGGAGTCTCCGTCGGAGCCGAATCCATGGAATATTGCGTGCTGGACTGGTTTTCCGATCCGTTTCGCCGCTTCCTCTAGTTTCTCAGCTACAAACTCACTGTAATGAATGCGCGCGTCTTTGTGAGCTATTATAGGGCCTTTTCCAAGCTTCGTAGGCATATACTTAAAATCGACTGTAGGTACGTCGCCCACAAGCCCAATTTCCAAAGCGATAGCCAAATCGAAGTCTCCTTCGAAAACAACGTTCATGGAACCTCCAAGCCCTACCT
>Ga0209508_1001769_pt1 | contig 15764 bp, 11 predicted proteins | sample AD_UKC129_MetaG_FD_184427 | JGI IMG/M metagenome (GOLD analysis project Ga0209508, IMG submission 184427) | Active sludge microbial communities of municipal wastewater-treating anaerobic digesters from Canada - AD_UKC129_MetaG (SPAdes) (version 2) | ecosystem: Engineered > Bioreactor > Anaerobic... | reverse complement strand
TTAGTGAAATCTATACCGAGGGCGTTATCAGGGACAAAGCGAGTTGTATCGAGTGTAAATATAGGTTCGACGAGTGCAGGAATTAATATAGATGCAGTAAATTTAATGGCCGATGTTATAAAAGAAACAGCTTATTTGACTAGGGATAATGGTTCAATAGGATGTGCGAAATTGGTAGTATTTTGTAATGCAGTTGAAGACAATCCATTTGTAGCGGGAGCTTTTCACGGAGTTACAGAACCAGAAGTTACATTAAATGTAGGAATAAGTGGGCCAGGGGTTGTATTGCAGGCGATTAAAGATGCAGGCAATGTTAATATGATAGAATTGGCAGAAGTGATTAAGAAAACAGTGTTTAAGATAACACGTGCAGGAGAATTAATAGGAAGGAAAGTAGCAGAGAAGCATAATATTCCTTTTGGGATTGTAGATATTTCCTTGGCACCAACACCGGCACCGGGAGATAGTATAGCTGATATTTTGAAAGCAATGGGAGTTGAAGATGTAGGAGCGCCTGGAACAACAGCAGCACTTGCTATGTTGAATGATTGTGTAAAGAAAGCAGGTTTGATGGCAAGTTCTTCGGTTGGTGGGATGAGTGGAGCATTTATTCCGGTAAGTGAGGATCAAGGGATGATAGAAGCAGCAGAGAGAGGAAATTTATCCTTAGAGAAATTAGAGGCAATGACGGCAGTATGTTCCGTAGGACTGGATATGATAGCTATTCCTGGTGATACACCATCTGATATTATTGCTGGAATAATAGCAGATGAGGCTGCAATAGGAATGATAAATCATAAAACAACGGCTGTAAGAATAATTCCAGCTTATGGTAAAAATGTAGGAGATTATGTAGATTACGGTGGGCTTTTGGGGAAAGCTCCAATTATGCCTGTAAGAAATTTAAGAGCAATAAATTTTGTATCGAGAGGCGGAAGAATACCAGCACCAACAAGAAGTTTAACAAATTAGGAGTTAAGAAATGAAAAAGTTAACAATAGTTTTATTAGTATTATTTTTAATATTTGGAATGATAGGTTGTTCAGGATGTAACAATTACAATAAATTTGTAGAAGCAGGACAAACAGTAGATGCTAAATGGGCAGAGGTACAAAGTAACTATCAAAGAAGAGCAGATCTTATTCCTAATTTAGTTAAAACAGTTGAAGGGGCAGCGAATTTTGAAAAATCAACTTTAAAAGAGGTTGTTGAAGCGCGAGCAAAAGCAACAAGTATGCAGGTAACGCCAGAGATTTTGAATAATCCGGAGATGTTTAAGAAATTTGAACAAGTACAAGGGCAATTGAGCAGCGCACTTTCGAGATTGATGGTAGTTGTTGAAAAATATCCAGAATTAAAAGCTAATGAAAATTTTTTACAATTACAAGCACAACTTGAAGGTACCGAAAATAGAATTAAATTTTCACGTGATGAATATTCAAAGGCTGTCAGAGAATATAATGTTTTGGTAAAAAGATTTCCAGCGGTTATTTGGGCTAATATATTTGGATTTAAAGAAAAGCCATATTTTCAAGCACAAGCTGGCGCTGAGAATGCTCCAAGTGTAAATTTTAATTTTGATAAATAATGAAAAGAAATATTTTAATATTGTTGGTAGTACTTAGCAGTATAATTTTTTGTCAGGATGTACCAGTACTAAAAAGATATGCGACAGATTATACGAATACATTAAGTAGTGAAGAAATTGAAATTTTAAATAGAGATTTGAAGAATTTTGATGACACAACATCAAATCAGATAGTTTTTTTGATGGTAAGTGGTAAAGATGTTGATGATATATTTGATTTTTCGATAAAAGTAGCAAACCAAAATCAGATTGGAACAAAAGATAAACAAAATGGTGTTTTATTTATAGTTTTCAAGGATATTAGAAAATTAAGAATAGAAGTTGGAAGAGGGTTAGAAGGTGCATTAACGGATGCGGTTACCAATTCGATAATAAGAAATGAGATAGCACCACTATTTAAGCAGGGAAGGTATTTTGAAGGTATACAAGCTGGAATTGTAAGCATAAAAAAAGCTTGTGTAAATGAATACAAAATTCCAAAATCTAAAAATAAAGAAAATTTGCCTTGGTGGATAATACCACTTGCGTTGTTAATAATTTATATAATTTTTTCTGGTTTTTCTGGTCCGAGAGGAGGAAGAAGAATAATATCATCATATGGCGGAGGTTATTGGATAGGCGGTTTAGGAGGCTTTGGTGGAAGTTCTGGCGGAAGTGATTGGGGAGGTTTTTCTGGTGGTGGAGGTTCTTTTGGAGGTGGTGGTTCTAGTGGAAGTTGGTAAAAAATTAATTTGACTTTAAAAAAAAATATTTATAACTTGAAAAGTAGTTCCTTTTGAAAAAGGATTAATTTAAAACTATTTAAAGGAGTATAGCAATGGCTATAATGATTACCGAAGAATGCATCAACTGTGGTGCATGCGAACCAGAATGCCCTAATAATGCGATTTATCCAGGTTCAACAGATTGGAGTTTAGGTGGTAAAACATATGGTGAAGGAGAAACATCACCTAGGGGCTACAATGGATTTTACCAGTCAGACCGTTTCTATATTGTACCAGATAAATGTACCGAATGCAAAGGGCATCACGATGAGCCGCAATGTGCTTCTGTTTGTCCAGTAGATTGTTGTGTACCAAATCCGGATATTGTTGAAACAGAGGAGCAATTGTTAGAAAAGAATAAATGGTTGGATGAGATTGGAAGATAGAAAAAAAATAAAGGCTACCTTTTTTTTTGGTAGCTTTTATTTTATAATCCTGTGTTATAAATAATACTGAGTACATAAGACTTCATTCATTTACAAATGAATTATTATAAGTTAACGTTAGTATGTAACTAAAATATAAAAATATAAGTGTGTAACAATGAAGAAAGATTTTAATCTTATAGGCAAGTAATGAAGTTTTTGATTGATTAATTAATTTTTTAGTTACCCGTTAGGGTTTATGCTTATACCGTCTGAGCTAAATAATTTTAAAATTTTTTTTGAATAACTTGAGGTACATATGAGAAATATGACTGTAAAAAAATTTTTTATCAGTGTAATTATTGTTTTAGTAGTTTTATTGATAGGGCAAGGAGCCTACAATTATTATTTACTTTCTAAAATACAGGATGAGGCAGATGTTGTAGTAAATAAATATTTTAAGAGTGTATATTTGTTAGCACAAGTGCGGGGAGCACAGAGAGCAATTGCCTATAGTGAACGAGCTTTGGCTATACCAGAAATTACACTTGATACAGAAAAAGAACAATATAATAAAAATAATATCTTAAAAACAATAAATCTTATATCTAAAAATTTGGAAGAAGTTAAAAAAATTGATTTAAGTGATGAAGAGAAAAATTTAATATCTGAATTTGAAAAAGAATACGAAAAATATGCAGAAAATGCAAAAAATATAGCGAATGCTGATTTAGTAATAGTGCCTAGGGAACAAATTGTTCAAATGATAGTAAACGGGAGAGAACCATTCCAAAAATCACAAAAGACCATAGAAGATTTGATAAACTTAAATAAAAAGAACGCTGACGGTGCATCAGACAATATTCAAAAAGATACAAAAGGGAGTGCACGAACTATTTTAATAGTTTCGTTAATTATTTTAGTAGTTGTTTTTGTAAGTTTATATTTAATTTATAAATATTTAATTGAAAGAGTAAATGATATTAAAGAAAAAGCACAGAAAATTAATAATGGTGACTTAAATGTTGACTTATATTACAGTAAAAATGATGAGTTTTTGGAAATATATAAAGCATTTAGTAGGATAAAAGATACTGTAAACATAATTTTGAGTGAAAGCGAAAAAGTTACTAATGCGCATAGAAGTGGATTGATGTCATCTAGAATAGATGAAAGCAATTTCCATGGTGGCTTTAAACTAATACCTAAAGCATTTAACAGTATAGTTGAAATGTATGCTAATATAATTAAAAATGTTTCTAATATAACGGATAAAATATCAAGAGGTAATTTCGATGTAGTTATTGAGAAATATTCAAATGAGCAAGCAGTAATAAGTGAATCTTTGGAAAGACTAATACAAGTTGTAGAGAAGCTAACACATAGTTTAATTGAAATTAGTGTGAAAGTGCAGAATGGACATATCGGAGAAAGAATAAATGCTGGTGAATTTGAAGGAGAATATAAAAAATTAGCAGAAAATATTAATAATTTATTAGTATTGCTAACAGAACCACTATATGAAATATCGAAGGCGATAGATGTAGTTGCTACGAGTGCAAACCAGATATCATCGTCAACAGAGGAGATGAGTGCTGGTGTACAGGATACATATAGGCAAATACACGAAATTACAGCAGCTACAAGAGAAATGTCTAATACAGTAACAGATAATGCAAGAAATACAACATTGGTGGCTCAAAAAACTGACGAGGCTGAGAAGTTATCTTTAAAAAGTCAAAAAGTTATGCAGGAATCTGTAGAAGGTATGATTGCAATAGTTAATGTTGTAGAAGAGGCAGCAAAGAAGATAGAGCTTTTAGGTAAAAGTAGCGAAGAAATTGGCGAGATTATTCAAGTTATTGATGAAATTGCGGATCAAACTAATTTGTTGGCATTGAATGCGGCAATTGAAGCAGCAAGAGCCGGTGAGCAAGGGCGAGGATTTGCGGTTGTAGCAGATGAGGTTAGAAAACTTGCAGAAAGAACAGGAAAGGCTACAAAAGAGATAGCAGAGAAGATAAAAGGTATACAGGAAAATACAAAAGTTGCTGTTGAAACTATGAAAAATGGAACAATACAAGCGCAGCAAGGCAAAGATAAAATTGAAATTGCAGGAAATGAATTTAATATTATAGTAAAAAATAATAAAGAAATTGCGGATTTAATATCTCAGGTTGCAGCAGCAAGTGAAGAACAAAGTGCAACAAGTGATGAAATTACAATGAAAATACAAAATATAACTTCAATTGTTGAGGAAACAACAAATGGAATTGGCCAGATTACACAAGCTGCGGTAGATTTAAGTAGGCTTACAAATAACTTGCAACAAAAAATAAGTCGTTTTAAATTATAAAGGCATAAAAATGAAATATAAAAAGGCAGGGGAACGAATTGTAACCTTGCCTTTTTGATTTTTAAAGATGAAAAAAAATAATTTTATGAAAAATTTTATTTAATCTTCCATAGTTTATGGTACTGAGTGGTTAAATTCCACTTTGGATTTTCAAGTACAAGTTTAATACAATAATTCAAGTTATCATAATTAATTTCATCTTTATCATTGATTGGTGAGAGCCATTTGATACAATCAAAATTATTGTAATTTGGTAATTTGTCACCTTTTTTTATAAGGTATTTGATTTCGTTAATTTTTTGTGGAACAATTTTATTTGATTTTGGACTAACAGTAATCCAATCGAGATTGTTAGGGAGTTCAAACATTCCATTTGTTTCGATAGCTTGGAAATAGCCTTGTGATTTGAAATAATCAACGATATCGTAAGTAAGCTGAAGAGCGGGTTCGCCACCTGTCCAGATAATATTTTTGCAATTGAATTTTTGGATTTCGGTAAGAATGTTTGAAAGTTTTAAGGTTATGAAAGATTCAAACTCTGTATCGCAAAAAGCGCAGCGTAAATTACAACCAGCCAAACGAATAAAAATATTTGGAGAGCCGGCGCGGGCGCCTTCCCCTTGAAGTGAATAAAAAATTTCGTTGACTTTTAAAGTGAGATTTTCAATCTTCGTATTGAGTTGGGTCAAATCCATTTAATGCTTCCTTTCTTTCGCGACAAGTTGCACATTTGCCGCAGTGAATATCACGCCCGTTGTAACAGCTATAAGTCATTGAAAAATCTACAGATAAATCCTTGCCCATAAGTGCAATTTCTCTTTTAGTAATATTTGTAAACGGTGCAAAGATTTGAACACCTTTAAAGGTACCGGCTTTGATAGCGTTATTCATATAGTTAATAAAATCAGGTGTACAATCGGGATAGATAGCATGGTCCCCAGCGTGGTTAGCAAGGAGAATTTTATTAATATTATTACTTTCTGCAAGTCCTGCCAAAATGCTAAGCATAATACCATTTCTGAAAGGAACAACTGTAGATTTTAAATTTTCAATGTCATAATCTGCAAGAGGAATTTCGCCGCCTGATGAGAGCAAACTTGATTTAAAGTATTGATTAATGAAAGCTAAATCGATAACAATATGCGGTATATTTAATTTTCCACAATTTAATTTAGCGGATTTAATTTCTTGATTGTTATGTTTACTTCCGTAGTTGAAACTTACAGCAAGTTTAATTTCTTTAGCGAATTTATGTAAGAGGACAGTACTATCAAGTCCGCCACTATAAGCTATAATCATAGTTAATCCTTCAATTTTTGTTCATATTCAGCAGTTAATTTAATTCCACCACGAACACTTTGGTGCAGAACAACTTTAACGTATTTAGGTTCAATAGCTTTTATAACATCTTCTGCTATTTGTTTTGATAAAGTTTCGCAATGGAAACCTAGATCGCGATAACTCCATAAGTAAAATTTTAGCGATTTGCTTTCGATATAAAATTCGTCTGGTATATAAATAATTTCAACAGTATAGAAATCGGGTTGGCCGGTAGTTGGGCAAACAGCGGTTAATTCGTCAGCAATAGCAGTAATTTTCAAATTGCCGCCGCTCCAGCGAACGCGAGAGTTTATTAATTCTGCAACTCCTTCTTCTCTATTTGCTGGGCGCATAAAATTCCCATATATTGGTATCATAATAACTCCAAAAATTATTGGTAGCAAAAATAATAAAAATAATAAAAAAAATAAAATTTATAATTAGCTCGGACGGTGTAAGCATGATGTTTAAATGAAACCATGTACAACAAAATTAAACTTTACATAAGTAATGCAACGAGTATAATCTACATTAAATAAAATAATATAAGATAAAAAATATAAAATAAAGAATAAGTACCGGAATGGTGGCATTTTTAAAAAAAAGAAAAAAAATAAAAAAAATATATTGACAAATGTAATATTATTCCGTATATTTGAATTCTCAATTTATGAAAATATGGTTCTACGAAAAATCTGACAAAGTAATGTTGAGTTAATCGAAGTAAAAAAAATATTTTTTTCTTAACAATAAATTAACTTGACAAAGAGAAAAAAGTTAGTAAATTTAAGGGCTCGATTTTTGAAAGTTTGCAAGAATTTAAGAAAAAAGAGAATTAGATAGAAAAAATAAAAGAAGATGTTCTTATAAAATTTGGATGTGTACCTTTGAGCGGTAGACGGATAAGCGGAAGTAAAAGAGTTTACGGGACAAACTAAAAAGTAAGTATAATACTACGGAGAGTTTGATCCTGGCTCAGGACGAACGCTGGCGGCGTGCTTAACACATGCAAGTCGACGACGCTACTGAGTAGCAATATTTAGTAGTGGAGTGGCGCAAGGGTGAGTAATGTATACGTAACCAACCCATCGGAGACGGATAACATTTCGAAAGGGATGCTAAAACGGCATGAAGCCACGATTTCGCATGAGATTGTGGTTAAAGAACCGGTAACAGGTTGCCGATGGCTGGGCGTATATCCGATTAGCTAGTTGGTAGTGTAATGGACTACCAAGGCGACGATCGGTAGCTGGTCTGAGAGGATGATCAGCCACACTGGCACTGAGACACGGGCCAGACTCCTACGGGAGGCAGCAGTGGGGAATATTGGGCAATGCCCGCAAGGGTGACCCAGCAACGCCGCGTGGAGGATGAAGGCCGTAAGGTTGTAAACTCTGACAAGCAGGGAAGAACGGCTATGGTAAAAGGCCATAGATTGACGGTACCTGCCTGAAGCCCCGGCTAACTACGTGCCAGCAGCCGCGGTAATACGTAGGGGGCGAGCGTTGTCCGGATTTACTGGGTGTAAAGGGTGCGTAGGCGGGCTAGTAAGTCAGTGGTTAAAAACCGTTGCTTAACAACGGGGGTGCCATTGATACTATTAGTCTAGAGTTCGGTAGGGAGAGCTGGAATTCCTGGTGTAGTGGTGAAATACGCAGATATCAGGAGGAATACCGGAGGCGAAGGCGAGCTCTTGGGCCGCTACTGACGCTGAGGCACGAAAGCGTGGGGATCAAACAGGATTAGATGCCCTGGTAGTCCACGCTGTAAACGATGATAACTCGATGTCGGCCGTAAGGTCGGTGTCTAAGCAAACGCGATAAGTTATCCACCTGGGGAGTACGACCGCAAGGTTGAAACTCAAAGGAATTGACGGGGGCCCGCACAAGCAGTGGAGCATGTGGTTTAATTCGATGCAACGCGAAGAACCTTACCTGGGCTTGAAATGCTAATGACGTAGGATGAAAGTCCTATTTCCTTCGGGACATTAGCACAGGTGCTGCATGGCTGTCGTCAGCTCGTGCCGTGAGGTGTTGGGTTAAGTCTCGCAACGAGCGCAACCCCTACCATTAGTTGCTACCGGGTAAAGCTGGGCACTCTAATGGAACTGCCTGCGTAAGCAGAGAGGAAGGTGGGGATGACGTCAAGTCCGCATGGCCCTTATGTCCAGGGCTACACACGTGCTACAATGGTGAGAACAGCGAGTTCCGAGGCCGCGAGGCGGAGGTAATCTCTGAAATTTCACCTCAGTTCAGATTGGAGTCTGCAACTCGACTCCATGAAGCTGGAATTGCTAGTAATCGCGCATCAGCATGGCGCGGTGAATACGTTCCCGGGCCTTGTACACACCGCCCGTCAAGCCATGGGAGCCGGGGGTACCCGAAGTCGGTAGACTAACTGCAAAGAGGTCGCCGCCTAAGGTAAAACCGGTGACTGGGGCTAAGTCGTAACAAGGTAGCCGTACCGGAAGGTGCGGCTGGATCACCTCCTTTCTAGAGACGACAAAGCCGTAGACTAAGGCTTGTTCGTTGAGGCATCAAGGGTACACATTATAAAAAGTTTGAAAAATCTAACAGGGCCTGTAGCTCAGATGGTTAGAGCGCACGCCTGATAAGCGTGAGGTCAGTAGTTCAATTCTACTCAGGCCCACAGGAAAAATGGGTTTGAGTAGAGCTGAAAAGCTATCAGAGGATGGTATCTGGTTCGTTGCCAGAATAGCTTCGAAAAGAGTTCTTTGGAAATATGGGAGTAGTTGCTAGTAGGACTAGTAACTAGAAGAGGTAAAACAAGAAAAGCAAAAAGAAAGAGAAGATAATTTTGGTAAGTTACTAAGGGCACACGGTGGATGCCTTGGCACAAGGAGGCGAAGAAGGACGTGGCTACCTGCGAAAAGCTACGGGGAGGAGGAAGCATCCATTGATCCGTAGATCTCCGAATGGGGCAACCCGTATGGAGTAATGTCCATACATCTTAAGCTGAATCCATAGGCTTAAGAGGCAAACCCGGGGAACTGAAACATCTAAGTACCCGGAGGAGAAGAAAGTAAAAACGATTCCGTAAGTAGTGGCGAGCGAAATCGGAAGAGCCTAAACCGTGATATGTGTTAAAGCGTAAGGGCGTTGCATATCTGGTGTTGCGGGGCTATTGACGGAGAACCTTACTTATCCGGCCAAACACAACAAATATAGTCGAATAACCTGGAAAGGTTAACCACAGAAGGTGAAAGTCCTGTAGGTGAAATATTTGTTGGTTGGTAGATAGAACCCCAAGTACCACGAAATAAGTGGAAGTTTGTGGGAATCAGGGAGAACCATCTCCTAAGGCTAAATACTCCCTTGTGACCGATAGTGAACCAGTACCGTGAGGGAAAGGTGAAAAGAACTCCGAGAAGGAGAGTGAAATAGTACCTGAAACCGTGTGCTTACAAACGGTCGGAGCTACGAATGTAGTGACGACGTGCCTTCTGGATAATGAGCCTACGAGTTATCGTATACAGCGAGGTTAAGTGCCTCAGGCACGGAGCCGAAGCGAAAGCGAGTCTGAAAAGGGCGAATAAGTTGTATGCGGTAGACGCGAAACCGGGTGATCTACCCTTGACCAGGATGAAGGTGCGGTAACACGCACTGGAGGTCCGAACCAGTATGGGTTGAAAACCGTTTGGATGAGTTGAGGGTAGGAGCGAAAGACCAATCAAACTCGGAGATAGCTCGTATTCCCCGAAATAGCTTTTGGGCTAGCCTCGGATAAGAGTATGCTGGAGGTAGAGCACTAATTGGGCTAGGGCGGTTACCACTGTACCAAACCCAGATAAACTCCGAATGCCAGTCATATGTTTTCCGGGAGTCAGGCAGTGAGGGATAAGCTCCATTGCCAAAAGGGAAACAACCCAGACCTTCGGCTAAGGTCCCTAAATTCCAGTTAACAGAGAAAGGATGTTGAGTTGCTCAGACAACTAGGATGTTGGCTTAGAAGCAGCCATTCATTTAAAGAGTGCGTAATAGCTCACTAGTCAAGCGACTCGGCGTCGACAATACCCGGGACTAAACTGGATACCGAAGCCAAGGAATCATACCGATAAGGTATGATTGGTAGGGGAACATTCCAAATGCGGTGAAGCAGAATCGTGAGGTTTTGTGGAGCGTTTGGAAGAGCAAATGTAGGCATAAGTAGCGATAAAAAGAGTGAAAAACTCTTTCACCGAAAACTCAAGGTTTCCTGATCAACGTTAATCGGATCAGGGTTAGTCGGCCCCTAAGGTGAGGCTGAAAGGCGTAGCTGATGGGAAACTGGTTAATATTCCAGTACTTGCGATTTAGCGTTAACACCCACGGAGGGGAGCAGGAGTGAAAGGTCAGCCGGCTGTTGGCTTAGCCGGTCTAAGGGTGTAGGGAGAGTGTGTAGGCAAATCCGCACACTCGATGACTGAGGCCTGACGGGGAGCAACATTAGTTGCGAACTGACCCTAAGCATACTGACGAGAAAATCTTCGTAGGGGAGTTAAATTGCAAACCGTACCGTAAACCGACACAGGTGAGTGGGATGAATATTCTCAGGTGCTCGAGTAAGCCGTGGTTAAGGAACTCGGCAAATTGACCCCGTAACTTCGGGATAAGGGGTGCCTTAAGTAGGTGAAATGTACAATGGAGCCGAACAAGGCCGCAGAGAAATGGCCCAAGCGACTGTTTAACAAAAACACAGGTCTGTGCGAAGTCAATTAAGACGCAGTATACGGACTGACACCTGCCCGGTGCTGGAAGGTTAAGAGGAGGGGTTAGCCGCAAGGCGAAGCTCTGAATCGAAGCCCCAGTAAACGGCGGCCGTAACTATAACGGTCCTAAGGTAGCGAAATTCCTTGTCGGGTAAGTTCCGACCTGCACGAATGGTGTAACGATTTGGGCACTGTCTCAACCACGGGCTCGGCGAAATTGTGGTACCGGTGAAGACGCCGGTTACCCGCATATGGACGGGAAGACCCCGTGCACCTTTACTGCACCCTGGCATTGGGTTCGGGTATTGCATGTGTAGGATAGGTGGGAGGCTATGAAGTGGGGACGCTAGTTTCCATGGAGCCGACGGTGAAATACCACCCTTGTGATATTTGAATTCTAACCTCAGGCCATAGATCTGGTCTAGGGACAGTGTCAGGCGGGTAGTTTGACTGGGGCGGTCGCCTCCTAAAGAGTAACGGAGGCTCTCAAAGGTTCCCTCAGCATGCTTGGTAACCATGCGGCGAGTGTAAAGGCAAAAGGGAGCTTAACTGCGAGACCTACAAGTCGAGCAGATGCGAAAGCAGGACTTAGTGATCCGACGGTAGCGAGTGGAAGTGCCGTCGCTCAAAGGATAAAAGGTACGCCGGGGATAACAGGCTGATCTTGCCCAAGAGTTCATATCGACGGCAAGGTTTGGCACCTCGATGTCGGCTCATCGCATCCTGGGGCTGAAGAAGGTCCCAAGGGTTTGGCTGTTCGCCAATTAAAGCGGTACGTGAGCTGGGTTCAGAACGTCGTGAGACAGTTCGGTCCCTATCCTATGCGGGCGCAGGAAATTTGAGGGGGCTTGCCTTTAGTACGAGAGGACCGAGGTGAACGAACCTCTAGTGTACCGGTTGTAGCGCCAGCTGCACCGCCGGGTAGCTATGTTCGGTCGTGATAAGCACTGAAAGCATCTAAGTGCGAAACACGCCCCAAGATGAAATTTCCCCTGTCCCTTGTGGACACTAAAGAGCCGTCGAAGATGACGACGTCGATAGGCTACAGGTGTAAGTACCGTAAGGTATTCAGCCAAGTAGTACTAATAGCTCGTGAGACTTACCTTTATTAAAATTATCTTCAGTTTTCTTACCTTTCTTCCTCTTCATCCTTTACCCATATTTCCATTAAAATTTGTTCGAATAACCCCATAGGTTATTCCTTTATAAGTTTGCCGGTGACTATTGCGGCGGGGTTACACCTCTTCCCATTCCGAACAGAGAAGTTAAGACCGCCAGCGCCAATGATACTGCATGCGCAAGTGTGTGGGAAAGTAGGTCGTCACCGGCTCTTTTTTTATCATATCACTCTAAAAAATAATTTCAAAACTATGAAGAAAACATTATTTAAAATTCATAAAATGGATTGCCCATCTGAAGAGCAACTTATACGAACAAAATTATCATCTTTCAAAAATATTGCAAAACTTTCATTCGATCTTAATAATCGATTTCTAACTATTTATCATAATGAAAATACCGATATATTAATAGATAATATAAATCAATTAAATTTAGATGCAATACTGCTTGATGAAACTTTAACTGATGAAGTCGAATTTGATGTAAATAATGACCAATATCAAAAAAATCTTTTAATCAAAGTTTTTATAATAAATTTATTATTTTTTATAATAGAAATAATTGCTGCTTACATCGCAAACTCTATGGGATTGCTCGCCGATAGTTTGGATATGCTTTCAGATGCTTTTGTTTATTCTTTATCTCTCTTAGCCATTGGTAAAAAATATAATACTAAAAAGAAAGTTGCTCTCACAGCAGGCTCTCTACAATTATTTCTCGCAATTTTAGGCTTCTATGAAGTTTTCAAAAGATTTATTTACAATCAATATATACCATCTTATAAAATAATGATTATTATTTCGGTCCTTGCACTAATTGCTAATTTATTTAGTTTTATGTTTTTAAACAAAGATAAATCTAATGAAATTCACATAACTGCTAGTAAAATAATCACATCCAATGACATTATTGCAAATATTGGTGTTTTACTTGCTGCAATTATAGTCAATTTAACTAATTCTAACATACCAGACTTAATAATTGGTACAATCGTATTTTATCTCGTATTAAGAGGCTCCATTTCCATACTAAAACTTTAAGTTAAAATTTTAAAATTTTAAAATTCAATTTATTTTCTTACCTTTAAATAATTATTAAATTTAAAGGTGCAATATGAAAACAAAATTCATTTTCATTATTATAATTCTGCTTAATATAGTAACTTATCCACAAAATATTTCTAATCAAATAACAATTTATGATAACTTTGCGTATGTAAATGATAATTTAAATAACCTTTTTATACTCCCAAAAGGGAAGCACACAGTCAAATATTTTAATATCCCTTCAAATATTGATCTTAATTCTGTTTATTTAAAAACTAATGCAAAAATACTTAGCCAAACAGTTTATAATAAACCTTTTAATTTAATTTCACTTTTGGAAAATGCTGATGCTAAAATTATCTTTAATAACGGCTCACTAATGGATGTTAAAATTATTAAATTATTCGATAACCAATTGATTGTCGAAAATAATAATAAAATACATATTTTATCAGATACTAGAAATTATAGAATTGAGTTAAATAAAAATTATGATTCTATGCTCTTCAAAAAATATATACAATGGGATATTTTAGCAGAAAATCCTATCGAAAACGCAATACTTAATTATAAATGTTATGATATTTCTTGGAATACAAATTATATCGCAACTATTAACAATGACAAAATTAATTTAAAAATATTTTTCAGTATTGAAAATAATACAGATAATGAATATAATAATTATAATGTCAATCTTGTTTCAGGTGATGTAAAAACACAAAATAATAAACAAGGAAGAGTTTTTTATAAATCAGTTGAAGCTACTTCATTGCAAGAAGATAATTCTATTGAACCTGAAAATTTAGATGAATACAAAATATACAAACTAAAAAATACAATTACTCTTCCACCATTTACAAACAAAAAAATAGAATATTTTACATCTAATAATATTAAGTATACAAAAATATTGAATATACAAACTTATCACAATAACCAAGTAAATAGCATCAAACCATCTATTAAATATATTATTGAAAATAAAAATAATAACAACTTGGGAATAAATTTACCTAAAGGAATTATAAAAGTTTATAATGATAATAATAACCAAATAGAATTTATTGGAGAAGCTTTAATTAATGATATTTCAGAAGATGAAACATTACAATTCGAAATTGGTAAAGCAAACGATGTGAAGTTCTCACAAAAAATAATAACAAATCAAACCATCTCAGATAAAATTTACGTTACTGAAGCAGAGTTTAAAATCAACAACTACGCAAATAAAGAACAGGAAGTTCATATAACAGATAACTTATTCGAAAAAAATGAAATCATTGAATCATCAGAAAAATACGAAAAAATATCCAACTCACAAGTACTTTATAAAATAAAAATAGCACCAAAGTCAGAAAAAATTATTAAATTAAAAGTAAGATTTTATAATTATTAAAGGAGTTTCTAATGAAACAAGAAAATGACAATTCACAACAAATTAATATTGAAATTAGCGAACCTGAAGCTCAAGGTATTTATTCAAATTTGGCTCTAATTACTTTCAATTTGCCAGATTTCATAATAGATTTTATTAAAATTCTACCAGGTGTGCCAAAAACAAAGGTTGCCTCAAGAATAATAATGTCTCCTCAACACGCTAAACTCTTAATGTACGCATTAAAAAATAATATCCAAAAATACGAAGAAATGTTCGGAGAGATAAAAATTCAAGATCAAAACAACCCATTCCCAAACTTCGGATTTGTGCCTAAAAATCAAGAAGATGAAACAATTAATTAAAAATAGTCTATTAGCTCGGACAGTATAAGCTTAACCCCTGTGCAGCCTTTGGCTGCACAGGGAAATAAAGATAAAATATATCACAATTATTATAATATTAAATTTCCCAATCTAAAAGTTTTCCCATTTCATTACGTGGAAAATTATCTACAAACTTGATATTTTTGATAATTTTTGCAATGTCATCATTCCTTATAAATTCTAAAATAGAATTTTTGGTAAAACCATCATTAACTTTTGGTATTATTAAAGCTTTTAATTGCGGTCCAGAATCGCTATCGTATGCTCTTACTTGACAATCCTCAACATCGTTATTTTTTAATATTGCATTCCTTACTGCATTTGGGAATATATTTATCCCTCCTATCGAAATGGCACCATCTTTTCTTCCTTTTTTGGTTTTCTATTAAAAAATTGTAACTATCTTTGATATCATTAATCGATTTTTCGTTTAATTTGAAGCTGGAATTTGAAGAGAAAAGTTTTTGAATTTCATCATATTTGTAATGTGTGTTTTTAAGAAGCATAATTTCACACATCAACTTTATTAAGTTCTAAAATTAAAGCGTAAAACCGTCATCTACAATAATATTTTGGCCGTTAATGTATTTACTTTCATCACTTAGAAGAAATAGGTAAGTACCAATTATATCATCAACATCAAGCATCCCTTTGTTAATGCAATATGATGAATAATTCTTTAAAAAAATTTCATCTTGGTTATTCAAAATACCGCCGGGACTAACGCAATT
>Ga0209508_1001768_pt1 | contig 15785 bp, 14 predicted proteins | sample AD_UKC129_MetaG_FD_184427 | JGI IMG/M metagenome (GOLD analysis project Ga0209508, IMG submission 184427) | Active sludge microbial communities of municipal wastewater-treating anaerobic digesters from Canada - AD_UKC129_MetaG (SPAdes) (version 2) | ecosystem: Engineered > Bioreactor > Anaerobic... | reverse complement strand
TATTTATATAAAAGACGTTCAGCCTGCTCTATCTCTTTAGGCTTAACTTCAGATATATCTCTTCCGGTATTTTTCTTATAAAAGTATCTTACAAGCTTTTCTGGAGGAGATTCTGAAGGCGCTGGCAGTTGCTTACTGGTATCCTCAGGAAGCTGGGGGTCCTGGTATGGCTCTATGTCGGCTTTAAATTTATTAAATTCTTCTTTTGCCCTTGGTCCAGGATAAAAGTAGAGGTAGACCTTGTCGTTTTTTGGCCTGGCGCTGGCTGGCGAGGAAATATCTTTTTGTTTCTTTCTTCAAACTACACCATTTCTTCCCTCAAACTGCACCATACTGTCATATCTTCTATAGCTATCCTCACCAGTTCTTCTGAAACTGATAACTCCTCCGCTATTTCATAGATTGAATAATCCATCGCAAGGAGTTTCTTTAGTTTATCTGTCGGTATTAATATCCTTGCCGTATAGACCCTTGCCTCTCTTTCAAATTTGTCTCTCCAGAGAGGATCAATACAATATAATATACTTCCACTGGTATGTAATACGGCATGGATGAGCTCGTGGGTTGCTGCTGTCCTTTTCCGAGCTGTTGAAATATTTTTGGATATAAATATTACTCTGTTATCCTTATCCTCAAAATACATACCTTCCTTTCTCTCTGGAAGTACCACTTCTGCTACCTCTATCCCGTAAGATTCTATCAGACTGTATATATCTTCAAGAGAGCTAGCGAGGAGCTTTTCCTTTAGAGGTTTGAGTATCTCAGGTAGTTCTATCATCTGTCTTTCTTTTTCTTCGATATATATCCTGCGAGCATGTCTATTATAAAAGACTGCTCCTCTTTTGATAATTTACCTATCTGACTCATCAAAACAGTTATACTGGGGTTTTCGGTAAGATCTTCTTCAACTTCGAGGAATATCTCAGAGAGAGGTTTATCAAAGACCCTTGCTATCTCGGTAAGTGTGTCTATACTTGGGGAAACTACCCCTCTTTCTATAGCGGAGATAAGATAGGACGTCTTTCCTATCCTTTCGCCCAGCTCCTTCTGACTCATCTTCTTCTCCAATCTCAATCTTTTTATAACTTCGCCTAATTTCATGGTTTTCCCTCCTGCGACTATTTTATCATAATAGATTTCAGATATCAATATGTGTATTTATAATCCAAAATATAGGGGGTATAATATGAGATATCAGCTCTAATTCTGGAGATATATTATGATATTGAGGTCTATCGCAAGAGAGTATGTCTACGAGTTTGGGTCTTCAATTATTCCGGTTGGGTTGGATAAAAAGTCGTTGATTGACTGGAAAGAATTCTAGGCAAGATTACTCATCTAGGAAGAGCTTGAGAGATGGTTTTCTGAAGAAGATATAAATATAACAGTAATTACCGGGAATATCTCTGGCATAGTTGTTTTAGATGTGGACGGCTGAATATGTAGAATAAGTATGCAAGTAATGCATCTTAACTTATATATTGCCAACATTCCCCTTGACAAATTCTAAAGGGAGAATAGAATATAGATGGGTTTATATCTGTTGCAGTGATAGGTAGGGGTAAGAGGGGGTGGAGTTTCAAGAGTTTTTAGAGTCTCCGAGAGAGTATGGGATGCAGGGAGGTGATGGATCGGACTATTTTAGAATCTTCATCATTTGAAAAAGTACTTCAGCCCAGTAACTCCTAAAAGAGGAGAGTGTGAAAACAGTTTCTAAAATTTGAAGGGGAGGTTAAGTATGAAGAAGTTTATAGTTGGGTTAGTTATATTAGGTTTAGTCTTTAGTATGCTTATAAGTTTTGGTTCTATCGCTTTTTCTCAGAAGAAATACAATGAAGCACCAATGTTAGCTGATCTTGTAAAGCAAGGTAAGCTTGAATCTGTAGAGAGAAGATTACCTAAAAATCCCTTCGTTGTAGGTCCCGGAGTTTTAATCTCCAAGAAGGACCTTCCAGATTGGCAGATAGGTAAGTATGGTGGATCTTTAAAAATGATACATACAACAGCGGACTGGTCACCAGATGTATTTATAGCTAACTGTACAGAGAATTTACTGGTTGCACCTGGAATAGGAGTAAAAGATATAAAACCAAATATAGTGGAAAAATTTGAAATCAGTAAAGACAATAGGGTTTTTACTTTTCGTTTAAGAGAAGGATTAAAATGGTCTGATGGGCATCCAGTAACCACTGATGATATAAAATTCACTTATGAAGATTTACTTCTAAACGATAAGCTGACACCAGTTTTCCCTGCCAGATTCAGGAGTGCTGGTAAGCCAGATGGAGAACCGATGAAATTAGAGATCCTCGATGATTACAGCTTTAGGATATCATTTAAAGAGCCTTATGGAGGATTCCTTAGAGAGATCACTGTAACGGGATGGAGTGGTTATACGGATCTAATAAAGCCAGCTCATTATCTTAAACAATTCCATATCAAATATACATCTCTTGATAAGTTAAAGCCGCTATTAGAGAAGGAAGGATTTAAGGATGAATGGTGGCAACTGTTCAGTTTGAAAGACTTTACTAACTGGGAACAGACTCAAGCTCAGAGCATAGGTTTTCCTGTCCTTACCCCCTGGATATTAAAGAAGGCTGCTGGTGGAGTCTACGAATGGGAGAGGAACCCATACTATTTCAAGGTGGATACTGCAGGCAATCAGTTGCCATATATAGACAAGATAGTATCAACTCAGGTCCAGGATACAGAGATGGGTAATATGAAGGTCCTGACTGGTGAGGTAAACTTCTTAAGAGAAAGCACTGCTTTAAACAAATTGCCTCTGTATAAGCAGAATGAGAAGAAGGCTGGATTTAAATTAGTTTTACTTGATATGCATGTAGATCCTAGCTGCTTCTATTTAAATCTTACATATAAAGACCCCGTATGGAGAAAAATAGTTAGAGACATTAGATTTAGAAGAGCAATAAATATGGCTATTAATCGCAAAGAGATTATAGATAGCGTTTACTACGGTTTTGGTTCTTTACCCAAGACAGTCCCCAGTGAATATAACCCTACTAAAGCTGAGCAACTTCTAGATGAGATTGGTCTGAAGAAAGGTCCTGATGGTTGGAGAGTAGGTCCAGATGGTAAAACTTTTGAGATAGTATTTGAATGCGGGGCTCATGCCCCAGATTTAATGCCTGCAGCAGAACTCATTACAGAACACCTAAAATCTGTAGGGTTAAAGGTTTTACTTAAAAGAGTAGACCCTTCCCTTTGGAGCCAAAGATTGGCAGCTAACGAAAATCAGGCCAATATTATCTGGAGTGTGCAACCTATGTGGCGAGATGCTACATGGACTGACTATCTACCGACATCACAATGGGCACCAGAATGGCAAAGATGGTATAATACTAACGGTAAAGAGGGAGAAGAACCGCCAGCAGAAATTAAGTCACTTTATAAAACACATGAAGGAAGAATGGCATCGGTTCCTTATTCTACCCAAGACGTAAAGCTAACCAATCAGATGTATAAGTTATACTATGACAATGTCTTTTATTTCCCAGTATTGGAAAAATCCAAGTATCCATTGATAGTACCTGCAGGGGTTGGTAATGTGCCGCGTTCAGGACAAGCAATTGCTGCCAATATGTATGTGGAGCAACTTTTCTATAAATAAAAATTAATTTCTGATAAATGTATCCCCCACACCTTAAGGGGTATAATATCTGAAAGATGTGGGGGATTTTGTTTAAGGAGGGCAATAAATTTATGACTGACAGAGAGCGATTCTTAAATATTATGGAGTTTAAGTCGGTTGATAGATATCCAAATTATGAACTGGGTGTCTGGGGACAGGCTATAGATAGGTGGTATAGTGAAGGACTTCCCAGAGATGTATGCTACTGGAACTGGTTTGAAGGGGAGCCATATTTTGGAATAGATAAAAGAGGCTTTATCCCAGTAAAAGCAGGGATGATACCCGGTTTTGATGAGGAGACCATAGAAGAAACTGAAAGATATATAGTCTTTAGAGACTCTATTGGAAGATTAAGAAAGGCTATGAAGGAAGGGACTGTAAGAGGGACCAGACCTTCAATGGATCAATATCTGGACTTTCCGGTTAAAGACAAAAAAAGTTTTGAAGATCTTAAGAAAGGTTACAATCCATATTCTCCTGTAAGATATCCTATGTGGTGGGATGAACTGGCAAAGTTATGGAGAGATAGAGATTATCCTTTGTGTCTCTTTGTGAATGGTCAGATAGGGTTTTACTGGACATTGAGGGAGTGGGTTGGGACAGAAAATCTATCGTATATGTTTTATGATGATCCATCTTTGGTTCATGAGATGCTGGATTTTATTGCCGACTTTATAACAGATGTGAGTACCAGAGCCTTATCTGATGTACAGATAGATTATTTTAATTTTTCTGAGGATCTTGCTGGTAAATCAGGACCACTAATATCTCCTAAGATATATAAAGAATTTTTTGTTCCCAGAGTGAGAAGAGTCATAGAACATTTTAAAAAATTTAGAGTGAGATACTTCTGGGTGGATAGTGATGGTAACTTTGAAGTCTTGATCCCATATATGTTAGAGGCAGGGATTAATTGTATCTGGCCTCTTGAACAAGCATCAGGTATGGACCCGGTAAAGCTAAGAAAAAGATATGGGAAGGACCTGGTACTGTGTGGTGGAATAGACAAGAGAGAGCTAACTAAGGATAAAGCGTCTATAGAAAGAGAACTTTACAGTAAAATTCCATATCTTCTGGAGCAGGGTGGCTATATCCCGCATCTGGACCATACATTCCCACCTGATATATCGTATGAGAATTTTTTATACTATATGGAGTTGAAAGAAAAACTTTTACGGGGAGGCTAAAAAGGGATAAAATAACTTCCCGGAAGAAACACTACTTATCACCCGCCTTTCATCCCACCTTTAAAAGGGTGGGTTTTCCCGGCGGGTGATCACAAAATTAGGATGTTTTGGCGACGGTAATATTACCGTATGGCACTATATACATGGTGGCCTCATCTTTTAGAGCTAACATCTCCTTTGCCTCCTCTAAACTGTTAGCATTCTTAAATCCAAGAAGTTCTACATCTTCTCCAGGAAGATCGCTTATCATCAGGACTCTTTTCCCCTTTAGCCCAACCCTTATATCATAAGCTATCTTCCCTATCATATTGAAATCTTTTCTCAATTCTTCCTCTAACTTCAGTGGAGATTCTATACTGAGCCATTCTTTAAAATGTTCCGCACCAAGCCCTTCTTTACACGAAGCGACCAGGATTATCGTCCCATTTTCTTTTATCATCCCCATGGTATTTATTACGGACTTCATTACCTGATAGAAGTTGATATCGAATGGGTACCCCCCTGCACTCACCAATACCAGGTCAGCCTTTTCTTCTATGTCTGCTGAGAATATATCCTCTATAGTTTTACATCCCATCCGATGAGCTAATCTCCAATTACCAGAGACTACCTGTAGGAGTTCTCCGTCGGCATTGAATACCACATTTATAAGAAAATCAGGATTTACCAGCTCAGCAATCTCTTCCATATCCTCATGAACAGGGTTTCCATCCAGAATACCAGCCTTAGCCATGGGATTATATCCAGCTCCGAAAACAGGGTGTAAAAGAAGAAGATGATTATGGCTTATGGTAGAGCGTCCTGATATCCCGGGGAGTATAGATTTTGCCCCTCCGCTAAAGCCAGCAAAGTCATGGTAGTTTATCGAGCCTGTTAGTATCTTTAAGTCAGCCTCCAGAAGAGTCTTGTTTATATGGATAGGAGTCCCTCTAGAAGATAGTCCTTTATACTCCAGGGAAAAGTCTTCTCTGCAGTTATGATTCACAACAGTAACACTGCCTGCCACATCATCTCCTAAAAGAGATACTATCTCCTCCTCTGTAAGCATCGGATGAGCTCCTACTGCAATGATTACAGCTATCCTGCTGAGAGGTATCCCACATTGAGAAAGTTCCTCCAGGATATCCGGGATAATCTCTTTTGCTAGAGTCCTCCTTGTTTTATCACTTACCAGAATAACTGCAGAGCTTTTACCCCTGGCAATATCCTTAAGAGATGGACCATACATTGGCTTTTCTATAGCCCCCTGAATAAGATCCCTGTAATTATTTGTCCCTGAATAATCTTTAGGCTTCAGTATCTTTAAAGGCTTCAATCCTGAAATATTAAACTCTCTTGTTCCATCTCCATATGGTAATCTTATTATTTCTTCCATGGCTCTGGCAGAGGATACTCTTCGAGTAGTTTTCTTAACCTGTTTTTTGTCGATTCATCTGCAGGACTGAGTGGTAATCTTGGTATTCCTCCAGGAAGACCCAGGATATTCAATCCTGCCTTTATCTTTACAATATAATCTGCCCCGCTATCCCCAGCATCCAGGATATAATCCAGAAGAGGTTTAGCCTGTCTCAGTATCTCTTTAGCCCTCTGATAATCCTCCTTCACCTCTGCCTCATATATACTCAGACAGGTCTTTGGAATTATGCAGGCTTCTCCGGTAACAAACCCACGTGACCCCATCAGACTGGCATAAGGCTCGTGAGGTTCTCCTGTTCCGTTAACTATCGAGATCCTCTCACCTAGGGTCTCAATCATCTTTGCAAGCTTACTTATATAAGGTGAGTTGTCCTTTAGAGCCACTATATTTGGGACCTCATCTACCAGCCTTACCATTGTCTCTACAGGTATATCCAGCTGAGATGCAAACCAGTTATTGTAGACCATAATACCAAGTTCAGTCTCTCTGGCTATAGCCTTATAGTGATTTAGAATGATCTTTTCTGAGGGTTTCCAGTAGTATGGTGGGCTTATCATAACTCCATCCAGTCCCGCCTCTTCTGCATAGTGAACTAACTTTATAACTGTTCTTGTATCGGTATGGTTACATCCTCCAATAACGGGGACTGTATTCTTTGCCTCATCCTTTACAATCTTAAAAATTCTTTCTCTTTCCTCATCAGTAAGCATGGGGCATTCTCCAGTGCTACCAGCTGGAACGAGGACACCTTTGCCCTCTTTGATTCCGCTATCAATGAGGAATCTGGTCAATCTCCTCAGTCCATCCTCATCCAATTCATAATCCTCTTTAAATGGGGTTATCATAACTACCACAACCCCTCTGATCTTATCATTTAAATCTTTAAACCTTGACATAGAATTGCACCTCCTCTTTTAACTCTTACCTGTTTGATGCCCACATGGTTAAATCTAATAATATTATATACCAATACAGGTATTCAAAGGTGATTAAGACTGGTATATGGGTGTCACGGTTGTCACATGTCACATCTGTCACATTTTGTCACATTGATGAGTCTAACGAACCTTTAGATACCACGTATTCCATTATAAGGGTAGAACTATCAGAACCCCTCGAAAATCTGAGTGATGCTGATAGAAAGGTATTTGTGCTCAAAGCCAGCGGTTATTCTATAGAAGAGATGGCTAATCATATGGGTATATCTAAGACAAGGGTAAGGCAGAGACTCAGCAGGATAAAAAGGAAGATGGAGAAGTATATCGATGAGACATAGTGGTTTATATTTTGTGACATATGTGACATTGTGACATTGTGACAGGGTGGTAAAATAAGCCATGCAGAGCTATCGATACAATTCGATGATAAAACAGGAGGTACCTGTAAAATGATGCCCGGGGGTCTATACCAATTTCCTAACAATCTCATTCAATCCTATTTGACGTCTTGGAGTTTTGACGTCAAAGCGTCTTCTACGACCTGAGATATCGTCTTTTCCTCTCTGGCGGCATATACCTTTAACTTCTTCGCCATGTCACTGGTCAGATATATGGTCAATTTTTTCTTCTTGTTCTGTATCTTGTCTAGCCTGTCCAGATAGCTCTCCTTCATCTTAATCTCTCCCTTATCTCTTCATACAGTCTTCTGTAGGCGACAGATACCTTGTGCTCTGGAAGTACGTTCATTATCGTCCTGCCTGAACCTAATGCCTCTCTCAGCTTCACCGATTCCGGAATCACTGTATTAAAGAGGAGATCTTTATAATTCTTCTCCAGAGTCTGGTATATCTCTCTATAGTATAATGAACGCTCATTGACCATAGATAATACAATCCCGAGTATCTTTATATCTCTTCCAGTGGCATCTTTTACCTTTTCTATAGAGTTCATAAGATCTGCAAGCCCGGAGAGGGCAAATCTTGATAAGTCCAGTGGAATTATCACATAGTCGGAGGTGATCATGGCATTTGATGTAAAAAGACCAAGGGAAGGAGGTGTATCTATAATCACGATATCGAACTCCTGAGTCTTCAGAAAGTTAGCCAGCCTGAAAAAATTGGCAAGTTTTGCATCGGCTTCATATTTTGAAAGGGTAATATCAGATCCGACAAGAAACATATTTTGATTTACCTTTAGCGGCTCAGGATTAATACCTTCAAAGAGCAATTTTATATTGTTTTCATCAGACAGGGTATCGGTGAAACAGCTTGTAAGGTTCCCTTGAGGGTCTATATCTACCAGGAGGACCCTACTTCCATCACTGGCAAACATATTTCCAATATGAAATGCTATAGTGGTTTTTCCAACCCCACCTTTCTGATTGGATACAGATATCTTTACCATCTTACCTCCTTAACGTTTTAACATCTTAACGCTTTAACATTATAACGCTATGACGTCTTAATGTCAAATGAGGCTAAAAAGCTACTTCACATCATTCTCCACAGAAATCTATTATATAATAGAAACGAATTGTGATATAATTATTGTTACTAAAATTTTTCCTTCTTAATATTTAATTCCCTGGGGAGGAATGTAACTTTGACAGAGAAGATAGAAATAGAAGAGAAAAGAAGATGGCTTTATGAGAAGCTGAAGGAATATAGAAGCGTCGATAGCCTTAATGAGAGATTAGATATACTAGAGGAGATTGTCAAACAGGGGTATAAGAAGGACCTCTACCTAAAGAGGCTGGCGAGAACACTGGTAGAGAATCAGAGATATTCGGAAGCGATAAAGATACTGGATGATATCAGAAACAAAGACATTATAACTCTCTCTTTAATGGTCAGGTCCCTTTCCTATCTGGGTAGGTATGAGGAGGCAAAGAAGTGCCTAGATAAAGTCTTAGGAATGGTTGAGTTAAACTATGACCTTCCCTATGTTCTCTCCCAAGTCTCTTTTTATTATTTTTTACGGGGAGAAACGAGAGAAGGTTTAGCTTTACTAAATTCGTATATAGAGGATATTATAAACATTCCTTCTTCTAAAAGATATCTTGCTAATTTCTATAATCGTTTGGCTATTTTAAATTATGTAGATGGAAATATAGAGAATGCACTGCATTTTTATAATCTGGCTTCAGATTACGCCAAAAGGAGCAATGATAAGCTTATCCTCTACAGGATTATGAATAATGCAGGAGATGTGGGAAGGTATCTCTACGGTCCAAAGAGCTCTATTAAATATAATTTAGAAGCGTATGAAATGGCAAAAGATTTTCCCAAGGACTTTATAGTGGTGTCCCTGTCTAACCTTATAAATGCCAAGGCGCAATTTTGCAGCTCAAACGAGATAGAAGCCATGTTAAAAGAATTAGAAGAGATGTTAAAAGATGTAAATATCGAATATTTCTTATATATTGGTTACAGGAGATTAGCTCTAGTAAATATATACTATCATAGATCTGAAGAGATCAGAAGATTTATCCCCTATCTTAGGAACATAAAGAGTATTCCAGAAAATAACGTACTAATAAAGATATTTGAAGGATATCTAGGAGAGGATATAGATCTACTATCTTTAGAAGAAGATGTCTTAGAGACAAAGGAAATCCAGATAATTTTGATTTATTTGAGATTACTATTAGAAAAGGGATTGACACCCAGAAAGATTACTAAAGAGTTTTATTCTGAATTCCCCCTGTATCAATTTATGAAGGGGCTGATAGAAAAAGAAGATCCAATATCACTTTTAAAATATATAGATTCTATGTTAGAAAGATGGGAATATCTGGATGCATTAAACTCTTACCTGCTTCTTATAAAAACTGCTGGTTTGCAGGATCATTCTTCACTTCAGCATCTTTCCTATTTTGAGGCTATGAGTCTCAGTCATCTTCTAAACCTAAATAGTATTGCTGAAGAGTTGAGAAAAGAGATACCTCTTAATGGATTTCCTGTAGATGAATATGCAAGGGTAAGAATTATTGAGTATTATTTTAAGGAAGCCCTCATTAATTCTGAGAATGAGGAACAAGCTATCAGACTTATCTATAGGGTTCTTTCTGAGTATCTTGATGATTTTCTGATAAGAGTTGATGTCGCTTCAAGAACCATAGAAAAAGGGAATACCCTTTTTGGGACTGGGAATGAAAAACTTCGTTATGAAAACTCTCCTTTTTCTATAACTCTTTATTCCAGAGAAGAACCAAACTCATTAACACTTTCTCTTTTAAGGTCTTTTCTTAATGCCTTTATCATCTTTTGGGAGAGAAGATATGGGATGTATGATGCTCTGACAGGACTTTTAAATAGGGCTTATGGAATCAAAAGAATAGAAGAGTCATTCAATGAGTATAAAAGAAATAAGGAGCCATTTAGCATAGTATTTATTGATGTAGATTCTCTAAAAAAGATAAATGATACAATGGGACATTCTTACGGGGACCTTGTCTTACAGGAGATAGCGTCCTCTATAAAGAGTACGATCAGACAGACTGACTATGCTATCAGGTGGGGTGGAGATGAATTTTTGATTCTCCTCAGGAATACCGATTATGATAATGCCGAGAAGGTTGTTAAAAGAATAGACGACAGGATATCGGCGTCTTCCGACGGAAGATTCAGTGTAAGTTATGGTGTAGAGGCGGTATCTGAGTATACAACCACTTACAATAAGCTAATAGAGACTGCAGATATCAAGATGTACGCAAATAAATATAGTAAGAGGAGAGGAGGAAATATCTCTGAATCATAGAAGAGCTCAATCGTTTTTGTATCCTGCAGGGGCATTCATGAATTGCCCCTACAATTTCTCTATATTCTCCCCTTCCAATGTTTTTATTATCTCTAGAAGCTGAGAGATATCTCTTATTTCGAAATCCGGCATCTCTTCGTCGGTCTCTGGCTTTGAAGGATATCTATCGTTCCAGTGAAACCATACAGAGATGAGTCCAAGTCTATTAGCCCCTGCGATATCTCTCTTCAGATTATTACCAACCATTATTACATTTTTATAATCTTTTTCTTCTATACCCAGTGAATTTAGAGCGAAGAGAAATATCCTGGGATCTGGCTTCTGAATGCCAAGCTCTTCTGAAATAGCAAGGCAATCAAAATATCTGAGCATATCATACTTCCCAAGTACATTTTTATAGGTTCCTATCCTTGTGTCTGCAACAAGTGCAACCTTATACCCCAGTTCCTTAAGCCTTATAATTATATCCCTAGCTCCACCTATTAATTCTGCATCTAATGTAACAAGATCCTGATCTTTTATCTCAGTAGTCTCGTCCATTATAGTATCCCCAAGGTCAAAAAATATAGCTTCTATCTTCATAAATTCCTCCTAAAGTATTAGGGGGTGGGATTAATCCCACCCCCTCTGCTTAAGAATTATATATTATTTCTGCTTAAAGAAGAACGTCTCTGGGGCATAAGATGTGAATCTTCTTAAGTCCCATCCCCATAAACCTTTTTCTGGTACGTTCCTCAGGTTATTCTTTACTACAACTGGATGTGGAGCTAATCCCACGGTCCCAATCGTCCATAGATTCTCTGCATTAGACTTAAGTATCTCCTTACCGAGTCTAACCCTTTCCTTCTCATCCATCGCAGATTTCATCTTCTCCCAGTTTTCCCTTACCTTCTTTATCTCTGCAGGGGGCTCTTCTCCTGCCTTTCCTCCACTAGCAAACCATCGTCCCCATTCTACACACCAAAGGGCTTCACTCCTTACCTCTATAGGCACCCAGTAATAGGGTTCAGTGGTAAACAAGAAACCTGCCCTATCTGCATGCCATAATCCAAACTGTATAAGATTCGCTGAAGTTCTTTGACTCTTCAAAGAGCTACTTATTACCTTTGGAGTTACCTTTATACCTATGGCATCCCAATAGTGTACTGCCATTTCAGTCGTTTTCCCTTTTGGAGTCTCTAGATTATCTTCATATTCAAGGAGTATCTCTAATCTCTTTCCGTCTGGTCTTAGGCGGTATCCATCTGGACCCTTCTTTAACCCCATCTCATCCAGTAATCTATTTGCCTCTTTTGGATTATACTCTATGTAAGCCTTGGCAAATGACTCTTCAAAATAAGGAGATTGAGGTATAACAGTTGCCTGCCTTGGGGTCCCAAGACCTAGGTATAAGATGCTATTTATCTCATCCCTGTTGAGAGCTAAAGACATCGCTCTTCTGAATCTCACATCCCTGAAGATATTCCTTAATACCGGATCTTCCTTATATGTAAGGTTTAACTGATAGGTGACATCAGCTCCTATTATTGATTGCCAAAGTAAAACCCTATAATTACCCCTCTCCCTATTTTCCATATAGAAGGGATAGTTCTCCATAGTAGTACCTATTTCAGCTATATCTACCTCTCCAGATGCTATTTTGGTATTAACTACCTCTAAGTTTGATATATCTGTTACGAATATCTCATCAATATAAGGGAGCTGATTCCCCGCTGTATCTATCTTCCAATAATAGGGATTTCTCTTTAGAATGACATGGTCTAACTCTCTCTTCTCTATATAGTATGTTTGAAGTGTAGGTGCTCCAGCATCTATCGCCATCCCTCCCCCACCATAATAGTCTGCATATTTACCAAAATACTGATACCAGCTATTAAATCCTTCCTTCTTAGCCTGTTCCATAATCTTATCCGTTGGGGTATATTTGGGATGGAACTTCATAAGATAGTGTTTCGGTAGAAAGAATCTTCCGGCAACCCCTGCAGAATGGGCTAAATATATAGTTGCAACTGGATATGGAACTGCAAAAGTAGCCCTGACAGTATAATTATTTATCTTATCCAGCTTCATAAGCTTTCCGCCAGGAGACCATTCTGCAGGCTTCGTCGGGGTAAGTTCATTGTTTAGTAGGACATCTTCATACCAGAACATAATATCATCAGCGGTAAAAGGTGCTCCATCTGACCACTTCATCCCTTCACGGAGGTATATGGTAAGGACCTTCCCTCCCTGAGAGAATTTCCAATCCTTGGCGATATTCGGTACAATAGAGAAGCCATCAGGACCAACTCTAAGGATTCCTTCGTGCGGACGAAGAGCCTCTGTATCACCATAACTGTTTACAGGTCCTATAACCTGTGCCTTTCCACCATACTGTCCGATCTCCTCCACCGGAGCTATGACTATTGGTTCTTTTGGAAGTCTTTCTTTTATAGGTGGAAGTTTCCCTTGCTTTACCTGCTCAGCTAATACCGGCGATTCACTATACTTATTTATCCTTTTTCCGGTAGCCTTATAGTAATCTGTGGGAGTACTGTACTGTTTATGAAACTTGGTTTCCTGAGAAAAAGAGATAGGAATAACACTGATTAATAATACAAAAACTAACACCGCAGTAAAAATTTTTCTCATCTTTTGATCCTCCTCTTTAAAATTATTTCATTCCCAATTTCTAGGGTAACTGAGTCAAATCAAACTGCTAAAAATTTTTTATTTGTATATTCCATATATCACCCCCTTCTCTCTTGAATAATTATACTTGAAAACGTCTTCAAATGCAACAGCAAATCAGAAAAAGTTGTCCTATAATTTTTGAATACCATCCGGAGCATCGATAAGAAGGGATGTTCTACTTTGGCAGAGGACTGTTAGTTTGACATATATAACTATTTTTAGAGTGCATTTATTGAGCTACCTTGAGATTTACCGGGATTTGTAGGTTACAGCAGGTTGAAATTGCCACGAATATTCTATAAAATAGAAGAAACTAAGTATGATAAGAAAAGGAGGGATTCGATATGAACCTGAAGCCAATAGCACTTCAAATGTATACAGTGAGAGATTACTCAGAGAAAAATTTTATTGAGACGGTGAAAAAAGTAGCTGAGATAGGATATAAGGGTATAGAACTTGCTGGAACTTATGGGGTAAAAAGTGATGAACTGAAACAAATTTTAGATTCTCTGGATTTAAAGGTATGTGGGAGTCATATCCCAATTGATCTCCTGGAGAAAGATTTTGATAATACAGTGAAATTTAATCTGGAGTTAGGGAATAAGAATATAGTTTGTCCATGGCTTCCTGAAGATAGAAGAAACAGTATAGAAGAGTGGAAGAAAACAGCTGAAGAGCTGAACTCTATAGGTGAAAGATTAAGAGCTGATGGACTTACTCTTTCGTATCATAATCATAACTTTGAATTTGAAAAGTTTGGAGATAAATACGGTATAGAAGTCCTTATAGAAAATACAGATCCGGAAAACCTTAAACTTGAGGTGGATGTTTTCTGGATAAAATTTGCTGGACTTGACCCTGCGGAATTCTTAAAGAAATATATAGACCGTATAAATCTTATCCATTTAAAGGATATGAAAGCAGACAAAAAGACTTTTGCTGAGGTAGGAGAAGGGATAATAGACTTTAAACCTATTTTTGAAATTGGAGATAGTAGCAGTATAGTTGAGTGGTATATAGTAGAGCAGGATAGATGTGAGAGACCTTCCATTGAGAGTGCGAGATTGAGCTTTGAAAACTTAAAGAAAATGGGGAGAGTGGTAGACTAAAAAGTTTTTAAAAGGTTCTTTTGATTGTGGGCTGTAGAGTGAAGAGATATCAAATCTATTCCTATAATAATCATTATACGAATACTCTATCCTCTTCTGTTCGTGATAAGCAGGATATTGATGGTAAAATAGAAAGGTTATACGAATAACTTTTCTCCCTCTATTTCTGATACCTGAAAACTCTTTTAAGATTTGAATTTTATTAGTCGCAATAAAAAATTAAGTCGCAGGTCCCCAACGAATCCCCGAGACTCCTAAACCTCTATCCCCTCTGGCTTTCGCTTGTCTACTCTTAAAAATCCTACCCTGTAATCCAGGGTTACCTGGAATTACCTGATAAACTTTTACCAGTAAACTAAGCCACCAGCCTCAGGTCCATCGGTCCCGGTGGTCTTAAAAACCCTTCGGAAAACTGCGACATTTATCTAATAATCTATTTGGAAATATCTGTCAATACCCGGATGGGGTATATTGCAGCAACAGGAATTAACATCCTTCAAAAGCATTAACGCGTGATAGGTGACTGGTAGTGGGTAGATAAATTTCATGTAGGAGTTCACAGAGGTTAGAAGAATTAATATTTTTAGCCTGGGAAAAGTTCCAGGTATATCCACCTGGACCCCTGACGAATCTTGTTCCACCCGAATTATGGTGTATAATAAATATTAAGAAAACTCATATCTCTGGTTTATCCTCGTCTGATTGGGAAGGAGGTGATGGAAAGGGTTTACCAATGAGGATAGACTGGAGAAAAATTAAGATAATTCTGAGAGGAGGTAGTTGGTGATGAAAAAAATTTTAGTATCGGTACTGGTGGCGATACTCTCTTTTGCCATCTTTTCTTTCGGCTTTGGAGAGGAAATTGAGCTGAATACCATCAGCGGACCTGATGTGGATTTTCTTTTAAAGAGGGTGCAGCAGTTTCAGGATAAGACAGGGATAAGGGTAAATATTACGGTGGTTCCCTATGGTAGAGATCAGAACATAAAGCTTATGTCCTCTTTCTTGGCTGGGGGATCCCAGTATGATATTTATGTGATAGACTGT
>Ga0209508_1001766_pt1 | contig 15800 bp, 12 predicted proteins | sample AD_UKC129_MetaG_FD_184427 | JGI IMG/M metagenome (GOLD analysis project Ga0209508, IMG submission 184427) | Active sludge microbial communities of municipal wastewater-treating anaerobic digesters from Canada - AD_UKC129_MetaG (SPAdes) (version 2) | ecosystem: Engineered > Bioreactor > Anaerobic... | reverse complement strand
GGAAAAGGATAACACCCAATCGGAAGCCGAGGCCCTGATCGAGATCTACAAGCGCCTGCGCCCCGGGGAACCGCCCACGGAGGAAAGCGCGCGGGGGCTGTTTTCCACGCTCTTCTACGAGCCCAAACGTTACGATCTGGCCAGCGTGGGCCGGTACAAGATCAACAAGAAGCTGCGCCTCACCGAGCGCCTGGTGGGCAGGGTGAGCACGGACAACGTGGTGCATCCGGAAACCGGCGAAGTGCTGGTGGAGCGCGGCCAGAAGATCACCCGCCGCCAGGCGGAACTGATCCACCAGGCGGGGATCAACGCCGTTGTGGTGACCACCCGGGAAGGCAGGCAGGTGCGCCTCTTTGCCAATGAACAGCCCGGGGAAGAGGTGACCACCATCACCCCCGGCGACATTTTGGCCACCATCAACTACATGGTGGGCTTGGCCGCGGACATAGGTTCGGTGGATGACATCGATCATCTGGGCAACCGGCGGCTGAAGAGTGTGGGTGAACTTCTGCAGAACCAGTTCCGGATCGGCCTGAGCAGGATGGAGCGGGTTGTGCGGGAGCGCATGACCATTCAGGACGTTGATGTGATCACGCCCCAGGCCCTGATCAACATCCGGCCTGTGGTGGCTGCCATAAAAGAATTCTTCGGGTCCAGCCAGCTTTCCCAGTTCATGGACCAGACCAACCCCCTTTCGGAGCTCACCCATAAGCGCCGCTTGAGCGCCTTGGGCCCCGGGGGACTTTCCCGGGATCGGGCCGGTTTCGAGGTGCGGGACGTGCATCACTCCCACTACGGGCGCATGTGCCCCATTGAAACGCCGGAAGGTCCCAACATCGGCCTGATCGGCGCGCTCTGCACCTACGCTCGCATCAACGAATACGGTTTCATTGAAACGCCCTACCGGGTGGTGGAAAACGGAGTAGTGACCGATGAGATCCGCTACCTGACCGCGGATGAAGAGGATGTCTACCGCATCGCCCAGGCCAACGAGCCCACCACGGAAGAGGGCCGTTTTGCCCGCAGCAAGGTGACGGTGCGGGAGGGCGAAGAGATCAAAATGGTCCCCGCGGAGGCGGTGGACTACATGGACGTTTCCCCCAAGCAGATCGTCAGTATCGCCACGGCCCTCATCCCCTTTCTGGAAAACGATGACGGGGCCCGGGCCCTCATGGGGGCCAACATGCAGCGCCAGGCGGTACCCTTAATCGAAACGGAAGCACCCATTGTGGGTACCGGGATGGAATACCGGGCGGCCGTGGATTCGGGCGCGGTGCTCCTGTGCAAGAACGATGGTGTGGTGGAAAGGATCACCGGCCGGGAGATCGTGGTGCGCACGGCGCAGGGCCAGGAGCGCTACAGGCTGAAGAAGTTCGAGCGGTCCAACCAGGGAACCTGCATCAACCAGAAGCCCATCTGCCGCGTCGGTCAAGCGGTGAAAAAGGGCGATGTGCTGGCTGATGGCCCCTCCACCAACCAGGGCGAGCTGGCCCTGGGGCGCAACGTGCTGGTGGCCTTCGTGCCCTGGGAGGGCTACAACTACGAAGACGCCATCCTGATCAGTGAAGAGCTGGTCAAAGACGATGTCTTTACTTCTATTCATATTGAAGAATACGAGGCCCAGGCCCGCGATACCAAGCTGGGGCCCGAGGAGATTACCCGGGACATTCCCAACGTGGGTGAAGACAGCTTAAAGAACTTGGATGACCGGGGCATCGTGCGTATAGGCGCCGAGGTTAAACCCGGCGACATCCTGGTGGGTAAGGTCACCCCCAAGGGTGAGACGGAGCTCACCGCGGAAGAGCGCCTCCTGCGGGCCATCTTCGGTGAGAAGGCCCGGGAAGTCCGGGATACGTCCCTGCGGGTGCCCCACGGGGAAGGCGGCATTGTGGTGGACGTGCGCGTCTTCAACCGTGAGGACGGCGATGAACTGCCCCCGGGGGTAAACCGCCTGGTCAGGGTCTACGTGGCCCAGAAGCGCAAGATCTCCGAAGGAGACAAGATGGCCGGGCGCCACGGCAACAAGGGCGTCATCTCCCGGATCATGCCTGTGGAAGATATGCCCTTCCTGCCCGATGGAACCCCGGTGCAGATCGTGCTCAACCCCTTAGGGGTGCCATCCCGTATGAACATCGGGCAGGTGCTGGAAACGCACCTGGGTATGGCCGCCAAGCTCTTAGGCTTGCAGGTGGCCACCCCCGTTTTCGACGGTGCCAGTGAGATCGAGGTTATGGATATGATGGAGAAAGCCGGCATGTCCCGGGATGGCAAGACCATCCTCTATGACGGACGTACCGGTGAACCCTTCGATAATCCGGTAACAGTGGGTATTATCTACATGGTGAAGCTGGTCCACCTGGTGGATGACAAGATCCATGCCCGCTCCACCGGCCCCTACTCCCTGGTCACCCAGCAGCCCCTGGGCGGCAAGGCCCAGTTCGGCGGGCAGCGGTTTGGTGAGATGGAAGTGTGGGCTTTGGAGGCCTACGGGGCCGCCTACACCCTGCAGGAGATCCTCACCGTGAAGTCCGACGACGTGGTGGGCAGGGTGAAGACCTACGAAGCCATTGTCAAGGGCGAAAACATCCCGGAACCCGGGGTGCCGGAATCCTTCAGAGTGCTGGTGAAGGAACTCCAGAGCCTGGCCCTGGATGTCAGGGTTTTGGGTGAAGACGAGAGAGAGATTGAGATCAAGGAAGACGAAGAGGATATCAGCGAAATGGCCAGGGAGCTGGGAATTGATATCCAGACTGCTGGTGCGGGTGCCAACGCGGCCCGTGCCCAGGCGAATCGTTCCAAAACTAAACAGGTGGACGATGAAGAGCTGGGCGAGGATGATGAGGACGATTCCTCCCCTGACGAAGGCCTAGAGGATGATGATTTCGTGGCAGATTTGGACGACACTGATCTGGACTTCCCCGAAGATGAACCTTCACTAGATGAACTCGATGGCCTGGAAGATGAGGAAGAGGATCTGTAACGCCAGGGAGCGTGCACGCAACTAGCGGATAGACAAGAAGGAGGGACAGCCCTTGTTGGATATCAATTATTTCGACCGGATTCGTATTGGGCTGGCATCACCAGAACAGATTCGGGCCTGGTCCAGTGGTGAAGTGAAGAAGCCCGAAACCATCAACTACCGGACCCTGAAGCCTGAGCGGGAAGGCCTGTTCTGTGAAAAGATCTTTGGACCGACACGGGACTGGGAATGCCACTGCGGCAAGTACAAGCGCGTGCGGTATAAAGGAATTGTCTGTGATCGCTGTGGTGTGGAAGTGACCAGGGCGAAGGTACGGCGGGAGCGTATGGGGCACATTGAGCTGGCCGCCCCCGTTTCCCATATTTGGTTTTTTAAAGGCATACCCAGCCGCATGGGCTTAATTTTAGATATGTCCCCATGGACGCTGGAGAAGGTGCTCTATTTCGCCTCCTACATCGTCATCGACCCCGGCGATCCGGCGGTGACCGGGCTGACCAAGCAGCAGCTCCTCAGCGAGGCTGAGTACCGGGAGTACCGGGATAAATACGGGAGTGCCTTTGAGGCGGGCATCGGTGCGGAGGCCATCAAGAAGCTCCTTCAGGAGCTGGATTTGGATGAACTAAGTGCGGAATTGCGCCGGGAAATCGCGCAGTCTTCCGGCCAGCGCCGGGTCCGTGCCGTACGGCGGCTGGAAGTTGTGGAGGCCTTCCGCGCCTCGGGCAACGACCCCGCCTGGATGATTTTGGATGTTATCCCCGTGATCCCGCCGGAGCTCAGGCCCATGGTGCAGCTGGACGGCGGACGGTTTGCCACCTCCGACCTCAACGATCTCTACAGGCGGGTGATCAACCGCAACAACCGCCTCAAGAGACTTTTGGAGCTGGGCGCTCCGGACATTATCGTCCGCAACGAAAAGCGCATGCTCCAGGAGGCCGTGGATGCCCTGATCGACAACGGCCGCCGGGGCAGGCCGGTCACCGGCCCGGGCAACCGGCCCCTGAAGTCCCTCAGCGATATGCTCAAGGGTAAGCAGGGGCGTTTCCGCCAGAACCTCTTGGGCAAACGCGTGGACTATTCCGGCCGTTCCGTAATTGTGGTCGGTCCGAAACTGCGCATCCACCAGTGCGGCCTGCCCAAGGAAATGGCCCTGGAGCTGTTTAAGCCCTTTGTCATGAAGGAGCTTGTGGAAAAGGGTATTGCCCACAACATCAAAAGCGCCAAGAAGATGGTGGACCGGGTGCGCCCGGAAGTGTGGGACATTGTGGAGGAGGTCATTAAAGAGCATCCCGTGCTGCTCAACAGGGCCCCCACCCTGCACAGACTGGGCATCCAGGCCTTCGAGCCAGTTTTGGTGGAAGGCCGGGCGATTCAGCTGCATCCCCTGGTCTGCTCCGCCTACAACGCGGACTTCGACGGCGACCAGATGGCGGTGCACGTGCCCCTGTCCGCGGAGGCCCAGGCAGAAGCAAGGCTTTTGATGCTCTCCACCAACAACATCCTGGTTCCCTCCAGCGGCAGGCCCATCGTCACACCCAACCAGGACATGGTCATCGGCCTGTACTACCTTACTTCGGTGAAGGAGGGAGCCAAGGGCGAGGGCCGCTACTTCGGCTCCATGGAAGAGGTGCTCCACGCTTACAATGCTGGCTCCATCGAACTGCATGCCAAGATCATCCTGCGGCTTGATGGCGAGCAGAGAACGCGTCTGGAGACCACCCCGGGCCGCTTGCTTGTGAGCAGTATCATGCCTGAAGACTTCGGCTTCATTAACGAAGCGCTGGATAAAAAGAAGCTGGTCAATTTGGTGGACCGCCTTTACAAACAATACGGTGCCCATGAGACCGCACAGATCCTGGACCAGATCATGCAGCTGGGCTTCCACTACAGCACCCGCTCGGGGACCACGGTGTCCATTGCCGACATCGCCGTTCCCGCCACCAAGAACGAGCGGATCCGGGCCGCGGAAGAAGAAGTGGAGCAGATCGAGCAGCAGTACCGCCGGGGCCTGCTCACCGCGGAAGAGCGCTACCAGCGGGTATGCGCGGTCTGGACCAAGACCAAAGAGTTGGTCACCAGGGATATGCTGGACAACTTCGACGATTTCAACCCCGTTTACATGATGGCCAGATCTGGTGCCCGGGGTAACGAGTCCCAGATCAGCCAGCTGGCGGGCATGCGCGGTCTGGTTGCGGACCCCACGGGCCGTACTTTTGAGATTCCCATCAAGGCCAACTTCCGGGAAGGCCTCACCGTATTGGAGTTCTTCATCTCCAGCCACGGTACCCGCAAGGGCCTGGCGGACACCGCCATCCGCACAGCCGACTCCGGTTATCTGACCAGGCGGCTGGTGGACGTGGCCCAGGATGTGATCGTCAGGGAGCATGACTGCGGCACCGAGGATTACATCACCGTGGGTGCCATCAAGGAGTTCACCGGGGACAGCGAAGCGGTAATTGAGCCCCTCTGGGAGCGCATTGCCGGCCGGATAGCCGCTGAAGATGTGGTGCATCCTGAGACAGGTGAAGTCCTGGTGGCCCGAGGGGAGATGATCAGCGATGATGCGGCCCGGGCCATTGAAGAGGCAGGCATTGAGCGGGTGAAGATCCGCTCCGTCCTGGTCTGCAAGACCCGCCACGGGGTATGCGTGCAGTGCTACGGGCGCAACCTGGCCAACGGCACCCTGGTAGATGTGGGCGAAGCGGTGGGCATCATTGCCGCCCAATCCATCGGCGAGCCCGGTACGCAGCTCACCATGAGGACGTTCCACACCGGTGGCGTTGCCGGAGACGACATCACCGCCGGTCTGCCCAGGGTAGAGGAGCTCTTCGAAGCCCGCAAGCCCAAAGGCCAGGCCATCATCAGCGAGATCGCCGGTACCGTGATCATCGTGGAGAACAAAGGTGTCACCAAGGCAGTGGTGAGCGGTCCCGAGGGAGAAGCTTCCTATGTAATACCCTACGGTGCCCGCCGCAAGGTGAAGGATGGATCCCAGGTGCAGGCTGGCGACCGCCTCACCGAAGGGCCAGTGAACCCCCACGATATCCTGGCGGTCCAGGGCGTCCTGGCGGTCCAGGAGTACCTGGTCCAGGAGGTGCAGGAGGTCTACCGCTCCCAGGGTGTGAACATCAACGACAAGCACATCGAAGTGATCGTGCGGCAGATGCTGCGCAAGTGCAAGGTGGAGGATCCGGGCGATACGCCCATGCTCCCCGGTTCGCTGGTTGATATCTTCGAATTCGAAGAGATCAACGCCAAGGTGCAAGCGGAGGGAGGCGAGCCCGCAGTGGGCAAGCCAGTGCTGCTGGGCATCACCAAGGCTTCGCTGGCCACCGAGAGCTTCTTGTCTGCCGCCTCCTTCCAGGAGACCACCCGGGTGCTTACGGATGCTTCCATTAAGGGCAGGGTGGACCGGCTGATCGGCCTGAAGGAAAACGTGATCATCGGCAAGCTCATCCCGGCCGGCACAGGCATGGCCCGCTACCGCCGCATCGGTATAGCTGTGGAAGGCCAGGAGGAAGAACCGCCCGCCGAGGATGGGGTGGAAGCCGAAGAGGTGGAACTGGTTTCCGGCTGATGGCGCCCTGATGGGCTGTTCTGCAAGATTTTATTGACAGGGACAGCCGGAGATGATAGAATTAGCTGTGTTGCCCGCAGGGGTCTAGCGCCTCTGCGGGATCTCTTGAGTAAAGGGGAGGACCGTGATGCCAAACAGACTTGCGACGGCGCGCAGAGTGGTCGGTACTAAGCAGACTATGAAGGCGATCCAAGCTGGACAGGCGGAGCTGGTCTACTTAGCTCGAGATGCTGATGAACACGTGACTGGCCCCGTACGCAGGGAATGCGCAGCACGGGGCATCGAAGTGGTTGAAGTGGAAACCATGGCAGAGCTGGGCAAAGCCTGCTCCATTGAGGTGGGGGCTGCGGTCGCTTGTGTCATGAAATCTACAGAGAATTAGAAGGAAGGGAGGTTATCCAGCATGCCAACGATCAATCAATTGGTTAGGAAGGGTCGCCGTATTCAGAGATCCAAGAGCTCTGCTCCCGCGCTGGGATTCACCCAGAACACACTGCGTGATGAGGTGATCTACAACCCCAAGGGGTCGCCGCAAAAGAGGGGCGTCTGCACCAGGGTTTATACGGCTACGCCCAAGAAACCCAACTCGGCCCTGCGGAAAGTAGCCCGTGTGAGATTAACCAATGGTATTGAGGTGACTTCCTATATCCCCGGCGAAGGCCACAATCTGCAGGAACACAGCGTGGTTCTGATTCGTGGCGGCAGGGTCAAGGACCTACCGGGCGTACGCTATCACATCATTAGAGGTACACTAGATGCAGCGGGGGTAGCCGATCGGCGCCAAGGCCGCTCCAAATACGGTACCAAGAGACCTAAGTAGGAAAACCTGGAATCTCTATGCAAAAGGGGTGAAAACCAATGCCGAGAAGAGGAAACGTTCCCAAGCGGGATGTGCTCCCTGATCCTATCTATGGCAGCAAGCTGGTTACCAAGTTCATCAACGCCATCATGCGCGATGGCAAGCGGGGCAAAGCCGAGTCCATCATGTATGGTGCGCTGAAGCTGGCCCAGGAGAGAACCGGCACCGACGCCATGGAACTGCTGGAACAGGCTGTGAACAATGTTAAGCCAGTTGTGGAAGTTAAGCCCCGCCGTGTAGGTGGTGCCACCTACCAGGTGCCTGTGGAAGTGCGGGCTGACAGGCGGCAGACCTTGGCGCTGCGCTGGATAGTACAGAACGCCAGGCTCCGTGGAGAAAAGACCATGGTGGAAAGACTAGCCGGCGAGCTGATGGACGCAGCCAACAATCAGGGCGGCGCCGTAAGAAAGAAAGAAGATACTCACCGTATGGCGGAAGCCAACAAGGCTTTTGCTCATTACCGTTGGTGATTCGCTGCCAAGGCAGTGGGCCGTGCACACGGGTGCTCTATTCAACGGGGTGGGTGAGTCTACTCGGCTAGGAGGAGAAAATCGTGGGAAGAGAGTTTGCGGTTGAGAAAACGCGAAATATAGGTATCATGGCCCATATTGATGCAGGCAAGACCACGACCACTGAAAGAATCCTCTTCTACACCGGGAAAGTTCACAAGATAGGCGAGACACACGAGGGTGGAGCAACCATGGACTGGATGGCTCAAGAGCGCGAGAGAGGCATTACCATCACCTCGGCTGCGACGACCTGTCACTGGAAGGGTTATCGAATTAACATTATTGACACGCCCGGCCACGTGGACTTTACTGTGGAAGTGGAGCGTTCCCTGCGCGTCTTGGATGGCGCGGTGGCAGTGTTCTGTTCGGTGGGCGGGGTGGAGCCTCAATCAGAGACGGTCTGGCGCCAAGCGGACAGGTACCGTGTACCCCGCATCGCCTACGTCAACAAGATGGACCGCGTAGGAGCCAATTTCCAGAGGGTCATGGACATGATGGTGGAGCGCCTGGGTGCCAATCCCGTGGCCGTGCAGTGGCCCATCGGTGCTGAAGACACGTTCCGCGGCATCGTTGATCTGGTTGAAATGAAGGCCCACTTTTATATCGATGACATCGGCAACTTCGAAGTGGGGGAAATCCCCGAGGAACTGCGGGATGAGGTGGAACTCGCCCGCCAGCTGCTTGTGGAGAAGGTTGCCGAAACCGATGATGAGCTGACCATCAAGTACCTTGAGGGTGAAGAAATAACTCCGGAAGAACTGAAGGCTGCCCTGCGCAGAGCCTGCATCGCAGTGGAACTGATCCCGGTGCTCTGCGGTTCATCCTTTAAGAACAAAGGGGTGCAGCCGCTGCTGGATGCGGTGGTGGAATACCTGCCTTCTCCTGCGGATCTACCGCCGGTGGAAGGGTCCAATCCGGCAACGGGTGCCGAGGAACACCGGGCGCTGAGGGATGATGAGCCCTTTGCGGGCCTGGCCTTCAAGATCATGGCAGACCCTTACGTGGGTAAGCTGGCCTTCTTCAGGGTTTATTCCGGCACCCTGCGGGCTGGCAGCTACGTGCTGAACGTCAGCACGGGCAGGCGGGAACGGGTAGGACGCATCCTGCTCATGCACGCCAACCATCGGGAGGATGTGGACCAGGTCTTTTCCGGAGATATCGCAGCCATTGTGGGCCCCAAAGACATCTCCACCGGTGATACCCTGGCAGATGAAAAACACCCCATTTTGCTGGAGGCCCTGGAGTTCCCGGAGCCGGTCATTAACTTGGCGGTGGAACCGAAGTCCAAGGCAGATCAGGATAAACTTGGTTATGCCCTGCAGCGCTTAGCGGAAGAGGATCCCACTTTCAGGGTCTACACCGATCAAGAGACTGGGCAGACCATCATTGCCGGCATGGGCGAACTGCACCTGGAGATCATCGTCGACCGCTTGCTGCGCGAGTTTAAGGTGGAGGCCAACATCGGCAAACCGCAGGTTGCTTACCGTGAAACCATCACCAAGGCCGTCAAGGCCGAAGGGAAGTTCGTGCGGCAGACCGGCGGGCGCGGCCAGTACGGCCACGTTGTTCTGGAGGTTGAGCCCAACGAACGCGGTGCAGGGTTTGTGTTTGAAAACAAGATTGTGGGCGGTGTAGTGCCCAGGGAGTATATTGCTCCGGTTGAAGCGGGGATCAAAGAGGCCATGCTCACTGGCGTTGTGGCGGGATTCCCCGTGGTGGACGTGAAGGTGGCCCTGGTGGATGGGTCCTACCATGAAGTGGATTCCTCAGAATTGGCCTTTAAGATCGCCGGTTCCATTGGCTTTAAGGAAGCGTGCCGTCAGGCAGCGCCTGTGATTTTGGAACCCGTCATGAAACTGGAAGTTGTGACACCCGATGATTTCTTGGGTGATGTCATGGGCGATATTAACGCCAGACGCGGTAAGATTGAAGGAATGGAACAGCGGGGGAATACGCAGATTGTGCGTGGTTATGTTCCGCTGGCAGAGATGTTTGGCTACGCCACCGCACTGCGTTCCATGACGCAGGGAAGGGCACAGCACACCATGACCTTCGCCTATTACGAACAACTGCCGCCCGCTTTAGCAGAGGAAATCATCCACTCTGCCGGTATCTAAACTAAAACCACTTTCCCAAGGAGGAAGAAGAAAAATGGCTAAGCAAAAGTTTGAGAGAACCAAACCCCACGTCAACGTAGGCACCATCGGCCACGTTGACCACGGCAAGACCACCACCACAGCTGCCATCACCATGCTGTTGGCCCGTAAGGGTTTGGGACAGATGAAGAAGTTCGAGGAAATCGACAACGCTCCCGAAGAGAGGGAACGGGGCATCACCATTAACACGTCCCACGTGGAATATGAAACTGAAAAGCGCCACTATGCCCACGTTGACTGCCCTGGCCACGCCGACTACGTGAAGAACATGATCACCGGGGCAGCTCAGATGGACGGAGCCATTTTGGTTGTTTCCGCTGCCGATGGCCCCATGCCCCAAACCCGTGAGCACATCCTGCTGGCCCGCCAAGTTGGCGTACCCGCCATTGTGGTTTGGCTGAACAAAGCCGACATGGTGGACGACGAAGAGCTGCTGGAGCTGGTGGAGATGGAAGTTAGGGAACTGCTGAGCGAGTACGACTTCCCCGGCGACGACATTCCTGTGGTGTCCGGCAGCGCCCTCAAGGCCATGGAAGAGCTGCAGGCTGGCGAACCCGGCCCCTGGTGCGAGAAGCTCTCCGCTTTGCTGGATGCAGTGGACGAATACATCCCCACGCCTGAGCGTGATGTCGACAAGCCTTTCTTGATGCCTGTTGAGGACGTATTCACCATTACCGGCCGCGGCACTGTGGCCACTGGCCGTGTAGAGCGCGGTACCATCAAGGTGGGCGACGAGGTTCAGATCGTTGGTCTGACCGAAGAGAGCCGCAAGACTGTGGCCACCGGCGTAGAGATGTTCCGCAAGCTTTTGGATCAGGCCCAGGCCGGCGACAACATCGGTGTTCTCTTGCGGGGTATTGACCGGGACTCCATCGAGCGGGGCCAGGTATTGGCTAAGCCCGGTTCCATCACTCCCCACACCAAGTTCGAGGCTGAGGTTTACGTCCTGTCCAAGGAAGAGGGCGGCCGCCACACTCCTTTCTTTGAAGGGTACCGTCCCCAGTTCTACTTTAGGACCACGGACGTAACGGGTGTTATCCGCCTGCCCGAGGGCACCGAGATGATCATGCCCGGCGACAACACCAGGCTGATCGGCGAACTGATTACACCCATCGCCATGGAAGAAGGCCTGCGCTTTGCTATCCGCGAGGGCGGCCGCACCGTTGGCGCCGGTGTTGTCACCAAGATTCTCGAGTAGGTGCCCAACTCGTCCAGTCCTCTTTTTGCACCACATCTTGCCGTTTCAGGGGGATTTTTCCCCCTTTTCTCTTGAAAATGCAGTAGTACAGGGCAAAAGCGCAGCCTGGAGAGGTATTGACACCCGATCTGAAATGTGTTAAATTCTAGAGGTATTTCGACTGTCTGGAGGTGGCGGCTGTGCGCGTCGGTATCACATTGGAATGCACTCAGTGCAAGAACCGGAACTATCGCAGCACCAAGAACAAGAAAAGCGATCCGGATCGCATTGAGCTGAAGAAGTTCTGCAAGTTCTGCAGGACCCATACCGTTCACAAAGAAACCCGATAGGGTGCAGAAGGAAGTGAAGAAGGTGGCAACAGTCCAGAGCAAACCCGCCCTTTGGAATAAGATCACGAAGTTCCTGCGGGAAGTTCGTTCCGAGATGCGCAAGGTGTCCTGGCCCAACCGCAAAGAGCTGATCACTTACACCATCGTAGTGCTGGTCACAGTAGTCATCGTTGCGGTCTTCACAGGTGTTGTTGACGTGATCGTGACTGCGGCCTTGAACCTATTGAGTCGATTAGGAGGGTAAGACCAGTGCTTTGGTCGGTACGCCATGAGTGAGAAGGCAAATACAGAAAAAAACTGGTATGTTGTGCACACATACTCGGGCTATGAGAATAAGGTAAAGACCGACCTTGAGAAGAGGATCCAATCGATGGAGATGGAAGACAAGATCTTCCAGATCGTCGTGCCCATGGAAGAAGTGGTGGAGTACAAGGACGGTAAGAAAAAGGTCTCCAAGCGCAAGGTCTTTCCAGGCTATGTGCTGGTGGAAATGATCATGAGCGACGATTCGTGGTATGTGGTTCGCAACACGCCAGGTGTTACCGGCTTCGTGAGCAGCGGGGTCAAACCCATCCCCCTGGAAAAGCACGAAGTGGAAATGATTTTACGCCAGATGGGCATGACCAGGGCACAGAGCGTGTTCGACAAAGGGGATTCTGTGAGGGTTGTCTCAGGTCCGTTCCGGGACTTCACAGGTACCATTACCGAAGTGAATCCAGACAAGGGGAAATTGTGGGTAAGCATTTCCATGTTTGGTAGAGACACTCCCGTTGAGCTGGATTTCCATCAAGTAGCTAAGCTGTAGGTTTTTGAGTGGGAGGACGCAAGTCCGCCATAACCACATTATGTTAAGGGGGTGTATGCGCCGTGGCAAAGAAGGTAAGTGCCGTAATTAAGCTGCAGGTACCAGCAGGCAAGGCCAACCCGGCGCCGCCGGTAGGATCGGCTTTAGGTCAACATGGTGTCAACATTATGGAGTTTTGCAAGGCGTTCAACGAACGGACAGCCAATCAGGCGGGGATGATCATTCCCGTTGTGATCACTGTCTTTGAGGATCGCTCCTTCACGTTTGTGACCAAGACTCCGCCGGCATCGGTGTTGATCAAAAAGGCTATGAATATTGAGCGCGGTTCCGGTGTGCCGAATCGGGAGAAGGTGGGCACCATTAAGCGCAGTCAGATCAGGGAGATTGCCGAACTGAAGATGCCCGACCTGAACGCGGCTGACATCGAAGGTGCCATGCGCATGGTGGAAGGTACCGCCAGAAGCATGGGCGTTGTTGTGGAAGACTAACCGGAAGCGCTGTAAATATACGTGGGAGGATTAAATCCGCTAGCACCACAAAGGAGGAAAGTATTGTGGCCAAACGAGGTAAGAGGTATCAAGAGATTGCTAAGCTCGTTGATCGCCAGAAGTTTTACTCGCCCGCTGAGGCCATTGCCTTAGTGAAGAAGTGTGCGACCGCCAAGTTTGACGAGACAGTTGAAGTTGCTTTTAAGCTGGGCGTTGACCCCCGCCATGCCGATCAGCAGGTGCGCGGCACCGTTATTCTGCCGCACGGAACAGGTCGTGAAGTGAGGGTTTTGGTCTTCGCCAAAGCCGACAAAGCGGAAGAGGCCAGGCAGGCCGGGGCCGATTTTGTGGGCGCCGAAGATTTGGCTGAGAAGATCCAGGGCGGCTGGACTGACTTTGATGTGGCCATCGCCACTCCAGACATGATGAGCGTTGTTGGTAGGCTCGGTAGAATCCTGGGCCCCCGTGGCCTGATGCCTAACCCCCGGACCGGTACCGTGACCTTGGAAGTGGGCAAGGCGGTTCAGGAGTCCAAGGCCGGTAAGGTGGAGTTCCGGGTGAACAAGGAAGCGGGCATGCACGTGCCCATCGGCAAGGTGAGCTTCACCGACGAGCAGCTGTACGAGAACTTCGTGGCCCTCATGGATGCCGTGGTGAAATCGCGGCCCCCGGCAGCCAAGGGTACCTTCATCCGCAAGGTTCACCTGTCCAGCACCATGGGGCCTGGTATACGGGTGAATGCCCAGGAGGCCGTTGCCGCCAGATAATTTTCGCAGGAACCCGCGCAGCGGGTTGACCCCGCTGCCGCGGCATGCTATACTAACCATGTTGCACAACCGAATAATCCTAACCGTAGACAGTTGGTGGCGAAATAAACGCCTTAAAGCAGCGGAGCTGCGCCCACCGAGGTTGGAGATAAGCTTGGATCTGGATTTGTGATCTATTCAGGATCTCCGCTCGGCTGCGGTAGGTCCTTTTTCTTTTGCACGGGGAGGTGAAACGATGGCACGACCTGAAAAGGAGGCAATGGTCCGGGAGATAAAGGAGCGTCTATCTAAAGCTCAGGGAGCGGTTCTGGCCGATTACCGGGGCCTGAACGCCGAGGAGATGACGCAGCTGCGCCGGGAGGCTAGAAACGCCGGAGTTGAGTTCAAGGTTCTGAAAAACACCCTGACCATCCTGGCAGCCCGGGAACTGGACATGAACGATCTGGAGCCCTACCTGACCGGCCCCACGGCATTTGCCTTTGGCTACGACGACCCGGTGGCACCGGCCAAGGTGGTGAGCGGGTTTGCCAAGAAGAGCAAAGCCCTGGAGATCAAGGGTGGCATTGTGGAAGGTAGAGTGATTGGAGCGGAAGCAGTGGCTAACCTGGCGGATCTGCCCGGTAGAGAAGAGCTTCTGTCCATGGTCCTCCGGGGTATGCAGGCGCCCATTGCGGGCCTGGTCAACGTCCTGCAGGGCAACATTCGCAATCTGGTTTATGCCTTAGAGGCAGTGAGAAAACAAAAAGAGGCAGCAAGTGCATAGCTGCATGAATTAAGGAGGTTTTTGCCATGACGAAAGAGCAAATTTTGGAAGCTATTGAGAATATGACCGTATTGGAACTGAGCGAACTGGTAAAGGCTTTGGAAGAGAAGTTTGGCGTATCCGCCGCCGCTCCTGTGGCTGTGGCCGCCGCCGCACCTGCAGCAGCTGCTGAGGCTGCAGAAGAGAAGACCGAGTTTGACGTAATCCTCCAGAGCGTTGGCGACAAGAAGATCAACGTGATCAAGGTCGTCCGCGAGATCACCTCCCTGGGCCTCAAGGAAGCCAAGGATCTGGTGGACAACGCTCCCAAGCCGGTTAAGGAAGGCATCTCCAAGGAGCAGGCTGAAGAGATCAAGGCTAAGCTCGAAGAAGCCGGCGCAACCGTGGAGATTAAGTAGCTGGAAGAATTACGCTGCAGTGGAAAAAAGGACTTCCCCCCGGAGGGAAGTCCTTTTCTTGGCATAATTAGAGACAAACACAGATATACATTGCTTGACAACAAAAAACCCCTGTGTTACTATGGACTAGTGCCACACGTCCACGGCAAAGGGGAAACTACTCCTGCTTTGTCATTATTCAACATAGAAATGCGGAATCCTGCTATTTTGAACAATAATTTTTGGAAGGCTCTTCTGGCAAACGCATAATAAAGCGAGGGAAATTACCCTTGCTTTTCGTCATGTTTTCTAGAGGATATCATAAGGAGGAGAGGGCCCTTGGTAGAAGCAAAGCACCTGGGAGGACGGGAGCGCTACAGTTTCGGGAAGATCAAAGAAGTCCTGGAAATGCCCAATCTGGTGGAAATCCAGCACAAATCCTACCAATGGTTTTTGCACGAAGGCTTAAGGCAGATGTTCGATGACGTGTCCCCCATCCAGGATTTCACAGGCAATCTGGTCCTGGAATTCTTGGATTACGATTTCGGGGAACCCAAGTATGATGTGGAAGAGTGCAAGAACCGGGATGTAACTTACTCCGCTCCCCTTCGTGTGCGTGTGAGGTTGGTAAACAAAGAGACGGGCGAAGTGAAAGAGCAAGAGGTCTTCATGGGTGACTTCCCCCTTATGACCGAGAACGGTACCTTCATCATCAACGGATCCGAACGCGTTGTAGTCAGCCAATTAGTGCGGTCGCCCGGCGTTTACTTCAGTTTCACACTGGATACCAGCGGTAAGAAGCTGTTTTCTGCCAACATTATCCCCAACCGCGGTGCTTGGCTGGAGTTTGAGACGGACTCCAACGATGTGATCTGGGTACGCATTGACCGCACCCGCAAGCTGCCGGCCACTGTCCTCATCCGCGCCGTGGGCCTGGGAAACGATGCCGCTATCAGGCAGGCCTTCAATGACGCGCCCCAGATTCTGGCCACTTT
>Ga0209508_1001764_pt1 | contig 15811 bp, 17 predicted proteins | sample AD_UKC129_MetaG_FD_184427 | JGI IMG/M metagenome (GOLD analysis project Ga0209508, IMG submission 184427) | Active sludge microbial communities of municipal wastewater-treating anaerobic digesters from Canada - AD_UKC129_MetaG (SPAdes) (version 2) | ecosystem: Engineered > Bioreactor > Anaerobic... | reverse complement strand
TGGCGGAGAAGCTAATAGAAGACACTGGGAGGTTGCTGAATTTGGCGGCGTCAGATAGGCGGGCATGGGAGCGGTACAGTGCTTTGATGTCTCAAACATATTTAATCTATAACATTTAAATATTTTCACTTACCCTTCCCCATTTTCTTTTAAAACAATAATTATTTACTTTTACATTATTAAAACATCTTATGTTTAGTGATATTTTAATACCATTTTTGCTAGTTTCCCTCGCTGAGTTTGCAGATAAAACACAATTATTAATAATTGTCTTAGCATCAAAAACTAATAAACATTTTAATTTATTCTGGGGAATTATTTTAGCTTTTGCAATAGTAGATGGTATTGCTATATTAGCAGGTAGCTTAATAGCAAATCTTATTCCTCAGAATGTTATGAAAATAGTTGCTGGAGGAATATTTATAATTTTTGGTATTATCACTTTTATTAAAAGGGAAGAGGAAATCAAGTTAAACAAAAAAGAAATTAATCCATTTATTACTGGATTTTTACTAATTTTCATTGGAGAATGGGGTGATAAAACTCAGATAGCATCAGCTACTTTAGCTACTCAATATAATCCATGGTTAGTTTTTTTAGGTGTTATATTAGCAATGTCATTAATGAGCATTTTATCAATATTTTTAGGAAATGTATTAATGAAAAAGATAAAGCCTAAAACAATGTCAATAATATCAGGATTATTATTTATTATAATTGGTATTTTTACTTTTATTTCCTTATGGGTATAATGATTTAAGGAATTAAATAATCCTTGAAATTTAAATGATTTAATTTATTATAAATAGTTTGCTGACATTGGTACATTTTATTTTTTGTAAAGTTATGATTAAAACAAAAATATTAATTTTGCATACTAAATTTTTAAAATAATAATATTAAGAGTTTAAATTTGAAAAATCGACATTTTTTGAAATAAATAGTACAAAGACGAGAGGTGTTTTGAGGTAGCAGCTTATGATCAAGGTGCTTATGTTATTTATTTAGGGCCTACTAGTTCTCAAATGGGCAAAAAAGAATTCATCAAAAATACTGCTAGAGTGCTAGAACACATTTATGATGGTATAGAATATAGAGGCTATGAGCATAATATACAGGTGTGCCAGTATGGAATGGATTAACAAATGAAGGTCATCCTAAGCAGTTATTAGCTGATTTTATGACTATGCTAGAACATTCTAATAAACCACTAAATGAGATATCTTTTGCTTATCTAGGTGATACCAGATATATTATGGGAAAATCTTTGATGATAGCTGCTTTAGCATAAATTAACATAATAAAAATAAAAAGGGGTAATTATTACCCCTTTTTTATTTTATTTAAAAAAAATTAGAATCTCCATCCAAGACGTATCATCTGCGAAAACATATTCCCAAAATATGAATCAGCATATGTTTGGAAAGTTGTAACAGTGGTTGTTGTTTGTCCAACTGTCTGAGACCATTCTCCACTTTTATCTTTATCATTAGACATTCCTATGCCTATTTCTAGTCCTATAAAGATATTTTCAGCAAAATAATAATCAACGCCAGTGAAAATCATAAAGCCAAAGCCACTATATTTATATTTATAATGGCCACTTCTATTTTCATCAAAAGCTGTTAAATATTGATCAGTGTTTTTCCATGTTTCGTTATAAGAACCCGAAAGGAAAGTAATATCTAGCCCAGCATAGGGTGATAGTTTCTCTTTCTGTGCAAAGTGATATGCACCACCTAGGCTAAATTGTGTGCCAAAATCTTTTTGCTCAAAAGAACCCTGCCTAGACTCAACGGGGAATCCTTGATCATTAAAACCATAGATAAAATCAGTTGTTTTATTAGAGTTTATCATAACACCTAATCTCACTGAGATAACATCATTAATAAAATAACGTAATCTCAAATCAGGAGCAGCAAAAGTTTGTCCTGTCATTGCATTAATTGTTAATCCACCTTCTATAGAGAATGGATTAGTACCTACTGGCTTCTGTGCAAATGTTGCAATACTGATTATTGCAAAAATAACGATTAATAAAATTTTCTTTCTCATATTTTTATTTTTGGGGTTGTTGTAACTTTTTGATTTTTAATAATTTATATAATATATATTTGATTTTATGTAAAATATTAATTAATTTATTAAATAATGTATATAAATAAACTTTTTGCAAAGTTATATAAAAATATTTATATATAAAAAAATTTTTTATATTAAAATTTTATTAATTGTTATAAAAAAATTATTGTCTTTCTATTTCTGCACCCAATTTTTGAAGTCGCTTATCAATGTCTTCATAACCACGTTCTATTTGCTCAATATTATGAATAATGCTTGTACCTTTAGCAGATAGAGCTGCAATAAGTAGAGAAATACCAGCTCTAATATCAGGACTAGACATAGTGATAGCACGTAACGGGAAACGTCTTTCTAATCCAATAACTGTAGCTCTATGTGGATCGCATAAAATTATTTGCGCTCCCATTTCTATTAAATTATCAACGAAAAACAATCTACTTTCAAACATTTTTTGATGTATCAAAACTGAACCTCTTGCTTGTGTAGCAGCTACTAAGACGATACTTAATAAATCTGGTGTAAAACCCGGCCAGGGAGCATCAGAGATCGTAAGTATCCCTCCATCTATATATTGTGATACTTCATATGTATCTTGATAAGGAATTATTAAATCATCATTATCTTCTAAAAGTATAATTCCTAATTTACGAAATGTTTCTGGTATTATGCCCAGATAATGAATATTGCAATTTTTAATAGTAATATTAGACTGTGTAAGTGCTGCTAATCCTATAAAGCTCCCCACATCTATCATATCAGCTAATAAAGTATGTGAGGTACCAATTAATTTCTTTACACCATAAATTTTTAATAAATTAGAGCCGACTCCTTCTATATAAGCTCCCATAGCAATGAGCATTTTACACAATTGCTGAATATATGGTTCACAGGCAGCATTATAAATAGTTGTAGTTCCCTCAGCTAAAACAGCAGCCATGATTATATTTGCTGTACCAGTAACGGAAGCTTCTGGCATCATTATATAATTTCCTTTTAGTCCGTCCTTTGCTGTTAAAATAACTTTATTAGTAAAGAAATCGAAATCTATCTCTGCACCTAATTTTTCGAAACCAAAAAGATGCGTATCTATTCTACGTCTACCTATTTTGTCGCCACCAATTTTAGGAATAATAGCTTTTTTATATCTTGCTAAAATAGGTCCAGCTAGCATCAAAGAACCTCTAAGCAAAGATTGTCTTTTTTGAATAGATTCATCATCTAATTTAGCTAAATTTATATTTTTTGAGCAAATACTGACAGCATTCTTTTCTCGATCTATACAAACTTCTACACCTAAATCATGAATTAGATTTAGAAGGTTCATAATGTCTCTTGTCAGAGGCACATTGTATAAATTAACCTTGTCATCAGTTAATAAACAAGCGCAAATCACTTGTAATGCTTCATTTTTAGCTCCTTGAGGCTCTACTTCACCTTTTAATTGTTTCCCACCTTTTACAATAAAATCGGACATTATAGATTATTTTCTTTTTTTGTTATTTTTATTATTAATAAATTTTTTATTTTTTTGATAATCTACATTTTGTCTATTAATATTTACATGTGTAGAATCGAAAACATCATCAGAAACATTTAATAGCCCATTGGATAGCATATTTAAATGATTTTTTATGATATCATCATTGACCATTTGATTATTCCAATATACATACAATTTTTTCATTGTCATAATTAAATGTTTTAATAAGTCATTTTTTTCGTCACCTTCTGGCAACTCTATAGCTTTTTTTGTTATATCTTCAATTATTCTGCCATAAAAACGAAATTTAGAATTATATTCACCTCTATATGGCACTCTATCTGGTACAAATTTTAAATATTTAATATTTAATTTTACTGGCCAATCTATATCTAAATCGCCATCAGCTAAGATGTAAAGATGATCCCAATATTTAGAGCTTTCGTATTTACCATTCCCTACTACTGTAGCCATAGTTCTAACAATTTTATATGCAAATTGTGTTCTTTCTTCTTTATCTTTTATAGTTTTTGCAAAATTTACCATGTTTTGAACATTTCTACCATATTCAGGTAATTTCAAAGGTTCCAATTCTGAATTATATTTCATGATTTAAGGGTATAAATTGTTTTCAAATTTTTATAAATAATTACAATATTAATTTTAATAATTATTTTTTTAAGAAATTAAATAAACTAATTGTTTTAAAATTTTATTCTTTAATGCAAAATTAATGATTATTTTTATATTGTTTTAATATGTCTTAGTTATGGTGCTAGGAGTGAGAATGATAAAATCTGCAGAATTATCTATAGGTGATATATTAATGTTATCTACTTTTTGTACAGTAATTGTTAAAAAAAAATTTATAATTATTATTATTAGTTTCTTTCAAATAATTTTTAAGCCTACTCCGAAAAGCCGTGGAAAAATTTTCAAAGTATAAAAATATAAAAAATTTAATATTAAGTATGTAAATAAATTTTTATAATTGCTAAAAAGATATTAATTTTGAAGCGAAGATAATGATATAGAAAATGTATAAAGAGACAAAAAATAGTAAAGAAGTAAAAATATTTAGCGAAGCAAATAGCTTAATGACAGATAGGAGCGAAGGAGATAAATGGTATATAAAGACAGAAGAAGGAAAGAAATATTTTGATGAGAGGTCAATAGAAGTTTCAATGAAAAGAAAAGCGTTAAAACAAATACCAAAGGAAGAATTTAATAAGCAAAATAATATAGAAGCGACGATATTTCAGTTAAAAATTCTGTTAAGGGATGGAAAGACGAGGTATCGTGGTAAATTAAAGAATGTATTATGGGCATATTGTGGATGCTTATGGATAAATCTTAGAAGGATTATGCTATATAGTATGAAAAATATAAAAGAAAACATTAAAAAAGCAAAAGATATTATTAATAATTTAACATTTAATGAAAATACATTAAATATTTTAACATTTTACAAAAAAATGACTTTTCGGAGTAGACTCATATATTTAATAACTATAACATTAGGGATTTATGGTGGAATTGAATTTTTATATAATTTTTCAGATATATTATTAGCCGCTATAATAATTCCAAATATGATAGGTTTATTAATATTGTCTGATGAGGTTAAGGATTTAAAGATAAATTTTTCAAAAATCCAAAATATTATAATCCATCAAAATAATATATACTTGTTAAATTAATTATATTTTTAGGAGGTTAAAAAAATGAATAAAAAATTAAGCAAAAAAATTGAAATTCTTACACTAGAATTAGCGGAAACTCCCAGCATAGTAGGGACAAAATACGAAAATGATGTGGTAAGAAAAATATATGAAAAATTTTTAAATATGGAGTATTTTAAAAAATACCCTGAAAATTTAAAATATGTACCTATAAAAAATGACCCTTTAGGAAGAAAAAGTGTAATGGCTATGGTAAAAGGTGAAAAAGGGAATAGCAAAAAAACAGTAATATTGATAGGTCATACTGACACAGTAGGAATTTCCGATTATGGTACTTTGAAAGACTATGCAACTAAACCTTTAGAATTAGTAGGAAAATTAAAAGAAATATCCATACCAGAGGAAGCTCTAAAAGATTTAGAATCAGAAAAATATCTATTTGGTAGAGGAATATTTGATATGAAATGTGGAGTAGCCACATTGATGACTATAGTAGAGGCTATTTCAGATGATGTGAAAAATTTTGAAGGAAATATTGTATTTGCTGCCGTATGTGATGAAGAAGGTAATTCAGGAGGTATGCTTTCTGTTGTACCTGAATTAGTTAATCTAGAAAAAAAAGAAGAATTTGAATATCTAGCAGTAATCGATACAGATTATAGTGCTCCTAGATATGATGGAGATAATACTAGGTATATATATGTAGGAACTGTTGGAAAACTAATGCCCAGCTTTTATATTGTTGGTTCTGAAGCTCATGTTGGAGATCCATTTAAAGGATTGGATCCAAATCATATATCTTCAGCTATTGCAGTGGAGATGGATTTTAATACTAAATACTGTGATGAAGCAGAGGGAGAAGTTACAGTCCCACCTATATCTTTAAGACAGCAAGATTTAAAACCAGAATATTCAGTACAAACTGCAAAAACAAGCCATCTATATTTTAATTTTAGTACCCATAGCAGTACTCCAGACCAAATAATGGATAAGGTAATAGATGGAGCTAATTTAGCATTTAAGAAAGTTATAGATAGTTTAAATGTTGAATACAAAAAGTACTGTGACTTTAATGAATTCCCCTATGAGAAATTACCTTGGGAGCCAAGGGTTATGTCATATGAACAATTATATGAAAAAGTAAAAGAAGAAAAATGCGAAGAAGTTGATAAAGTAATAAAACAATTAGAAGAGGAATTATTGGATAATCCTAATATAGATGAAAGAGCTTTTGCTCTTAAAATGGTGGAAACTCTACACAATATGTGGTCAGACAAAAATCCAGTAGTAATAGCATATTATTCACCACCATATTATCCACACATATATGTAAAAGGCGAATCCCCATTGGAGAAAAAACTATTAAATGTAGTGAATGAAGTTATAGAAGAAACTGAAACAGATTATGATATTAAAATGAAAAAATTCTATCCTTATATATCAGATTTAAGCTATGCCGCAGCTCCCAGAGAAGAAAATGCTATAGGTTCATTAAAAAATAATATGCCTGGATTTGGGACTAAATATAATTTGCCTATTGAAGAGATGCAAAAATTAAATCTACCAGTAGTAAATATAGGTCCCTTTGGGAAGGATGCCCATAAATTTACAGAAAGACTGGAAAAAGATTATTCTTTCAATGTTGCACCAAAACTAGTATATCAAACTATAGTTAAATTATTGAAATAGAAACAAATAAAGCTGCCATGATTAATTTCAATGGCAGCTTTATAAATCCTTAATTACTTCTTCATCTAATATTCCCTTACATCTTTTTCAATCAGGTATTAGTAAGATCAAAAATGTATAAGTTTATGAAATACTACATAATCTATGTAATATTTAAGGATTTTTATTAACTCTAAATTCAAAAATATTGTTTTATCTTTATTATGACATGAACCCCGCCTAGCTTTCATGTCTCTAATTTTAAGCTTGGGGTTTAAGTATATCATTGTTGTCAACTAATTTATAAATATTGTCTAGAGATTCATTAAAATACACATAGGCTTTTTCATACAGTCAATCATTATATAGTTTTTATTTTCTTTGAATATCATTTTATCTTTTACATGCATAATATATAAAACCTCTAAAATATTTTATTGTCTCTTCTTTTGATTCCCTGACCTTTAACCGATATTGCTTTCCTAAGTATTTGAAAAATTCACCACTTACATACTCTTTGTCACTTTTTACTGATTGAAACTTTTTAAAATAGTTGATACTTTAACACTTTTATCTGGTCTAACATTTAAATTTATATTTTTAATATTTATGATTTTTTAAAATACAAAAATACAATAAAATTTATAAAATAATAATAAAACTAAAAGCTAATTGCTCAGCAATTAGCTTTTCGTTAAAAAAAATATTATAATTATGAAACAATTAGTTCTCTTTAATAGAAACGTAAGATCTATTGCCACGCGTTCTTGTGAAGAGTACTATGCCATCTTTAAGAGCAAATAAGGTATGATCACGACCAATGCCGACATTTTCACCAGGATAGTGTTTAGTACCACGTTGGCGAACAATAATATTACCTGCTTTTACATATTCACCGCCAAATTTTTTAACTCCGAGACGTTTACTATGGGATTCTCTACCATTACGAGAACTACCCATTCCTTTTTTATGTGCCATATTTAATTACTATTTTTAAGCTTGAATATTTAAAATTTCTATTTTTGTCAGGTAAGGACGAAAGCCGCGTTTCACTCTATATCCTTTACGTCTTTTCTTTTTAAAAACCGTTACTTTAGGCCCTTTCAGATGTTCTAGAACTTTAAAAGTTATTTTAGCTCCATCTACATTAGGATTACCTATTTTCACATCATCATCATTAGCTATCAATAAAACTTTATCACTTTCTACAGTGCTGTCTAGTTCTGCATCTAATCTACTAATATATAACTTAGTGCCTTCTGTAACCTTAAATTGTTTTCCACCCAATTCTACTATTGCAAACATTGTACATAAATTTTGGATTGCAAAGTTATAAATAATTTTTTAATTAAAAAAATTATTATTTTATTTTTTAACAAATTCTGGATGTTTTTCATAAAATTGTTCCATAATAATTCCATCAGATAAGCCTACTTGGTAGCAAGCAATTTTATCAATTTGTAGAAGTTGTAGCAACCTAATATAAATTATCAGAGCTGGAACAATGACATCTGCACGATCTGGATTAAGTGAATAATTAATTATTCTCTCCTCTACACTAATACCTTGCAACTGATCATAAATATTCATTAGCAATGACAAGTCTAAAAAAGGATTATCGTATGAACCGAATCTTTTTTTAATAAAATTTATGTTGCCACCAGAACCTATTACGAATAAATCTTCATTTTTGGTATTTTTTATTGTGAAATCTAACATTCTATCCCATTCTGATGGATCAATATTATTTTTTAACATTCTGACAGTTCCTACTTTAAATGAATCGTTTATCATTTCACCATTTGGATAAAAAATAGAAATTTGTGTACTACCACCGCCTACATCTATTAGTAATTTTGTATGATGTGGCTCTCCATAATTTTTTAATAAGTTAGCTATAATATTAGCTTCTTGTTTACCAGTAATATCTTTGATGAGAATTTTTGTTTTTTTGTAAACGGCATTAATAACTTTATCTTTATTGTTAGCTTCTCGCATAGCACTAGTAGCATATGCTCTCACTTCGTTAATATCATAAAAATCTAGGACATCTTTGAAAATATTGACAGTTTTAATTAATTTTTCTTGTTTTTCATGAGTAATGATATTTTTTTCATAAACTGTTTCACCAAGTCTAAGTGGTAAGCGTAAAAGTAAAATTTTATGTAAAATAAATTTACTATTTACAATATAAACACTACTAATATTTAATCTAGCAGCATTAGAGCCTATGTCTATAGCAGCAAATGTTTCCATAATTTTATAATTTTGAAAAATATTGTTTTAAATATTCATAAATAGCCTTTTGAGAATTTAATGGTGACTTATCATTCGTAATTATTTGATTATTTAATTGATTATTTACATATCTGGCTTTTTGATTATCAGCTAGCTGCAATTGCAAAATATCTAATAATAAATTTTTAATATTTTTATCTAAAATCGGATAAGTAACTTCTATGCGATGATCCATATTTCGTGGCATCCAATCTGCACTAGACAGATAAAGCTCATCTTTATTTTTATTAAAATTAAAATATAAAATGCGTGCATGCTCTAGAAATCTGCCAACGATACTACGAATTTCAATAGTAGGATAAATAGGTTTCATACAACAAGTTGTTCTGACGATAAAATCGAATTTGACACCAATTTTAGCTGCTTTATATATATGCTCTATTATTTCCTCGTCTACTAGATGATTTAGCTTGATAATAGCTGAGGATGGATAACCACTGTAATAGCTTTCTATCAAACTATCTATTTGATTATGAATGAAATCACGCATATAAAAAGGTGAGACTATAAGTTTGCTAAATTCAGGTTTTTTGAAATTGGACTCTAATAACTCAAAGACATTGTTTACATCTTGAGTAATCATAACATCTTTCGTCAAAATAATAAAATCAGTGTATGTTTTAGAAGTATATAAATTAAAGTTTCCAGTATTTAATCCAGCATAGTAAATAAGTTTATCATTTTCTAATCTTTTGATTAATAACAATTTACAATGAACTTTTATACCAGGGTCGCTATGAATGACCTTAATACCTTCTTTTTGCAAAAGATTAGACCAATAAATATTATTTTCTTCATCAAACCTAGCTTGTAGTTCTAAGAATACAGTAACTTTTTTACCATTACGAGCAGCATTCATCAGGGCATTCATCACACTCGAATTTCTCCCAGTTCTATAAATTGTAATTTTAATACTTTTTACTTTAGGATCTATAGATGCCTCACGTAATATGTCTAACAAATTATAAAAAGATTGATATGGCAAGCAAATCAATTGATCTTTCTTTTTAATAGTTTCTATCAAGCTTTTGGAATTTATAAACACCTTATGTGCAATGTGTTCTATTGGTTTAAAAACTAAATCATCTAATCCTAAATCTGGGAAATACATCAAATCTCTAATATTATGATATCTTTGTCCTTTGACAATAGTCGCCTTGGGATCAATATTGAATTTTTTTAAAATTAATGATAATAACCTGTCGGGGATATCTCCATCTACCACCATACGTACAGGTATCCCACGTTCGCGTTCATCAATTTTTTCTGAAATCAGCTCCATTAGAGATTTAGAAATATCATTATCAATATTTAGTTCTGCATCTCTAGTGATTTTGAGTGAATATGATGTGAAAATATCAAAATGAAAAAATTTAAAAATCCTAGGTAAAAAATATCTAACTATATCATCTACAAACATAATAAATTTTTTACCACCAATTTCTGGTAAAACAACTATTCTCTCTATACTATCAGGTATTTCTATTAATGCAAAATCTTCTTTCTTTTTATTTTTATTAGTTTCAGAAAAATATTGCATATGAATAGCTAAATATACTGAGCTATCTTTGAAAACACCATACGTATTAAGAGAATAAATCATTATAGGGTAAATATTAGGACGCAATATTTCATTATAATATTGTATAATAAATTCTTTATGTATTTGCTCAGTTATATCAGTTTCTTTTAATAGATAAATATTATGATTGCTAAGTTCTCTAATGATATTTCTGAAAATACCATCCTGTCTTTCTTGTAATACTTTGACACGATAATTTATTTTTTTTACTATCTCTTGTGGTTCGAAATATTTAGAGTATTCATTTTTTTTACCTTTCACCTTTAATAACCTAGTCAGAGTTGCATATCTGACACGATAAAATTCATCTAAATTATTAGAATAAATTCCTAAAAAACGAAGACGCTCGATTAATGGATTGTCTTGGCTCTCAGCTTCTTGTAGAACTCTTTCATTAAAGTCTAACCAGCTTAGCTCTCTATTGATAAAATTGTTTTTATTATACATTATTATTTAAAAAATCCTTTAGTTTCAAAATTAATATTTTTTTTATTATTTCAAATGTTATGGAACAAAAAATAAATTATATAAAAAGGTTCTATAACGTTTTGAGTGGGTAAAGATTAAAAAAGAGTATTTTTATGTAAATGAATTAATATTGTGCTGTTAAATATTAACCACAAAGTTCTCAAAGAAGGCATAAAGAACACAGAGAATAATGTAAATTTATTATTTGTATCCATTTGTGGATTAATTTATAACTAATATTTTGCTAAACTCATCAACTAATAACTTATCACATATTCTCCCAGTCTTCTCGTCTCCCCTCTCATTTGAGTGTATTTGTGAATAATAATAACAATTGGACAGTTAAATAATTACCCACAATAAACTTTATAGAACCTATCAAAAACTATTAAAGTGAATAATCTTATTTAATGGTCTTTTAGGTACATGCATATTTCCATTTTCATCAAGATAGTACACTACTGTGTCATCATTATCTTCAGCTATCGATTGCTGAGCTGGATATCCTAGAGCAATAATTGTATCTAGTTCATATTCATCTGGAATATTTAAAATAATTTTAACATTATTTTTATTTACAGAACCTAAAATACAGCTTCCAATATTATATGCCCAAGCAGCTAAAATTAAATTTTCTACTGCCAGACCTGCATCTATACCTGTCCATTTTGTCAATCTATTTTTATTAATCAGTACTGCGATATAGCATACCGGTTTTTCATCATCTTTTGGAGTACCATTAGGATATAGATAGGCTGCCCATCTGAGATTTTGAAATATGTTTTCACAAAGATTTTTATTAGTTACTACAATATATTCCAATGGCTGTTTATTACTAGCACAAGGTGCTAATCTGGCACAATCTACGATATCCATTAAAATATCATTACTAATTGGTTCCTGTTTAAATTTTCGTATAGTCCTTCTTGTTTTAATTAACTCAAGTAAATTCATTTTTTTTACAAAATAAATTAAAAATTATTTATTTATACAAAGCAATTAATAACTAAAAAAACAATTATATCTAATTTATTTTTAATGTTAAAAAATAATTTTTTTAATATTATTTTAAAAAAATATATTGTATTCAAAAAAATTTATATAATTTTGCATTGTCAAACTTTTAAAAATTAAAAGATATGAAAAAAATGAGAAATTTATTAGCTTTAGCTATAATTGGAAGCGTAATATTCGTTTCCTGTAATGGTGATGATACCACAAAGCCAGTAGTTACATTAAAAGGTGCCTCTGACACAACAATCGTATTAAATAGTACATGGACTGATCCAGGTGCTACTGCAGAAGATGATGAAGATGGTGTAATAACAGACATTCAAGTAACAGGAACTGTAAATGTAAATTTAACTGGTACTTATGTTATTACTTATTCTGCTACTGATGCAGCAGGTAATACCGGTACAAAATCTCGTACTGTTAGAGTAAGAAATACAGCTGATGGTTGGGCAGGTAACTATAGTGTTATTGATGAAGTAGGTGGTAGCCAATATACTTATTCAGATATTATTACTTTTTCCCAAACAGAAAATAGAATGGTATGGGTAACTAAATTTGCTTATTACACAAATGGTGCAGTAAAATTCAAATTTGAAAATCCTGAAAGTGTACCAACAGATGTAACAATACCACAACAAACTGTACATTGTGGAAATCCAGCTGCTGATCGTACTTTCTCTGGCAATGGTGAAGCTACCACAAATGAATCTTTCTATATTAATTATACTGAACACACTTATGGTACTAGTGTAACAGGCATAGAAACTTATACAAAACAATAATTCTTTTGTAAAAAGATTTTTAAAAAAAGGAGGTAAAATTATTTACCTCCTTTTTTTATTTTATTAAAATTACTAATTTTACTAAAAATAATTTAATGACCAATAAAGATTATAATGATAGATTTACACTATTAGCAGTATTTTCATATCCACATGAATATTTTGTTTTGAAATCATTATTAGAAGCAGAAGAAATAAAAGTAATTCTCAAAGATGATTTAACAGTTAATGTAAATCCATTACTATCACAAGCAATAGGCGGTATCAAAATGTACGTGCCTATAGAAAGATACGAAAGAGCAAAAGAGATCTATGATAATTATTGTAAAGAAAATCACGATTAGCTTAATACAAATACATTATTTTAAATAAATGAACAAAAAGATAGATTTTAATTATAAAAAATCAATGGGACAGCACTTTCTAATAAATCCCGAAATAGCCAGACATATTGTGGATTCATTAAAACAAACTACAACAAATGATGTTATTTTCGAAATAGGTCCTGGAAGTGGAATAATGACACAATTTTTAATAGATAAATATCCTTTATTAAAAATAGTAGAACTAGATAGGGAAGCTATAGAATTACTTAAAAAGAAATTTATCAATATTGACAACAAAATTATTTGTGGAGACATTTTAAAAATCAACTTAATAGGTTATGCAAATAAATTTACTATAATTGGCAATATGCCATACAATATTTCTGGCCCATTATTATTTAACGCTTTAGAATACAGAAATCATCTAATAGAATGGGTAGGTATGCTGCAACTAGAAGTAGTACAAAGGATATTATCTAATCCTAGCAATAAAACATATGGTAAATTGAGTGTGCTACTTCAAGCATATTTTGAGATTGAACAAATTATGCGATTATCTCCAGCATCATTCTATCCGCCACCCAAAGTGTCTTCTGCAGTAATTAGAATGATTCCCAAAAAAGATAAAATACCAAAAACAAATTTTGAAAATTTTGTAAAAATCGTAAAATTATCATTTACGCATCGAAGAAAAACACTGAGAAATAATTTGAAAGGACTATTGGATTACGATACACTAATGGATGGATTTTTTAATAAAAGACCTGAGGAATTGAGTTGGCAAGATTTTGATGAGATGATACAAAAATATTTTAAATAGGAGTTTAATTTTTTGGAAAGGAAGTGAAGGGAGTAAGAACAATCATTTTTAAAAAAAACAACAAAACTATCACTGCTCCCTCTCCAAGCCCTTATCTTTTTCAATATTATTTTCTGCAATATATTCAAAGCGTTTCTTTAATCAGTTATAGGTATTTAATAGGCAAATAAGAAAAAACAAGAATTAATTATAGAGGGATGACGATTATATAGGGTAGTAAAGAGTAGGATAAAATATATTTTATGAAATAGATATGTTTTTAATTATTAAAAAATTATATATTTGCATAAAGAATAAAAATTATGAATAATATTTTCGAAGATCAAATAGATGTCTTTGCCCTGACTAAAGACAGCGCTCTGATGCTCTGATGTCATCAACATATTTAATCTAAAACATTTAAAATTTGTATTAATTTCTCCCTTAAATTCATCTTTTACAATATTTATTTCTTCATTGCCTATTTCAATTAAATTTATTATATTTGCAAAAAAAGATTTATGGAAAAGTACAGTTCAAAACAGTTGATCGAAATTGATTCAAAGTATGGTGCACACAATTATCATCCATTGCCAGTAGTAATAGAAAAAGGCGAAGGTGTGTATGTATGGGATGTAGAAGGCAAGAAATATTTTGATTTTTTATCTGCCTATAGTGCTGTCAATCAAGGACATTGCAATCCTAGAATAGTAAAAGCAATGACCGAGCAAGCTAAAACATTAACATTGACATCTCGTGCTTTCTATTCTAAACCTTTAAGCTTATTTACTCAATATATAACTAATCTATTTGGATATGACAAAGTTTTAATGATGAATTCAGGTGCAGAAGCAGTAGAGACAGCTCTCAAATTAGCACGTAAATGGGCTTATGAGGTAAAAGGAATTCCTCAATATGAAGCTAAAATAATTACTTGTGAAAATAATTTTCATGGTCGTACAATTACTATTATAAGCTTTTCTACAGATCCCGATGCTAATACAAATTATGGACCTTTCACTCCAGGATTTATTACTATACCTTATAACAATCCTTCTGCTTTAGAAGAGGCATTAAAAGAACCTAATGTGGCAGCATTTTTAGTAGAACCTATACAGGGTGAAGCTGGTGTCATGGTGCCCGATGATGGATATTTGAAAACTTGCTATGATTTATGCAAAAAAAATAATGTATTATTTATAGCTGATGAGATACAAACTGGATTAGCTCGTACTGGTAAGATGCTTGCTTGTGATTATGAAAATATACATCCTGATATTTTAATTTTGGGTAAAGCTCTTAGTGGCGGTATGATGCCTATCTCAGCTGTATTAGCTAATGATGAAATTATGCTCACTATTAAACCAGGGCAACATGGTTCTACATTTGGAGGAAATCCCTTAGCTTGTACTATAGCTACTGAAGCATTAAATGTCTTAATTGATGAAAAATTAGCTGATCGTGCTGCTAAACAAGGTGAACTATTGAGATCAGAATTAAAAAAGATACAAAAAGAATTTGATGTTTTAAAAATTGTTAGAGGTAAAGGCTTACTCAATGCGATAGTGGTAGAACCCAAAAATGGAAAAGAAGCTTGGGATCTTTGTCTGAAAATGGCTGAATATGGGCT
>Ga0209508_1001762_pt1 | contig 15825 bp, 10 predicted proteins | sample AD_UKC129_MetaG_FD_184427 | JGI IMG/M metagenome (GOLD analysis project Ga0209508, IMG submission 184427) | Active sludge microbial communities of municipal wastewater-treating anaerobic digesters from Canada - AD_UKC129_MetaG (SPAdes) (version 2) | ecosystem: Engineered > Bioreactor > Anaerobic... | reverse complement strand
TTGATGGACAGAGCAAGAGATCTATAGGTTCCTACGGCCAGGGGCCAGGTGAATATCAATATGTCTATGATATCCTGGCTGAAGACAAAACCCTGGTCATTCTGGATGAGCGATCCCATTTGTAAAAGTTACCCGCCGGGCACCACGTTGGTCTTAGGGCCATTAGACCCTCCTCGTAGGATTGTTTAATCCTTTCCCGCTAATAAAAGGTTGGCCTCAGTCGAACTTCGTCCTCTGTCCGGTTTTTGGAGGATATTAAATTTAAGGCTGAAATTTTTCAAGGATTGAAGAACCTAATGGAGAGGAAAATTAAAAAATTGACAGGATGGACAGGGCTTAAATATAATCACGCTGGCTGTAGAAATTATAGAGGAGGGTTTCGATGAGCGAGAAAAGAAAACGGCGGTATTTTTTTCATGGGGTTATGGCGGTTAGCTTGATTTTATTCCCCGCCACTAATCTGCTGGCCCAATCTGATGTGTACTTCGGTCATCCACTGGGAAGCACTAATATTCTGGGTATATATTCTCCACTGGCTGCGGCTGCCGGCGAGACAATTCTTAGCTTTCCAGGTCCACAAGCCGCCTTCTTGAACCCGGCCAGTATGACTCTGACCTCGGGATTTAATCTGGCTGTTTCCACCAGGCTGTCTCATGCTTATGCCAGGAATATTTATAATTATGATGACCAGGTAGCGAGCTACAAACGAACAACCTTTTATCCCGAATTTGCGGGGTTGATGGCAGGTAATGGAAAATGGAGAATTGCTGTAGCTTATTCTCTGCCAGAAGAATATAACCGGCCGAAAATATTCAATTATAATAACTTTGATGAGCAGGATGGAAAGCTCCATAATTTTGGGCTGTCTGTAGCCCGGAAGGTAACCGACAAAGTTTCAATCGGCCTGAGCGCTGCTTACCGCACCGGCCAGATAAATCATACTCGTTATTACGATTCATCCCAGGAAAATAGATACTGGGATGTAGATATTCATTCTTTCATCTTTGATTTTGGGCTCATCTGGGAAGTTAATCAAACTGTGACTCTTGGCCTGGCCCTCAGACCGCCTTATAAAATGACGATTAAGTATTATAGCTATGGCGAGCTTCTGGAAACAGGCGATATAATTAATACGCAAAGAATTAAAGGTTCCTACAGGTTCCCACTTGTGCTTACCGCCAGCAGCCGGATAAAAGTCCTGGATAATCTGAGCTTTTTCTCTGATATCTCTTACTGGGACTGGTCTTCTTCTCAGATCGGTGGCGATCTGCAACTTTTAAGCGAAATTTATACACCAAACCCGGGAAAAGATATTGTTAAATTTTCTGGCGGTCTGGATTATGCCCTGAAGATTCAATCAAACCTTGAAAACAAACTCCATATTCTTGCTGGCTATATTCATGATCCTCAGATTTATCGCTCCTGGCAGGGAAATCGCATGGCCAATGATTATGTCACTTTTGGCCTCGGACTTGAGCTCAAAAAGTTTCAGATCGGAGCTTCGGCCAGGTTGCCGTTAGCGGCAGTCGACGAGTATGGGCACATTTATTCCAGCCGCTTCCAATTTGGAATTGGCCTGATTCTATAAAACAGAATAATTGCTCTGGTCGTTATTTAGTAGCCGGAGTTGAATTGAACAACGGAAAGAAGTGTTAGATTATGGTAAATGATTTCAAAGCACAGGGGGGTGAGGTTCTATTCTTTCCAATTAAACTTTAAAATAAATTTTAGCCGCGAGAACCGCAGGGTTCCCAGGTGGCTATTATTATTTACTTGCAAGAGGAATTTGGCGAGATGAAAAGGGGCGAAAAAGATATCCTGGGTGGGGGAGGAAGATTGGAGGAAATAAGAAGGACAGCTCGTGTTCTGGATATCATTCAGAACATAGCTGTTGCCCCAGGCCGCTGGACCAGGAAAGCTCTGGCGGAAAAGTACGAAGTTAGCGAGCGTCAGATCCAGAAAGATCTGACCATAATTCGTTACCGGCTCCATCTTGACCTGAGGAACGATGGAGAAGGCTATTATTTTAAAAATATTCCCAGGCTTCCGACCATATCCTATTCTTTTTCTGAAGCTCTGGCTTTACTGCTGGCTGCTAAAGTAGCTCAGACTCTTCCCGGGATTGATTCTTCTGAACTAGCCTCAGCCATAGCCAGATTGGAATCTCTCTTTCCCAGAGAGACAGTTCCTTTGCTGCGATCAGCCTTGGAAAAACTTCCTGATTATTCAGGAGATCAAGAAAGACTTAAAAAATTGTCATTGTTGCATAGAGCAATGGCAGAAAAGAGACAGGTCAGAATTGTTTATAAGACGGCCTCTCGGGGCAATGTGAGTACCGTCAGAATAATTGAACCCTATCAGATTTTTCCTTATCTTAAAATCTGGCAGGTTATAGCCTACTGTCATAGCCGAAAAGAAATCCGTGAATTTAATCTGGACCGGATAAAAAATATCGAACTGCTAGATTCGACTTATGAAATTCCCCCTGATTTTGATCTGGACTCGTTTTTTGGTCATGCCTGGGGAGTTTACAGACAGAATTCAAAATCTCCCGAAGATGTTGAACTGGAGTTCGAGCCCGAAGCCGGGCTCTGGGTAGCAGAAGGTGTCTGGCACAAAACTCAGAGGCTGTACTTTGATGACGATGGCCGGGTTAGGCTTAAATTATCTATAAGTATAACCCCCGATTTTATTTCCTGGCTCCTTCATTTTGGCTGGCGGGTAAAAGTTTTAAAGCCGGAATGGCTGAGGGAAGAAGTCGCCAGCGAGCATAGGAAAGCTATTGGAAGTCTGAAGGCTAACCGTTATAAAAAAATAGAAAAACGGCCAAAATTATAGAATAATATAAACAAGGAAAAGGAAAAGGAGCAAACCATGAAAAAGGTTTTTGCCATTCTGTTTGTTACGCTAATTTCGTTCTCTCTGGTTTTTGGACAGACCAGTACTACGAAAAACCAGAAGTTTAAATACCTGGGAAAGTACTCCGCTAATAAATATGATCCAGACTCTACTTCTAATCACTATGGTCAGTATGGAAGTAAATATTCGCCTCAAAGCATCAATAATCCCTATTCACTCTATGGCTCGGTTTATTCCCCCATCAGTGTTAATAATCCATATGCCAGCGGAACCAGTTCGCCCATTCTGGTGGGTGAGGACGGACAGTATCTTGGCCGTCTGAATTCGAACAAGTATGATCCGGAGTCGGTCTCCAATCCTTACGGCATTTATGGCAGTAAATACTCGCCAGTGAGCATTAATAATCCCTACAGTCTTTATGGCAGCCCTTACTCTCCCTACAGCGTCAACAATCCTTATACTACCCAGGCCCCAAAAATCTATGCACCTCAAAATTCTTTATCATTGCCCGGTATTGGTGGTAAGAGCAATATGCTTAAAAAGGATGATTAGTCCAAGATAAATAGTTCAACTCTGATCAATGATGAGAGTTTAATAAATTTTTTTTAAATTTGCGGATTAAATTTAGGAAGACTTGTCTATTGCCCATGGTAACCTGACAAAAAGGGCTTGTCGGCTGCGAGAGACGAAAAGTCAATAATAACCATAATGAGGAGCAGATAAGATGGCTTATTCAAGCTCAAGTTGTGGGCTAATGCTCAGGACCGGAGGCAGTTTTTTATCTCACGGATTATCCGGGCGAAATGGAATTCATTGATGAGTATCTGATGAAAAAAGATAGCAAAGAAGAAAAGGTGCTTGGCGGCCTGTTGGGCCTGGCCGTGGGCGATGCGCTGGGGGTCCCGGTTGAATTTACCTCCAGAAGTGAGCTAAAAAAGAATCCCGTGACTGACTTTAGAGGCGATGGTACTCACGGGCAACCGCCCGGAACCTGGTCTGACGATAGCTCGCTGGCTTTCTGCCTGGCTGAATCACTCTGCAGGGGCTTTGATCTTCGGGATATGGCCAACCGATTCTGCCGCTGGTTGGACGAAGGATACTGGACTCCGGAGGGAGAGGTTTTTGATGTCGGGTGCACAACGGAGCTGGGCATTAATCGCTTGAGAGAGGGTGTAAATCCGGTTGAAGCCGGAGCAAGAGATGAGTTCAGTAATGGAAACGGCTCATTGATGAGAATTTTGCCTCTGGCTTATTATGTTGAGAAAATGAGCCGACCAGAGCAATTTGAACTGACCCACCAAGTTTCCTGCTTAACCCACGGTCATCCTCGAAGTCAAATAGGCTGCGGTATATATATTCAGTTTGCCGTTAATCTTCTACGGGGCCAGGAGCCCGAGGAAGCTTATAAGGGAATGGCTGACGAAGCCATAAAGTATTACTCTCGTCTGCCATACAGGTGCGAGTTGCCTCATTTTGCCAGAATCTTAGAAGCCAATATCCAGGAGCTGCCCGAAGAATCAATAAACTCCAGCGGGTATGTAATTGATACTCTGGAAGCGGGCCTCTGGTGCTTTTTAAATAGCAAATCATACGAGGAAACAGTTTTAAAAGCAGTAAACCTGGGAGATGATACTGATACAACCGGAGCGGTGGCAGGTGGGCTAGCCGGCCTCTATTATGGTCTGGCCGGTATCCCGGAACGCTGGCTCAACAGGCTGGCCAGAAAAGATGACATCATGGATCTCGCCCAACGATTTTATAGATGTGTCTATGGATTTTGACACAGGGACTGGTATATTTCTTTTTTCAGGATCTGACCAGAGAAAAATAGAAAATATAGATTGTGTTTCTGGTTTAGTCTCCTCTGGCCAATATGTCTTATTCTGCCGTACCATTCAAACTATTGCTAACAGCTTAAAAAATTGTGGTGCTCATTCGAATGAAAAAACTCTGGTCAAGTTAATCGATGAATATAATTATTCAAAGTATACCCAGGGTTGGGTTTAGAAAAATAAACAGCCGAGTTAATTGGACAGCAGGTTAATCACCTGACGGGAGATATAGAAATTTTTGCGATTATAAACATTGATCAGCTTTGTCTGGATTCTGGTTCCGTTCATTTCGACAAAATCTTTGTTAGCTGGAATGATGAGATTCCGGTTGCCTTTTTTGACTTTGAGCACGGGATTGTCCGGATCCGTAACCGTGTCCAGTTCAACCTGAGCTCCTCTGGCTTTGAAGGCTGCTTCAGCCTCAATGAAATACTCTCTGGTTATAGCTTCAAGATTTATCTGCATTAATCCGGCCACATAACGGGCAATATCTATATTTTCAATGACCCCTTCTGGCCTGAGCTTTTCCGGGTGATAAACGGCCAGGGCAACTTCCTCCCCAGTATGGCCGCCCGTTGTCCAATCAATCATGGCCCTTTTACTTATCATTGGGCCGACGATAGATTTAAGTTTCCCAGACTGCTTTGGATCTGTGGCAGCTCTGCTCAGATAATCCATAATGGCCCTGAGTTCTTCTTCAGTCAGGTCGGCGAGGCCATAACGATCATTGACGATGGTTTTGACTTCAACCTCGGTCATATCTGGCCGAAGAAGCTTTTCCAGACCTTCGGCACTCAGGCTGGCCGCTTTTAAAGGATTGACAAAGTCGCCGACTTTTTTCCCATCGGATTTTGACGAGCTCCTGTCATTACTGATGGTCAGGCCGCCAGTTGAATGGTCAGCCACTACAATTACCGCTGTGTTCTTTTCTTTGAGAGCATAATCAAGAGCTACTCTAACCGCCCGGTCAAAGGCCATCATATCGGTCACTGAGGCCACGGGGTCATGATCGTGGTTGGCCCAGTCTATTTTGCTGCCTTCTACCATTAAGAAAAAGCCATTTTTATTTCTGGCAAGAGCTTTAATGGCTATCTCTGTCATTTCGGCCAGAGAAGGCTCTCTGGTTGGATCGCGGTCAACGTCGTAGGACAAATCTACTTCAGCAAAAAGCCCGGCCAGCCGCGAGCTGCTGACTGACCTCAACCCGTCCGGACTGGTAATGATGGTATAACCTTTCTGCTTGAGCACCTGGAGCAGGTCTTCTCTGTCTTTTCTTCCTGTAAAATACTTCAGCCCGCCGCCCAGAAGAACATCCACCTGGTTGTAAACCAATTGTTCACAGATAGCTTCGTAATCGGAACGGCGGGGATAGTGAGCAGCAAAGGCAGCCGGGGTAGCATGCTGGAGATTACAGGTAACGACCAGGCCGGTTGATTTACCGCTTAATTTTGCCCCTTCGAGAACGGTAGCCACTGGAGCTCTATTCATCTCATCTGGCAAGACGCTCAGAAAGCCGGTCTTCGTTTTGTGCCCAGTAGCCATAGCCGTGGCGGCGGCCGCTGAGTCGGTAATGGCCTCATCAGCCGAATAGGTTCTGACCAGACCGCAGACATATTGATCCCAGCTCAAAGGCTGACCATCTTTATACCAGCGAGCCAGGCTCATGGTGCTGATCCCCATGCCATCGCCGATAAGCAGGATAACATTTTTAACCCTGGCCCCTTCGGCCGGAACCAGGATAAATAAAACAGTCAGCATAACCGTGACGGAAATTAGCCTGACTTTTGCTTTTAGCTCCTTGACCTGCATTTCTTACTACCTCTTTGTGAATTTTGAATAGGATAGATTCTATTATTTATTGAGTCGATTTGGTAGATGACCTGGATCATATTTTCATAGCCAGCCTAATATTTTGATTTTTAGTCTTTTCAGACCAGCTCTCAATCAACCGTCTGCTTTTCAGACAGAGCTTCGAGCTTTAAACTTAATTCCTTTTTATTATTGGCTAATGAGTGTATTATTAAAAAGAACCACTTCAAGAGTGAGGTGTAAAGGCCAATGTTTTTTTTACCCGTACTTCTTTTTTTCCTGATTGGCTACTTTATTCTTCTTGGCGGGTTGTTCTTTTTCCTGAAACTGGGCGTTATTTCCTTTGCCTTCCAGAGGCTGGGCATTCCGCCTGATTTAGTTTTTACCCTGCTTTTTCTGACTTTAATTGGTAGCGGTATTAATATCCCTGTAAAGAAGCTTCACTCGGGGCAGGTGATGGAGAGCCAGGTGGTAGATTTCTACGGCTGGAAGTTTCAGGTACCGGTGGCAGCAGCCAGAGAAACAACCGTTCTGGCCATCAATGTGGGCGGTGCGATTATCCCCTCACTGATAAGCCTATACCTCATCTTTCGCTGGGGAGGCCTTTTCTGGGAGTTTGTTATAGCTACGGCCATCACGACCTTTCTGGTCAACAGAGTCGCCCGGCCGGTCAAAGGTCTTGGTATCGCTACCCCGGCTCTCTTCCCGCCGCTGGTGGCCGCCTTGGTGGCTTTTCTCGTTTCGCTTATCTCGCCTGATGGCCTACATACTGCGCCGGTTATAGCTTATGTTTCCGGGACACTGGGAACGCTGATCGGAGCCGATTTGATGAACCTAAAAAAAATACCTGAACTGGGAGCCCCGGTGGCTTCTATCGGAGGGGCAGGGACTTTTGATGGTGTCTTTCTGACGGGTATAATTGCCGTCGTTCTGACTTCTATTTGAAATCGACTGTCAGGCGAGTCAGTCACTCGAGTCAGTCACTGGCTATCAGGGGTTGACAGCCTGATTTAATTTTTTCTTTCTGTATCTGGCTTTAACCTGTTCGACAAAAGCTTCCAGCCGGCCACTGGCACTGCTGTTTTCTGTCTCACCATAAATAAGAGTCGGTATGGGCAAATTCTCGAAATCGCCTTTGATTCGGGAAGAAATAGCAGCTGAGGTCAGGCCTAACATACAGTTAAAACAAATTACGTTGATCAGACCATCTGCTCCCTTTCGAGCAAAATCAACCATTCTGGCCACGTTCAAAAAGAGGCTCTGGTTGTTATCATAATTGAGATAGGTCGTGGTGAATTTGACCAGCTCTTTAAAATCAGGTTCTTTAATTTCGAGGTCCGTCACTTCGAGCTTCTTCTGGACCGCGCGCCTCTTGCGCTCTTTAATTAGATTCAAGCCAGCATAAGCCAGGCTATGTATCAATTTCCCTTCAGCTAAAGTTTCATACAGACCGCGGCTAAAAGTAAAGTCGACTTCTTCAATGATAAAAGGAGACGGCCAGACTTCACAGCCCAGCGCTTCCAGCCTTTCAAACAGGTAATTGTTGGCGAAATAGTTCTGACGGGTGTAAATATCGCCGGCTACCCCGATGATTGGCCTGTCTTCTTGCCTGACTTTTATATTTTTGAAGTCAGCTTTTATTTTTTCCAGATTGGCCTTTAAGCGATCTGTGGCCAGTCCATCTTCGATCAATTTAAGGCCTCTTTTAAAGGACCTGGACGTCTCACCGTGATTGAGTTCGTAGGGACGCAGGTGGCAGGCAATTTTATTCAGCCGGTCAATAGCTACCAGTCCCTGCCAGAGGCTTTTCAACCCATCAAAACCGACCAGTTTCCAGATGTATTCGAGGCTGGGGGTTAAAACCAGTATGCGCTTTTTACCAAGTTCCAGCAGCAGATTGCGCATCGCCGGGCCGTATTGCTGGAGGAGACAGGAGTAACGGGCCCCGGGGAAAAAGAAGATCTGAGGCTCATGATCAGTGCTTTTAAAAGCCAGTTTTAAAAGATCTCCGAGTAGAAAGGAAAAGGCATGACATTCTTTGCCAGAAGTGTATTTCTCGCCCAGCTCTAGACTTTTTTCATCAGGCGGTGGCAAAACCTCAGCCTGCATACCAGATTTTTTCATTGCTCCAGCAAAAGCCAGGGCGTGGTCAGCAAAATATGGAATCTTAAAAGGATACTTTCGGAGTTCTTCTATTGGCAGATTTTCCGGGTCAACTACATTTTTTATTGAAGTTGATTTTCTGGGCTGGCGGCCAGACTGGCTGATTTCATCGGCAAAAGCTTCCAGGCGGGTAATAAGTCCCGCCTCAGCCCGATGTTCATCAAACTCGAGCAGCAGATAAGGGATATCTCCCATAATGTTTTTCAGATGCTTGACTGCAAAACCATCCACTCCGCAGCCGTAATTGCTGAGAAAAACAGGAAAGACTCCTGTCTGGCGGCGGCACCAGGTGGCTGTTTTTAAGATGTTCTGGGGATACCTCCAGGGCGGAATGTCAGAGCTGGTCAGTGGAATGTCGGTGGGGCTGATTTCCTCAACCGGCAGGCAATCCATCGGGATGGCCGTTACCCCCAGCTTTTCTAAATGAAACCAGAGATTAAGGTTAAAAAAGTTATCGTAGAGAAGATAAGGCCGACCAGCCATGACCCAAACCGGCCGCCCGGACAGGGTTGCTTCCCTGAGAAGAACTTCTCCCTGTTTTTTTAGTTTCTGATTAAATTTGATTTGAGCCTGCCAGGCTGACAGCCAGGCTTCCTTGATTTTTTCTGTGGGGAGTTTAAGGCATTCAGACAGATTTTTGAAGGTTGCTTTCCGGCTCCTGGCCTCAGGCGCTAAATAAACCGGGGCCGTCAGCAGCTTACTTCTTATTTCTCCTGGCAGCATGTGGGGGAGATGTTCTGTGTAGGGACAGAAATAAAATGATTCATTTTTCCAGTTATGAAAATCCACCAGACTGGGTACAAAGACCAGGTCAACTTCCGGGTCGGCCTGAAGAAATTTAATCTGGCCTGAAACTATTTTTATCGGAAGACAGATTTCTGCCGGCTGCAGCCTGAGCCCGGCTTCCAGGATTTCAGAGTTAGTTTCAGGCGACAGCTTGACCCGATAGCCCAGATTCGAAAAGAAAGATATCCAGAAAGGCAAAAACTCTTGCAGGGCCGAACCGGACGGCAGGCCGATGGTTAGCCCGCCACCAGCACTGGTGGACAGGAGTTCATCCACCAGTTTCTGCCTGAAAATAAGAGGGTTGTGAAAATCAGAAGCTGGATTTTCCCCGGCCAGGGCTGAAGTGTAACGCTCACAGATATCACCGAAAAAGACCTTATCCTGTCCTGTTTCAATTGAAATGACCTGGCAGCGGTTGGAGCAGATCTGACATTCAAAACTTCTGGGTTCAAAAGACTGCTGAAGGATCTGGCGGATATCGTTGAGCTCGGGTGACTTTTTCCCGGCCTTCTTGACGACTTCCCGGGCTTCGAGTGCAGCTCCGATGGCCCCCGACAGCCGCTGATAAGGATGGACTTTGATTGGACGGTCGAGCAGCAGTGAAAACGCTTTAACTACGGCCGGGTTAGAAGCTACCCCTCCTTGAAAAACAATATACTGGCCAATTGGCCGCCGTTCGACCACTTTTTCCAGGTAATTTCTGGCTATGGAATAGGCCAGACCAGCCACCAGGTCAGGCAAGGGCTCATTACGGGTCACTGCTTGCAGAAGCTCTGATTCCATAAAAACCGTACAGCGACTGCCCAGATTATAAGGCCGGGTGGAGAGGGAAGCCAGGCGGGCAAAATCGTCTTCAATCTTAAAACCAAGCTGGCTGGCCTGCTCTTCTAAAAAGGAACCGGTACCGGCCGCACAGATTTTATTGAGATTGAAATCAACGACCCGGCCTTGTTCCACCTGGATGAATTTGGAATCCTGTCCGCCGATTTCAAAGATGGTATCAACCTCAGGAAAATAATGGACAGCACTTTTCATCTGGCAGGTGATTTCATTTTTAATGATATCGGCTTTGATGAGGCGCCCGGCTAAGTAGCGGCCGCTGCCGGTAGTTCCGATACCGAGGATTTCCAGGCCGCCCTGAAATCTTGATAAAATCGTGGACAGGCCTTCTTTAATCACTTCCAGAGGTTGGCCTCTGGTGGGAAGATATACGCCGCTCAGTATTTCACTATCTTCAGCCATGACCACCAGATTGGTACTGACTGAGCCAACATCAATCCCGAGATAACCTTTGACCGGGGTGGTAATTACCCGGTCAGGTTCGGTGGCCTGAACAGCCGGTAATTCACCCAGGGGCTGGAGATTGAAAACCTTCATTTCCAGGCGCGGCCTGATTTTTCGAAGAAAATCAGCAATTGAAACAGGTTCAATATTTTCTTTTTTAATCTCGGCCAGAATGGCTCCACCCATAGCGGTCAGGTAAGGTGACAGGTCAGAATGAATAAGTTCACCTTCTTTTGTTTTGAGGATCTGTTCAAAGGCCCGGATAAGGCCCTGATTTCTGATGGTGTTACCGGCCAGAACAACAGGCAAGGGGCATGATTTGCTTTTAAGGAGGGAGGAAGTAACTGATCTAACCAGAGCCAGGCAAACTCCATAGGCAATCTCCTCCACCGGTACGCCTTTCTGCTGGAGATGAATCATGTCTGATTTAGCAAAGACACTGCAGCGACCGGCTACCGGTGCTCCTTTCCTGGCCCGGGCAGCCAGGGCAGAAAATTCCTCTATGGTCAGATTCAAGCGATAGGCTTGTTTTTCCAGGAAAAGACCGGTGCCAGCGGCGCATCTTTCATTGAGTGCGAAATCGATTATTTCTGGAAATGGCTCCTGAGATGAACCGGGCTTGATTTCCACCCAGCGCGCACTTTCTGCTCCGATATCAAAAACAGATCTGGCCTGAGGGAAAATCAGGCTCGAGCCATAAGCCAGAGCTGAAATTTCATTGACCTTAATGACGTTTTCGGGAAAGGAAAAACTATTCTGGCCAGCTCCGGTCACGGCTACATATAATTTATCATCTGCGTCCTCGATAAAATTTCTATCAAGAAGAGTATTCAGTGCCTGATGAAGCTGACCTTTAACCGGTTCCAGGTCTTTTTTGATCAGCTGATGGTGATTATCCAGAATGGCCAGCTTCACCGACTGAACGCCGAGATCAAGTCCGACCAGAAACTCTGCCACCCGGTCCTCCATGTCTCACTCTGCCTGCTTTCTGTTTTTCTATTTATTTATCTATTTATCTGCTTCTCTTTGTTCGAATTTTTTAAGGAGCTCGGTATAACGATTCTCAAGGGAGACTTCTTTTCCATCAATAAAAACTTTCTGAATTTTTGTTCCGAGTTCGAGAAGGTCTCCGTCAGCCAGAACAATACTGGCAGTTTTGCCTGGTTCAAGGCTGCCCAGCAACTTATCCACTCCAAAGATTTCCGCCGGGTAAATGGTCACTGCTTTCAGGGCTTCTTCCGGCTTTAATCCGAAGGCTGCCGCCTTGGCTGCATGATAGGGAAGATCCTTGGCGGCGCTGGCACTGGAGGAGGAAAAAGAAATTTTTACTCCGGCCTGATTGAGCATGACTGGATTCAAGAAGAGGGCATCATAACCATCTTCCCAGACAGGTGGCAGGCTGTAGAGGGAACCAATAATACAGGGAATACCTGCTTCTTTGATTTCTTTAGCCACCTTAAAGCCCTGCTCAACCCCGTAAAAGATGGCTTTTATCTTTTCTTCCTGAACAAATTTAATGGTCTGGAGGATATCCTTATCGGCATGAACCGAGAAAATCACCGGCAATTCACCTTTAACCACCGGTAGGAGAAAGTGGCTGGCCTCATCAAAATCCGGTGGTGGGAGAAGAATGTTTTTCCGGGCTGCTTCTCTCCTTTTTTCATACATCCTGGCTTTCTCGAAAATTTGCCGCAGCTCATCCAGGGTTTTCTCGGTAGTGACCTGAGGCTGCTGGCCTCTAAAGCCGGCAAACTCGCCCCGGCCTCTTCTCAGGGCTGGAAGCTCAATGATCATGGCCAGCGATTCTTTGATGACCATTTCCCGGTTGGTCCAGCCGTCCAGTTTGACTAAGGTGCTTTGACCGGAGATCAGACCGCCAGAAGGAGCCACCACCGCCGCCACAATGCCGTTGGCCCTGGCAATTGGAATGTGCATGGAATCATAGCGGAGGGCTTCGATGGCTTTGACCTGGGGATTAATCCGGCCGGTTTCGCGGTTATCAACCGTTGCCCGGACGCCGCTAATTTCTTCCAGGCCAAGCCACGAATAGCTGTCAATCATCCCGGGGTAGGCAATGAGGCCCTTGGCTTCGATGATCTTGGCTCCTGAGGGAATGGAAATATTGGTACCGAGATCAACTATTTTGCCGTCTTTGATTAGAATCGAGCCTGATTCAATGACCGGCCCGGTGACCGGAACTATTTTAGCTCCGACAATGGCTGTAACCTCTGCCTTATCTTCGGTCTGAGCGGTAGCTGGCAAAGGAAAAGAATAAATACCCAGTAGGGTTAGGCCAAGCAGCGCTGCTAGAAAGACCAGCTGATTTTTATTTTTTAATAAACCTGGTTTTATCCTGTTTACCTTCATGTTTTTTATCTTCATAACAGGCCTCCTTTTTTGGTGGAAGCAGCAGCCCTTTCTTTGAGAAGCGCCTCCCGATCGAAGTAAACATCGCCTTCGATAATTGTCATTTCACAGCGGGTGTAAGCACTCATGGGATGCTGGCTGAAGAGGGCCAGATCGGCCTGTTTGCCAACTTCAATGCTTCCTACCAGGCGGTCAACGCCGAGCTGTTTAGCTGCATTGATGGTGATAAGTTTCAGCGCTTCATCCTGCGTCAATCCATATTTAACCGCTTTTCCAGCTTCATTAAATAGCCTTCTTATTCGCTCGCCGCTATCGGAGTTAATCGAGACCAGGATGCCCTTCTGGGTGCAGTAGGCGGCGTTATAGGCAATGCCCTCGGCAGCTTCCATTTTATAAGCCCAGCTATCAATAAAGACAGAGATACCGACACCGGCGGCTTTTAGCTCGTTGGTTATCTTATAGGCTTCCCAGGCGTGCTCAAAAGCGCCTATTTTGAAACCAAATTCTCTGGACAGGTTTAAAAACTCAATCATTTCCGGAGCGACATAGGCATGGCAGCGAGCAATGAGCTTGCCGCGCAGAAGGTCGGCCAGAGTCTCCAATCTGAGGTCTTTTCTGGGGGGAAGGAGATTGGCCGGCGGGTTTTTGGATTTTTTAAGCTGCTCATAGCGGTCCCAGGCGGCCATATAGTCTTTCGCCCGCATTAATTCGCTTCTGATCAGAGCATTGGCGCCCATGCGGGTGGCCGGGTAGCGTTGCGGCCGACCAGGAAGCAGCGTCCGGTTCGATTGTTTGACATTTTCGCCCAGGGCAAATTTAAGAGTGGGGTAGGCTTCTTTGACGATTAATTCTTCCGAAGGTTTACCCCATTTGAGCTTCAGGACAACATTAGTCCCCCCGATGACATTGGCGCTGCCGTGCATGGTGTGAACCATGGTCACGCCGCCGGACAGAGCGGTAAAAATCGAAGTATCATCGGCATTAACCACCTCAGCCATGGTAACTTCCGGTGTGACGGCATCAGTGCCTTCGTTGGTGCCGGAAAGAGCGATGTGGGTATGGGTATCTATGATGCCCGGCATCAGATATCTGCCGTTAGCTTCGATAATTCTGACTCCGGCCGGGGCGGTGAGATTCTGACCGATTTGTTTTATTACCCCGTTGATAACCAGAACATCACCATTGGGAATAGTGTTGCCGGTAACGGTCAAAATAGTGGCATTTTTAATCAAGAGATCGCCACCAGCCAGAAGCCAGCTGGCTGAGGACAGAAAGAAAACTAAAAGGGACAGAAGCAGGCCCGTTTTCTTTATCTTTTCTCTCATTGGCCTTTCTCCTCATAGGTGAATAACGTTCCATCAACCATGACTTTCACTATGCTGGTTTTTTCATCGAATAGCTCGCCTTTAGTTAGAATCAGGTTGGCGATTTTACCTGGTTCGAGAGAGCCGAGCTGTTTGTCGAGACCCAGGGTGCGGGCTGGTTCAATAGTCAAGGCTCGCAGAGCTTGATCGGCAGGCAAACCGGCCTTGATGGCTGCCCTGACGTTTTTTACAAAGTTTGTATCGTTCAGGCCGAAGCTGGTCAGCGAGAAATTTATCTTTTCTTTGGCCAGGTTAGAGGCATTGGCTGGATAAAGCTCCTTTTCGGCTTTTTCTCTAATAGCCTGGCCCTGCTGAGCATAGACGCTGCTGGCCGGTACTCGAAAGTCGAGTGTCACCAGCAGGGGAATACTGGCTGATTTGAGCTGCTGGCTGACTCGCCAGGCTTCATTACAACCGGTGAGAACAGCATTTAACTTGAATTCTTTGATGAGTTTCAGGGCGCGCTTTATTTCCTCCAGATTATTGCACTGAAAAACGATCGGCTTTTTGTCAATGACAAAGGGAAGAAGGGCTTCGAGAAAGGGGTCATATTCGGGCCTCTTTAAAAATTGAGGCGACTGTCGGTATTTTTGAAGATGCTGGCTATAGTGCTGCGTATCATAGAATTTCTGTCTGAGGAAGGCCAGGGTACCCATCGGACTGGAAGGATAAACTCCTCTTTCAGTCGTGAAGTTGATATGGAGGGCCCAGGGCTGAGCCAGGACCATCTTACTTACCTGGTCGCTGTTTAAATTGAGGACAACGCTCTGTCCTTGAAAGATGCCTTCATGAGGAGCGACGACCACCGTCGTAATGCCAGCTCGATGATAGGCTTCGACTGTCTGCTTTTTCGGCTTGATTTTTTCAACGATCTGAAGCCAGGGGAATTCTTTGGGTTCAGCTGGTTGACTTAAGGCTTCCAGATATTCTTCAGGGGTGGCTGTTTGAGACTGTTCTTTTGTTTCAAGGAAGAGGTTGGTGTGAGCAGAAATCAAACCGGGGTAGGCATTTAAACCGCTGGCTTCGATGAGTTCAGCATCTTCCGGAATCTGGATTTTCCCGGCTGGCCCAACAGCCTCAATCAAACCGTCCCGGATGATGATTGTGCCTTTTTCTATGACTGGTTGAGCCACTGGAAATATCCGGCAATTAACCAGAGCATAAGCTGGTTTGACCTCCGCCCTACCGGCCTGAGCCAGGCTAAGCGAACTGGCTACCAGGACCAGGATCAAAAAAGCTGTGGTCAGCGGCCGGACTGAAGCTGGCTGTCTTTTTTTAAAATGCTTGTTCATAGGCCTCCTTCCGCCAGAAGATTTGATATTTATAGACAAAAAATAGACAGGCCATTTATTTTCCGTGGT
>Ga0209508_1001759_pt1 | contig 15833 bp, 16 predicted proteins | sample AD_UKC129_MetaG_FD_184427 | JGI IMG/M metagenome (GOLD analysis project Ga0209508, IMG submission 184427) | Active sludge microbial communities of municipal wastewater-treating anaerobic digesters from Canada - AD_UKC129_MetaG (SPAdes) (version 2) | ecosystem: Engineered > Bioreactor > Anaerobic... | reverse complement strand
GAATCGACCCAAACTGGAAAAAATCTGCTGCCCGATTTGAGGGTGGATCGCAAAACATCATTGGATTTTTAGGATTGCACGCTTCTCTGTCGCTACTTCGACGTTATGGCCCAGCGGCAATCAGCCAACGGGTCCTCGACCTCACAGACGCCATCTGCGAGGTGTTGCGAAGTCTCGGTGCCATTCTTCTCAGCCGGCGTGATGAAGGCGTTGCCTCGGGAATCGTGACATTCTCAATTCCTGATCTCGATGTTATTCGTCTCCGGGAGGCTCTGCTGCGACGGCGTATTGTTCTGAGTGTCCGTCAGAAAGCCCTCCGTGTAAGTCCACATGCCTACAACAATGAGCATGACGTTGCAGCATTTGGCGAGGCACTCCGCGAGGCGGTGGATGAATGCCGGGCCAGTTGATCGAGAAAGATTTTTAAGGACGTGAATCTTTTATGTCGAACGAAGCTCACACTATCGCAAAAAGAATTATTGAAGCGCTTGACCGGCGCGATCACGAGGAGTTGGTTCGCCTTCTTCAGAAGGTTCCGGAGGGTGAACTACCGCAAAGGCTCGCCCAGTTGACCGAGGCTGATCAAAGGCGGTTGCTGGAAGCGATTCCGGCCGAGGTTGCGTCCAGCCTTCTTCAGGAACTGCCAGAGAGTCAAGTAACACGGCTGCTTGAGGAGCTAGCGCCATCGCAGGCGGCGGCCATACTCGATCATCTTCCGAGTGATGAACAGGCCGACTTGCTGGGGGCGCTGCCGGACGAAGAGGCCAGCAAACTGTTAGAAATTATGAATCCAGAAGAAGCCTCTGACGCCAGGCGACTTCTTCAATTTGCCCCGGATACCGCCGGCGGTCTCATGATCACGGAGTACCTGGCATATACCGAAACTTGTACCGTGGAAGATATTGTCGAAGACCTAAGGATCAATGCTGCTCGTTATCGTAGTTACGACGTTCAGTATTTCTATACGGTCGATGCTGAGGGTAGGCTTACCGGCGTCCTGCGGGTGCGAGATCTTTTGCTTTCTGAACCTGATACACAGATTGCGACTATCGCCGTCCGCCAGCCGGTGAGTGTCGCCACGGATACTTCTTTGGATAAGCTCGAGCATCTCTTTGCCCATTACCAGTTTTACGGGCTCCCGGTTGTGGACCGAGACGGCCGACTGGTGGGATTGGTTAGGCGTTACGACGTGGAGGAAGCGATTGCCGCCAGGGCGAATCGGAACTTTCTCAAGGTGGTGGGGATATCTGGTGGGGAAGAATTGCGGTCCATGCCCCTCCGCGACCGTATCAAGGGCCGCACCTCATGGTTGACAGTTAACCTCATTTTGGATCTTATCGCAGCAAGCGTGATCCCGTTTTTCGAAGAGACAATCAGTGCCGTTATCGCCTTAGTTTTCTTTCTACCCATTATCTCGGATATGGGCGGAAACACGGGGATCCAGAGCATTGGCGTCACGCTCCGCGAGCTGGCAGCAGGTTTGATCACCCCTCGGGATGCTTGGCGAACATTCTGGCGAGAGCTTCCGGTCGCTGTGATTAACGGCTTGGTCGTCGGATTCCTCCTCGCCGGCGTGGCGTTGGTATGGCGAGGGAATCCTTACTTGGGAATCCTCATCGGCTCGGCCCTGACGTTAAACACGGTTATTGCCGCATGTCTGGGGGCCGTTTTGCCACTTGGCTTGCGCCGTATTGGAATCGATCCGGCGGTCGCCTCAGGCCCCATCCTAACCACCATTGCGGACCTGACAGGCTTTTTCATGGTCCTTGGTGGCGCGGCCGTTATCTTACCGTACCTAACATAAAACCGGTGGCGGGCACCACCGGTTCTGCGGTTTACGACAGAGCCGAAAAAAGTTCGCGTCGAGCAATCACGGACCGATTGGACTTAGGTCACGTTGCAGGAAGTCCCGCGGCCCACGGAGGGTGTAATATGGGTAAGTAATGGCGGCCGTCGGTGGACCAGGCTGGATATTCTGGCCAGGATCACGACCGATACATCCGAGCCCCAGCCGCCAACCGTGATGCGGGAATCCCCAACCCATCGGTCCCCGCACTGGGCAAGGCGCCTGGGGGGCTGGGCAGGTAGGACAGCAATCTGCACATACGCCACAGCTTGGGCTAGCCAGTCCGGCAAGCCCCACGCCACGAACATATCGTGGCCTTTCGCCTGATAGAACTAGAGATGTCATCCCAAGGCCCAAGACAATGGCCAGGAAAATTAGTCTCATCTTCATAGGTTGGTCCTCGTTCTTTCTTGTTCTGTTTCGCTCGATTCACATCGGGAATTGTGACCGCCGGGTCATTCGCCTGCGTTGCGTCCAAAAACGGCCCCCAAAACCCTTATTACTATCATCGGATAGAAGCGCTGGCACAATCCAACGTTTCGTCAAAGGCGTATCGGGTTAAGTTTCGCATTTCCACAATATTACCAAGATATGGCGGTTTTGGCGAAACCCTCGACGTCCTCCTACCAGCGGCAACCGGGCTCAACAAGATGCATTTTATGGGTAATAGGCCCCTTGGGGGATGCCCAAGTTCTCCGGCAAGATAGGTCGCCCCGAAGATTGCATCGCGGCCTATATTTATGTGACATCGTAAACGTGACCCGTTTTATGGCCAGAAAAAAATGTATCTGAGTCAAGCGATCGTCAATTTGCGGACATGCCAGGAATTACGCCGACACGACCACCTGTTGGTGGGGGTAGCCTTTACGTTGATCGAAACCATCATAGCTCTCGGCTTGATGGCCGTTGTGGTAGGTGCGGTGACGTATTCGTTGGTAAGTTCTTTGCAAGTGGCTGAAGAGAATCAAGAGTTGGCCATCGCCGAGGGGTTAGCCCAAGACTTGATGAACGAAATACTCAACCGCCGTTACTGTGAATTGGGAACGTCACCGTATGATCCCTACCTCCGTCCGGGCAGTGTCGAAAAGTACCCGGGAACGCGCGAGCTTTTTGACGACATTGACGATTATAACGGCTGGGTGGAAGAGCCACCGCAAGACCGCTGGGGAATTCCCCTCGGAGAGGAAGACGGGGTGGGCGGAAGGCGCCCATATCCTGCTAGAGCCGCGAGCCTCAGCGGCTTCCGTCGTGAGGTCATTGTCAGTTACGTTAGTTCCCAAGATTTCTCGAAAACCCTACCTTTTGGTTCGGTTTCGGATTATCGAAAGATCGAAGTCATCGTCAGCCGTCGGTATCCCAACAACGTCGTGCGCCAACTGGTCAAGCTTACACGAGTTGTCGGCCATGTTCCTAGCGAGCAGTTTTGATTCCCGCATTACCCGATCGTTACGTTGGGTACGTCACTCCGATCGACGAGACGGCCAGGCCGAGAAGGTTGGTCTGCGACGAAAGCCGTTGGCGTCGGATCATGACCCACATCGTCGCGGAATCTCGCATCAGACGCCCAAATCCTATGGGGTGGGGTTCACGCTTGTCGAAATGCTCGCTGCCGTCGCCTTGACTGGTCTAATCGTTGTTGGCATCGTGGCGTTTGCCCAACTGGCCGAAGACTCGTTTGCAACTGGCCAAGATAGTTCAGAGACAATCCAGATTGCGCGAACATGTTTTCAGCAGATCGAATCCATGCTGAACGCTGCTTGGGGTAATGAGCTATTCCCGGGTGCACTTGTGGTGCCGAGGTTGGTTTCGGGAACTCAATTTCCAGAGACACTCGTCATCTGGTGCCCAGTTACCGGCCAGCCGCGAAATCCAGATGGTTTGCCGTGTGTCGATGAACTTGTGGTGCTCAGTCCGGATAGTTCTCGACCCCATGAATTGAGAAAATATCGCGTCTCGAACAACAGTGCTACAGTACCTAGTCCGTCAAATGTTTCAGCGTGGCAATCGCTCATTCACGGAATACAAAGTCAATCGCCCGCACAAAGTCAGCTTCTGACTGATCGGCTACGAACATTCACGGTTAACAATGTCACGCTTGGGGCCATCCGTTTCCGAGTGGAAACAGTCCCCAGTGATAGTGAATGGGCCGACTCCAGCGTTACATGGAGCACACTTTCCTGGCCACAGGGGTTATACGGTCCAAATCGCGGAGTCCGGCGGGTTTCGGTGCACACAGAGATACAACTCCGCAAGAAGACGGGCTCGCTCACACCGCAACCGGAAGCCAGTTGCAGCTTCTGGCATTCCCATGCGTATTTGTACACAGTGCGGAAAGAGAAGAGACTCCAGTAGCTGTTATCATGAATTACCTTTGTTGCCATCTTTCACGGACCATGAGTCGCTGGCGATTCCGACTTGGGTTTCATCCTGACTTGGGCACGGTGCGTAACCCCCGTTCGCGGCGTCGGGGGTTCATTCTCCTACTCGTGATTCTGACGATCATTTCGGCAATGGCTTTGACGTACGTCGTTGCTTCAACGACGCGGCTGAGCATGCGAAAGGTTCGCAACGCCCAGTTGCAGAAAGCTGCCATCGCTGCCACAGAGACGGGCTTGTCGGTTGGATTGGCCAACATGTGTTCTTCCAAGTGGGGGGGCATTGGCAGCCAAATAAGCGGGGCCTGCGGCTTAAATCAAGCTTTTGAGGTAACCTACGAACATGGTGACCCGACGCTCGATGCCGCGTCACCGGAATGGACTGATTGTCCGTATCGGGTGACCATTCGCGCAATCGGCAAGGCATGGCACCCAGAAGAACCTGAATACCCCGCCATTTACAGAAGGAGCTGGGTTGTTCAACTTGTGCCTCGGGCTGTAGCGGCGGAGCCTTCCGATTGGTCGAGGATCCTTAATTACACCTTTTTCCAGACAGCGGTCACGGCTTCATCTGTGGAGATTCCTGTGCGAATTGTGGGCAAGTGTCGGTTTCAAAGTACTCTGAACCTGGCAGTCAAGTATCCGACGTACAATCCTCGGGTGAGGTACATGAGCGATCTTTACGAGATGCAGGCCAATGGATATGGAGACTGGCGAACGTTTACCGGCCGTATCTATTTCCCTGTCTCGTCCCAACCTCTTGACACCATTGACCTTCTTGTCAATCGGCTTCGAGTTTTTATAAATGACGCGTGGGTCAACCTGCCCAGTAGCGACCTTGCCTTACCGCAGCAGCCCACATCGTACCGGTTGTATCCTGGGGGCAAAAGCTATTCGATTCCGCAACTGGGGTCGGCATTGGAAAACACGACGCTATCGCCTGACCCGGACAATAATCCGTGTGGTATTCTGTATGCGCCAGGAAACATCGCGATACGTTCCAACGTCACGATCAAAGGGAGTCTGCTCTGTAATGGGGACGTCCGGATCGAGGGAACAAACATTGTGATCAGTGGGCAACCGATCTGGGGAATCCAAGCCGACGTCCCCGTGGAGTTACCTGTTATCGTATGCAAGAATCTCCATTTTAAGGCCGGGTCGGCATGTCAGATCAACGGAATGGTTGGCCTTTTTGGTGAGTTGCAGGCCCCCAAGGCGCCAACCTTGACGATCGTTGAGATCACAGGCCGAGTCTTTGCTACAGCGATCAAAATCGATTCATTGTCGCCATGGGACTCTTTTGATTGGGATAAAGCATTGACCCAATTCATAAAGGAAAAAGACTCGCTCACGGGCGAGAATAGGTATTTTCCGTTCTGGTTGCGACAGTTTGGACTTGATGTGACGCCCCGTTTAATTATTCAGCCACCTCAGGAGAAGCGATATTTCCACTGGAAGAAGACCGCCGACCCGGTCTATGTCCCCGCCAACTCCGATACGACATCTATCGACCCGAATCCCGGACTGAGATGGGAGCTCATCTACGAGCTGGATTAGGAAATTCATATTAGAGGGAGTGTAACGATCATGTCGAAGAAAAGCTTTTTTCTGGCTTGTACGCTTACAGTCATAATCATCATGTGCATGCTAGTGTTGGGAGAGAGGGTCGTTGTTCCAGCACCAAGTGTGGCCGAGCAGCCCTTTGCCAATAGTGTGGAGCAACGGGCGCAGATGATTAGCGAACTGCGGGCGATCCGGCAATTGTTGTCCGATCAGAATACCCTGCTCCGAGAGCAAAACCGGTTGCTCTCCGAACAATTGAACGTTCTTAAGAAGATTTCGTCCGGAGAGTCAAAACGTGAAAACCATCCAGGAGCACAGGCGAGTCGGTGAGGCCATCTGCCCGAAGGATGGTCGATTCGCCTTTACGCTGATGGAAGTTCTCATTGTGATTATGCTCATGGCAATCGTCGTGGCATTGGCAATACCAAGCGCCGCCCCTCAAACCGAACAGCGACTTCGCGCGGCAGCCCATCTGGTGGCAGCCGAGGTGGAACTTGCGCGGGACTTAGCGATTACTTATAACACCAACTACAAACTCTCCTTCGACATAACCGCGAACCGTATTGTTCTTACCCATGCCGGAGAGAATACGGCCTTAGATCAATTACCGAGCGAACTCGTCAGCAATACAGCATCGGATCCGACCGAGAGAGTTCTTGATCTTTCGAGTGCACCCGGGCTTTGGGGACAAGTCCGTATCGCGGCCTGCGCGAGCTTTGATCCGATGTTGAAACCTCAAGATGAGATTATCATTGGACCCACAGGTACCCCCATTGATGGCAAATCGTTTCTGATTTGGTTGAGGGACGGAGAAGCCCAGTGGAAACGATATATCACCATTGTCATTGACCAAAGTACAGGCCGAGTATCTATCGGTTCTATGAACGGGATGGCCCCTCCCTTTGGAGAGTGAAACCCAGCTTGCCGGGAGTAATCAACGACAGCAAAGAAGAGTAATGTGAAAGCGATGACCGGTTTTTCTGTCTTCCGAAGACTATCACCGATCGGTATGGATATTGGCCACCGTCGGGTTCGCGCCGTCCAATTGAACGGTGACCGGTCGGCTGTGGTCCGAGCGATGGAGATGGAGATTACCGCTTCGGAAGCAGATGATTCTGATCGCTCGGCACTGATAGCCAAGATCATTCGGGAAGTTCTGCGTGAAGGCCGGTTCCAATGCCGCAATGTCGTCTTCGCAATGAGCCACCCGGACTTATCGGTGCAAAACATTCGCATTAATGATGCACCTGAAAAACCCCTCACCGAGAGTGTTTTGGAGGAAGTCGCTGCGCGCGCCAACATCAACCAGGAGAACGTGGAGATACGTTGTATCGATGCGGGTCTCGTGCAACAAGGCGAGATCCAACGGCGTGAAGTGGTTCTTCTGACGTGTCGGAAGACGGCTATCAGCGAGAGAATTCAGATAGCGAACCAAGCGGGGATCAGATTGGTGGGCCTCGATGCGGAGCCGGCGGCCTTAGCGCGGGCTGTACTTCAGCAATATCGGCGGCAGAGCGATCGAACCCAAACGATGCTCCTCATCCGAATGGGGGCCGAACACACGCTCGTAATGATTTTGAGAGGTGACCAACCACTGTTTGCAAAGTATCTGAACTTTGGGGGGCACGATCTAGATCAAGCCTTGGTCAGGCAATTCCAAATTCCAATCGAGTCGGCTTTGGTCCTTCGCCAAGGATATGGGGAACGACGACGAGACCATCGCGATCCAGAGGTAGTACGAACGGTTGAGGAGTGTCTCGAGCCATTGTGGAACTCTTGGCTTGAGGAGATTGCAAGGTGTGCCCGGTATTACCAGGTGACGTTCCGTGGCCAGCCTATTGAGCGTGTGATCCTAGCTGGCTCAGAGGCCACACCGGAACTGCGAGAAAAGCTTGAAAGTTTTCTTGACTTGCCCACGGAGGTGCTCGATCCGTTTCGTGCGATTCGATGTCACGAAACGGTCGATGCGGCACGGGATTGGGACCTGGCCATTGGCTTGGCGCTTTACTCTCCCGCGACTCCGTGCTTGGTTTAGAGGATACAGCCGAAAGGAAAAGCGGTTCGTAAGAGCGGGGCCAACTTAGAATGAGTTAAGTTGTTTGAACGATGTCGATCCAATTTGATTTCTTACCGAAAGAATACCATCAAACCAATCTCAGGCGGCGGAACGTCCCCTGGCTGGTGTCAATGGTTCTTTTGGTAGTGCTCGTTGGCAGCGGGGGGCTAGTCGTTCAAATGGGAACGCGTCGTCAATTGTGGACTACATACCAGCAATTGACTCAACAGTGTATGGCAAACGAGGTGAAGTTGGCTCAATACCAACACCAAAAAGCCAAAAAGAGAGACGCCCTTCGGAAGGCCCGGCTTTTGCAGCCTATCTTGCTCGGTTACCCAAGGTCGTGGCTACTGGAAGCAATCGTCTCAAGTACACCGGAAGACGTTGTCCTTGACCAAGTAAGATTGACTCTTAAGGAGGAGCAGCAAGTCACCGAGTCTCAAGAGGCGCCGGTTGACTTCTTACGCTCCGGTTCAGGCGGTTCTGCGGATAAGGCTACTGAAGAGCTTATCCGCGCTCAAGAAAAACTGTCGCGGGCTTGGATCGAGGTTGTGATTGATGGTCGAAGTGTGTCGACCACGGCGGTGCAAGATTTTTGCAGCCAACTCTCTCATTTTCCCGTGATCGAAGAAATCAACTTGCAAACGGTGGAAGGGATGTCAAACGAAAAGATAGGGCAAGGATCAACCCACTTCGTTCTGTGGGGCCGATGTCGGCATCTCCCGCCGCCTGCCGCTTTTGTTCGGCCCGATCAGGTTCCAGCGATGACCACGGGGCCGCTGGCAAACGTAGGCCGGCATGGATCTAAGGCGAACTTACCATGAGTACCCCAATGGTAGTTCTCGGAAAAAGAAATATGGTGCTGGTTGCCGTGGTGGCGGCAATCACAATCGCGCTTATTGTCGCCAACATGGCCCTCGGTTACCGGAACACGATGTTACGACAGTCGATCGGTGCATTGCGTAGCCGTATCCAGGGGCAGGAGGTCCAATTGTTGGCGGAGAAAGCCTCCGACCCCCAGGCCACGGAGATTGAAGACTTCCTAACGGACTGGGAGCGCCGTCAGATTGACGTCAAGTCCATCTCAGAGTTCACCACGCAACTGGCGCACGAAGCCACTTCGGCGGGGTTGCAAGTCGTCAGAATCACGCCAGATAAATGGTCAACCACTGGGTGGCTTAGTTCTTGCCCGTTCAATCTGGAATTTAGGGGCACTTTCCAACAGCTGCTGAAATTTCTCAGGCATTGGGACTACGTGGGGAAGGCCGCGGTCATTCATGGACTTGACATCGAGCGAGCCGCCGAAGCGGGAAACAATTTGCAGATCCGGATCAAGTTTACCGTTTATGGCGAAAAATTGGGTTAATTAGTTTAGGGAAAATCCGAAGGATTTCCGATGAATGATGTGGCGCCCAGCACCCAAAGGTGACGCGACGCATGAGCAAATGGATAAAAAAGATAAAACGAGAGTTTAAGCGAAGTCCAGGCAAGGCCGCTGTTTTGGGAGGTTTGGCGGTGGTTGCCGTGGCTTTTTGGGGGTATCGGTTGGCCGCGGCTCCTCGCTCGGTTTCCCAACAGGCTTCGGTGAGCGGAATGGGACAGGCGGAAACGGAAACCGATGGCCCGGTCTTTCCCACGCAAGAAGGATCCATAGTGGCGAGTAGCGAGGAAGCAAAAGTGGACTTAACGCCTTGGCATGTACTCCAGGCATGGCGTGCTCAGCCTTTCCAAGCCGAGACTGCTTCGGCGCAGCTCGCGCGGGACCCTTTTGTCATGAAGAGCCCACCTGTACACCAGTCAGCAGAAGAGTCGTTGGGCAAATCTGATGTTGACGACGTTTCTCCGGCGACGCTGGGACTTCGCTTTACCGGCGTGGTTATCGCGGGTGACTGGCGGGCAGCGATCCTCGAAAACCGCTTGCTTTGGGAAGGCTCCGCATTTAAGGTCCACCGAAATGGACGGTCTTATGTTGTCCGGATTTGTGAAGTTACGCCGACGGCTATCAAACTTACCATCGACGGGGCTGTTTTCGAACAATCGCTGCCCGAGCTTGGGCTGAGCCCCAAGGGCAGCGAGGCACCTTAGATAAGCGGCAACCTCATAGCTAAAGACATGGATGAGTAACTGTCACGGACGACCGATGAAACGGCTACGCAGGTTTTTGGAGATTATCGCCGCTTGTGGCCTGGCTACAGTGGCAGCCTATTGGCTTGCCATGTCGGATGTTGGGCCCGGTGCTGAGCTGGTGACCCATACGAAGGCATCGACATCTCCCGCAGAGACGGCCTTACAAACTTCCCCTAATCGTGAGGCAAATTCATACTCTCGGCCATCCAATGTGGAGCAATTACCCTCGTATGAGCCTGGTCCCCAAGTTTATATTCAGAATAAGGTGCAGTCCGAAGACAAGCCAAACAAAGCCGTCGCCGGTACTGTAGTCAATCCTTTTATAAGCAATTCCCCCTCAACGGCTACAGCTTTTCCAGATCGGTTAGTCACAACAGGTTACGACTTGCCGGCACGGTCTGAGCCGGATTCCGTTATGGTTTCCCCGCAAGAGACAGAATCGCGAACCATCGTGCCGGTCAATTACGAGGTGGATCCCAGTTCGCCGGTAGCCGATGTCGGCAGTCCCGTTCGGCTTCGTGTGACATCGCTTGAAGAGTCACCGGATCGAGGCCGCGTTGCACCAATTACGTACCAAGAAGCGAACCCAAGTGCAGTATCCGAGAGGGGCTTATCCAACGTGGACGACCCGACGCTTCAGGTCCCGCCGGGCGGAAATAGCGAAGCTCTCTCCGGATTGCAATCTGACGCGCAGGGGCGTAGCGGACCTTCTCAAGAGCGCTCAACCCAGGAAGTTGTCCCCAGCCCATTGCCCGATATAAGAGAGATGACGATCAATCCGCCTCAAGCGGAGATTACCGTCAATCAGGCGGGAATCCAACTCGAACTACGTGACGCCGACATCCGGGATGCCGTCCACACCCTTGCCAAGCTGGCCAAGCTCAATGTCGTCATGTCGAGCAGTGTCCAAGGTAAGGTCACCGTCTCTCTCAACACTCTGACCCCGCGCGACGCCATTTTTGCCGTTCTTAGGGTCCCGGGGTTCGTATCACAAGAGCATGAGGGTGTCCTTTATATCGGGACGGAACAAGAGATTCAAAACCTGGGCTACATCACCGACCAGATAGCCACCCGCATTTATCGCCCGAACTACACGCCGGCAAAGGAGTTAGAGTCGCTGATAAAGCCTCTTCTCACACCCCAAGTAGGTCTGATTACCGTTTCCACAGCGGCAGAGAACGGGATTGCGCCCGACCCAAGCAATGCTGGGGGTGACAGATACGCGGGAACGGACGTGCTCATTGTCCGAGATTATCAGCGGGTTCTCAAGGAGGTTGACCGCGTTGTTCAGGAGGTTGATGTCCGGCCGGCGCAGGTCGCCATCGAGGCCATGATTCTCAGCGTCAATCTTGACGACAAGGACCAGTTTGGGGTGAGCTTTGAGCTATTGCGAAATAAAGGATACATCAAGCTCGGTTGGGGACTTGTCCCCCAAAGTCTAAGCGATATCAAGTTTGACAATAATGGTCTTAAGTTGGCCTTTCTCGACGGGAGCATCGGTGCCTTCCTCAACGCCTTAGAGTCGATCGGCGATACCAACGTCATCGCTACGCCCCGGCTTCTCGTTCTCAACAAACACAGAGCGGAAATTCTAATAGGAAAAGAACTTGGGTACGTGAGCACAACGTTTACCGAGACCAGTTCCTCGCAGACCGTGGATTTTTTGAAGGTGGGAGCCCAGCTTGTGATTCGGCCGTTCATTTCCAACGATGGCCTGATTCGGATGGAGGTTCACCCGGAACTCTCCACGGGCTCCGTGCAGATTACGAACAACTTTACGGTTCCTAATAAGGACACGACGCAGGTCACGACGAACATCATGGTCCCCAACGGCGTGACGGTCGTCATCGGTGGTTTGATGCGAGAAGACTTGGAAAAGACGGCCTCGCAAATCCCCTTTTTTGGAAATCTACCTCTCATCGGTGCGGCGTTCCGGAACAAGATGGAAACAACGAGAAAGCAAGAAATCATTGTCTTGATCACGCCCTACATTATCGATGATTATCGAATGGCTACAGACGGTGCCACGGCCCAAGCGTCATGGCAACGACGCCAAGAGGTGGCGGGAGAGGAGATGAGTGGACTAAATAAGCAAAATGCCTCAAAGCATTTCCTGGAGAAAGCAAAAACGGCGTATCTCCAGGGACGTTGCGACGCTGCGAAATACTGGGCCGAAATGGCTGTGCACTTTGATCCGTCGAACCTGGAAGCTATTGCCTTTCGCGATCAGCTAGCTGGTGTGGCAACGCAAAATACTAGCGCGACTTTACGACCGTCAAACCGCTGATAATTCTGCCGCAGGTTTTTGTCTGTTATTGTGAAGAGTTTCTTGACATTTCCGAGAAAGTGCCCGGTAGTATAACAAGCGTCATGCTCTAAGTTGATCTGATGCAACAAATGTTGGCGGGCAAGCGTCGTTTGCTGGTGATCGGTTTTAGTCTCTCGGTTTTGGGGCTTCTTTGTTCCCTAGGATGTCGCTCAGTCCAGCCGCATCCATGGCCAACTCATGCTGAGGCTCAATGTGCTCCAATAGATACACCTGATGTTCATCGGCAGTCTCTCTCGGATATGCGACGCTATCGAAGGCAGACCATCGAGAACGAAGTGGCGGCCAAGTTAAGCGAAGCTCGGAGTCGCTATAGCTCCTTTGGAGGTCAGTAGTAGGTGGAGCGTGCCGGATGTATCGAGTGTATCCGAACTGCTGGTGACACCGAAGGAATTGGTTGTAACAAAAAGAAGGGCAGTCTCAGTTGGGTCTACCTAGTCTGGAAAGACTCACGGAGGACTTTAAACTCATCGTCCCCCGACGACGACTTTGCAGTGGACACCCCTCTAGTTTCGTACTAGCCTTCTAATGAGGAATGTGAATCCTCATCCCAGACGCCCCCTCCTGGGTGGGCTTACTTCGTTGTTGGAATTAGCCCCGGTTAATGGCAGCATCTCAACCGAGAGTTGCCCATGTTTAGTCGAATGGTTCAAGCAACATCGAACTACGGGTCGCGGCTCGCTCCGGCCGTGGGAGTCGGCCTACTTGGATTATGTTGCATCTTCGCTTGCCTTGGTCCGGATTACTTCCGTGGATATGGCCAGGTTGTCGCTGGGGTCGCTGTCGCGTTTCAGGTCGTTCTTGTCCTCAGGGTGACGATCCAACATCAACGGGCCGTTACTGCGATTCGGGAGTCATTGGTACGGCTGATAAACTTATTGCGTAAATCCGGAAGTGAACAGGTATCTTTCACGATTCCGCGGGGCAGGGCGGCCAGGGAATGGGGTGATAAATACCGAACGTTATGGGATGAGATTGGCCGAGTGCATGAGGAACTCACCCTTCTTAAACAACAGTGCGCCACCGCTGAGGTCCGCTCGAGACATTACAGCCTCCTCGTCCAAAGGCTCAATGATTTACTCGACGCGTTTCCCGACCCCGTACTGATCATTGACCCGTCAGGTCGTGTTGTCTCCTGTAACCGTGCTGCCCAAAGTCGACTGAACATTGCTGCCAAATCTGAGGTGCCCGCCAACCACAGCCACGATAGCGCCTTGGTCGACGATCTGGTGGAACAGGTAAAAAAGGCCGTGGGTGCCAATGCTGTGTTTGACTGGCAGACGGCAGGTCCAGAAGGCCGCTCTTACCATTATCGGGTGGTAGTCCGGGAGATCGGTTCCTCGGAAAACGGAAATCGTCTTGAGTGTGGAAAAGATCGCGCGGTTTTCTTGCAGGATTTAACACCACTTCAGGAGCTGCGAAAACGGCACGCAGAGTTCGTGTCCGCCGCTAGCCACGAAATGAAGGCACCATTAGCGGCTATTCGGGCCTACACCGAAATGCTCCTGGACGGCGAGGCTGGAGATGAACACACCCGTGAGGAGTTCATCTCCACTATCGAAGCACAAGCCCAAAGGTTGCAAAGGCTAGTTGAAAACTTGCTTAACACAGCCCGAATCGAGGCGGGGATTCTCAAGGTCCACAAACGGCCTATTTCGGTAAATGAGATCCTTCAAGAAGCGGTCCGTCTAATGACCGCCGCGGCAAATGAAAAGGATATAGCACTATTGCTTGAGCCTAGCCCGCTCTACCTGCCCATCAATGCCGATCGTGACCTGATGCTGCAAGCCGTCATCAATTTGATTTCGAACGCAATCAAATACACGCCCAATGGCGGAAAAGTTACCGTGCGGAGTCAACTCCAGGACCAGACCGTCGTCATTGAAGTGGAGGACACGGGCGTCGGCATGTCACCTGCCGATGTAACGCGTGTCTTCGAGAAGTTTTATCGTGTCGAGGCTCATAAGAATATGGCGCCCGGGACAGGTCTTGGCCTGCCGCTGACGAAACACATTGTAGAAGATGTTCATGGTGGGACCATTTCTGTCCGCAGTAAAGTGAACGAGGGTTCGGTGTTTAGCATTGCACTACCAAAGGCCTCTGCTGCGGCGGACCGGGCCCGGACGTCTCAGGAACTTGCAACGGTGTGAGCAGATTCCATGAGCAAGCAGGTGCTTCTTTGTGATGACGAAATTGCCATTTTGAAGGCAGCCGAGTTCAAGTTGAAAAAGGCTGGTTTCGCCGTCCGCTGTGCGGACAACGGGGAAACTGCATGGACCATGGTGTGCGAAGCGGCTCCTGATTTGATTATCAGTGACTATCAAATGCCGCGACTGGACGGGATTCAACTCCTGGCGCGTATTCGGAATTATTCAGTGACCAAGGCCACTCCCTTTATCCTGCTGACAGGAAAGGGGTTCGAATTGGATGGTGAAGAATTGAGACGAACCCTCAATGCAACAGAGCTGTTGCCAAAGCCTTTTTCCCCCCGGGCTTTACTCGAAAAGGTGATCTCAATTTTGGGCCAACCCTCGTGTGGGGTGTAAGCTGAGCACAAGGTTGAGCCTAAGAGAATGAACACCGTTTAAGGAACCACGATGCAATTGGCATATGAGATTTTTGGTGACATTGCGGTCGTTCATGCTCCAGAGGAGCTAAGCGAAGACAGTGTGCCGGCCCTTTTTGCAGCATTGGAGCAGATTCAGGTCAGGCACATTGTGCTTGACTTGGACAGGACCGAGTTGCTGGATAGTGCCGGTCTGACGGCCATTGTCAATGCCCACGAGATGCTTCAACAAAAGCAAGGCAGTCTCCGCCTGGTCGCCAGCCAACCAATTAACCGCAAAATCCTTCATATCACGGGAATTGAACAGACCATTCCTGTATTCAACACAGTTGTTGAAGCAGCCAAGACGTTGCACGGTGGGGTATCGGAATAACCACGCGTCAGGTAATGGAATCAAACATGTCCACGACGGATTTGCGAAAAACGAATGTGCGACGGCGCCTTGGCGATATCCTCGTCGAAAAGGGGTATCTTCGTCCCGAGCAACTTCAGGCAGCTCTAGAACAGCAACGTTCAAGTGGCCGCACCAGGCTACTTGGTGAAATTTTGCTTTCCCTGGGATACTGCTCCGAAGAACAGATTGCAGAATGCCTTGCGGAAGAGTACGGATTGCCGTTCACTCGGCTTGAGATGCGTCTCTTTGATCAAAAGATTGTCGATCTTTTACCCCGGGAATATATTGAAAACAACTCCGTACTACCGCTCTTTCGGGTTCGCGATGTGTTGACAGTCGCCGTGGCAGAACCGTCCAACCTGTTTCTCTTTCAGGAGATTGAACACCTCACGGGGCTGCGCGTTAGACCGATTGTGGCTCCTTACCGAGATATTCGACGGATGATTGCGTCGCTACCCAACTCGAGTGTCTTTGTGATCGACGATATCCTCGATGGAAGCGACGTCGCAGAGGTCACATTGGTGGAGGAGACGATCGAGGATATCGGAAACCTCGCCGAAATCGCCGGCCAGTCACCGGT
>Ga0209508_1001754_pt1 | contig 15885 bp, 15 predicted proteins | sample AD_UKC129_MetaG_FD_184427 | JGI IMG/M metagenome (GOLD analysis project Ga0209508, IMG submission 184427) | Active sludge microbial communities of municipal wastewater-treating anaerobic digesters from Canada - AD_UKC129_MetaG (SPAdes) (version 2) | ecosystem: Engineered > Bioreactor > Anaerobic... | reverse complement strand
CTCTCTGCGGGCCACGCTTTTGTCGTGTTGCTGCGGAAAGGTTATCCGATAAATGTGTTGAACGCTTTGAAAGGGGTTCAAGAGGTATGCCGCATATTCGCCGCCACGGCAAATATGCTCCAGGTGCTGGTGTTTGAGACGGAGCAGGGCAGGGGCATAGCCGGCGTCGTAGATGGTTTCGCCACAAAGGGGGTAGAAAGTGAGGCGGATATCGAGGATCGCAAGAATTTGTTGCGCAAGGTCATCGGCTATAAGAGATAGCCGCAAAACAGGTAAAGGCTGGCGCCTTGCAGCGCTCTTGTGCCTTTGCGCCTTGGTTGTAACCTTTGCAAAGCCCATCGTAACCGAGGGAAGCCCCGTTAGAGAGTGGAGCTTTCCCGTCGTTGTCCTTCCTCCGGAGAGCGGGTGGGAAGGCGACGAAGGGAAGTCCGCGTGGCTTGCCTTGAAAGTCGTCATGGAGGAGGCCAATGCCACCAGGGACGGGGTGGCAGGCCGCGACGTCCTCTTTCTCAAATCCCAGTTACCGACGCCTAAAGATGCTCCTGCAGCCGTAGATGAGTGGAGGAAAAATGGCGTAAAGGTGGTTATATCGCTCGCGGATTCCGAGATGGATAAACTTCTCGTCTCCGCTACGGCGGCCGATGACATGCCGCTCCTTTTGGCCAACGGCGAATGGGTCTCCCTCTCCGAGGAAAACGACAGGTCTTTCAAGAATGTCTTTGCCCTCGACTTGTATTATCCCTTCAGGGCAGTGGCATTAGCTAAGTATGCCGCTTTCCGTTACAAAGGTGCGACTGTAGCCATAGAGGTTGACCTTAACGATGGCCAGATGTATCCCGCTTATGACCTCCTGCAGAGGAAACTTAAAGAATGTGGACTTACAACTATGACGATTTGGCACGACCCGGCCCGTAGGGTGCCACTTGCCGAAGATGAAGCGTCGAGCGCCGGGGCAACTATCCTGATAAGCTGTCTCGGCCCGAGGAACCTTCAGACGACCTGGAGGAGGGTAAAAGAGAAACACCTTCCTCTCGAGGTGTGGTATTCTGGGCCGTTTTTGCCCTCCGTGCCTCTTTCTTTGGAAGGGCTTCTGGTGGCGGATCAGGCTCATCCAGCAGCGAGAGGCGAGAGCTTTGACGAGCTCGCCGCTCGCGCTTGGGAGGTGGAGCGCAAAAAGGTCACCGATCGTTATTATGCTGTCAAGGCGCGTGCCGCAGGTCTTTGCGCCGTCGAAGCGCTAAAGATTTCTGGAGGAAAATCCGTAGCCGATGCGATGAGCGGAGTTTCCGGAATTCCGCTGGGGGACGAGCTCTTAGACATAGACAAAACCACCCATAGACCCGCATCCAGAAAAGTGGCGCTCTTGCGCGTCTCCGAAAAAGGGCTGGCCTTAGAGCACATCGTAGAAGTGCGGTCGTCGGAAGTTCCAGATTCGATAGGCCCCTACACAGGGCGGTGACGGGAGCGGAGCTCTCGCCACAGCTCGTTCAGCGGGACGTCTAAGGATATCAGGGCCACAAGCAGGTGGTAGATCAGGTCTGCAGCCTCGCGGACGAGGGCTTCTCTGTCTTTTGTGGCTGTCGCTATGGCCACTTCCACTCCCTCCTCGCCCACCTTTTGTCCTGCCCGCGAGGGGCCCTTTGAAATGAGCCTGGCGGTGTAGCTTTCCTCGGGGGAGGCGCCTTTGCGCTTTAAGAGATAGCGCCACAGCTTGCCAGGGAAGGTGCCGTCGCCTGCCGGTTCGCCGAGAATATTGCGATAAAAGCAGCTCCAGTTTCCGGTGTGGCATGCTGGGCCCAAGGGCTCCACGATTGCCAAGATTGCATCTCCATCGCAATCGAGCCTGAGTTCTGCTACCTTGAGGCGGTTGCCGCTCGTCTTTCCCTTGTGCCAGATTTCCTTGCGCGAGCGGCTGTATAAGACCAATTCTCCTGTGCGCTCCGTCTCCGCTAACGATTCTGCGTTGCCATAGGCGAGCATTAGGACTTCGCCGCTCGTCAGATCCTGAGCCACCACCGGCACCAACCCTTGAGAGTCGAATTTGACATCTTTTAAATCTAAGTTGGCCATATCGCCTTACCACCTAAAGCCTCATGGGAAAGCCCTCTTTGGCAAGGACCTCTTTCACCTGACGTATGCTGAATTTGCCAAAGTGAAATACGGAGGCGGCGAGAACCGCAGATGCCCCTGCTCTGAGCGCTTCGGCGAAGTGGGCAATCTCTCCTGCGCCACCGGAGGCTATCACCGGCACTTCCACCGTGGAGCAGACGGCTTCCAGTAGCTCGCAGTCGTAGCCGGCGGTCGTTCCATCTCGATCCATGGAAGTCAAGAGTATCTCGCCGCATCCCTTGGAGACAGCTGCGGAAGCCCACGCCACAACATCGAGTCCCGTGGGTTCGGTGCCGCCTTTCACGTAGACTTCCCATCCTCCGCTTGGGCGCCTCTTCGCGTCGATGGCCACGACCACGGCTTGGCTCCCCAAAAGCCTCGCGCATTTTGTAATGAGTTCGGGCTCGGCCACCGCCTTCGTGTTTATCGAGATCTTATCGGCGCCGAGGGCGATCAGCTCGCGCGCCTCATCCGCGCTGGAGATGCCGCCGCCCACCGTGAAAGGTACAAAAAGCTGCTCCGCCACGGATTGAACCCACTGGTGGCGGGTGCGCACGCCCTCGAGAGAGGCAGATATATCGAGAAACGTGAGCTCGTCGGCTCCTTCGTCCATGTAGATCGAGGCTAACTCCGCGGGGTCGCCGGCATCGCGCAGAGATTTAAAGTGTATCCCTTTGACCACTCTGCCATCTTTCACATCGAGACACGGTATTATGCGTCGCATCAGCATTTACAGCTCACCTCTATGGCTGATTTTAAGTCGAAAGATCGTTCATAGACGGCCTTACCTATTACTGCGCCTTCTACGCCCAGATCCCTTAAGGCGATTATATCCTCAACGCTGCTTATCCCGCCGGCAGCTATGAGGGCTAATTCCGGAAAGCTCTTCAATAGCTCGCTATACAACAATAGATCTGGCCCGCCTTTCGTGCCATCGCGCTCTACGGATGTCACCAGAAATCTGAAGTAGCCGAGTTCGGCAAGGTTCGTTATGGCCTTTGAGGGCGAAAGCGGCGTCGCCTCGAGCCAGCCAGATATCGCGACTCTGCCATTTTTCACGTCGACGGCCGGCAGAATGGCCTCTCCGTGGAATTTCCAGAGTGCCGCCGCTGCCCCTGGATCTTTGAACAGGAGGCTTCCAACCATGGCCCTGTCTGCTCCGAGCGCGAGCGCTGCGCCGACGTCATCTACAGTGCGGAGTCCGCCTCCGTATTGAAGCTTGAGGTTAAATCTTTTTAGCCTTTCGATCGCGCTCAAATGCACCGGATGTCCTCGTTCAGCTCCCTCGAGATCTACGACGTGTATCCAATTGCATCCGGCTTCTTTGAAGCGCAAGGCTACCTCCAAAAGATCTGGTGCCATCTCTTTGGCTGTGGAAAACTCCCCACGCCTCAGGCGCACCACCTTTCCGCCATATAAATCTATAGCAGGGTAGATCGTCATGCTCCACCCTTCCTTTCGAGGAGCTGGATAGTCCTTTGCAGCAAGCGCAGGCCCACTGGTCCACTCCTTTCGGGGTGGAATTGGAATCCTATGATGTTTCCTTTTGCCACAATTGATGAGAAGGTGACGTTTTGCACGGAAGTCTCAGCCGCCGCGTCTTCTCCTACGGGTAGGGCGAAGCTGTGCACGAAATAGAACGCGCTGCCGTCCGGCGCTGCCTTCTGCAAGGGAGAAATCGGGCGTAGCCATCGTATATCATTCCACCCCATGTGCGGCAGAGGGCGGATATCAAGCTTGGATACCTTTCCCTTGATAAGGCCGAGACCGGGGGTGGGATCGTCTTCGAAACTGCATTCGCATAATAGCTGCATGCCCAGGCATATGCCGAGGAGTGGGTGACCACCCCTGGTCCATTCGATTATCGAATCCCTCCAGCCGCTCTCCTCAAGTTTTTTGGCAGCCGGTGCGAAGGCGCCGACCCCGGGAAGGAGGATCAGCTCGACGTCGTGCGCCATGTTGGCGGGAGTTGAAGCGATCTGCCAATCGAGGCCGAGGTATCTCAACGCTCTGGCGACGTTGCCCACATTGCCGGCGCCGTAGTCTATGATGACGATCATATCCATACACCCTTGCTGCTCGGCATCGCGTCCGTCACGGTAAGGGCCTGCCTTAAAGCCCGACCTATACCTTTAAATATCGCCTCTGCCAAATGATGGCTGTTATCGACGACCAGGGTATGGACGTGGAGGGAGAATTGGGCCTCCCTGGTTACCGCCTTCCAAAACTCCTCTAAAAGCTCTAAGTCGTAACCGCCACAGCTCGGAGATGTGAAGGGAGCATTCCAGGTGAGACTGCCCCGTCCGCTCAGATCCACAGCCACGATGACCAACGTTCCATCCATCGGCATGGCGCACCAACCGTAACGGTTGCGGTATTGCTTGGAGGCCTCCTCTTTTACGGCTTTCCCTAAGACGATGCCCACATCTTCCGTGATGTGATGGGCGTCGACGTCCACATCGCCGTCGGCATGACATCTCATCTTCCAACCAGCGTGATGGCACAGCAGCTCTAACATGTGTCTCAAAAAACCGCACGGCATCTCAATGGCTACGTCGCCTGGCTCAAATTCTACAGATAGAGAGATCGCCGTCTCCTTTGTCTTTCTCTCTGCGTCGCTCATTCGCTTTTTGGGCTCCTTTCCTTTGTGGTCTCGAGCAATTTTTCCACCAGCGGCAAGATGGATGACCAGCCTCGCTGGATGCCGTATCTGCTGGCAACCATACGGAGGGAGACAGGGGCCACCTCCTCGAGCACTGTCAAGTGATTTGCCTCGAGCGTGGCCCCGGTTTGCACGATGTCGAGGATGCAATCGGCCAAGCCCAACCTCGGGGCCAGTTCGACCGATCCGTGCAGGTGAACCACCTCTACTTGCACACCCTTAGAGCTGAAATGGCTATCGGCGATCCTCGGATATTTCGTGGCGACCTTGAGCCACATAAGGGCGCTTTCGTGCCCCATGAAACGCGGAGCCACCGCTTGGGGTCCAGCTACCACCAATCTGCATAAACCTCGTCGCGTATCGGCCAGCTCTATGAGCGTTGCGTTTGTCTCCCACAGCACGTCGCTACCGGCAAGCCCTATATCGGCTATGCCGCTGTGCACGAAGAGGGGAACATCCATCGGTTTGGCCAAAAAATATCGCCATCCGCCATCCTCGATGACCAGACTGCGCCCCTTATGGCTTAACTTGCCGGTTGGCAGGCCGATCTCTCCCAACACCTCCACCGCTTCATCGAAGACGCGACCCGTGGGAAGGACTATAGAAAGCATCATTGTCTTACCTCCAGCAGCCATTCATCGAGAGATAGTGCAGCTTGGTCCTTTGTAGACTTCACGATGCGCGTCGATGCGTCGCACCACCACGACAGACCACGCTGGCGAGCCAGATCCAGAGCGATAGATGCATCGCTGTGCCAGCTCATCTCCACTCCTATATCCAGGCTCACGAGGTGTCTGGCCAACGCCACTGCGTCGGATGGCGACGAAGGGCCGCACCATAAAAGCAGTTTGGGAACCGCATCGAAATCGGACCTGCTCAAGGCTGAAGCCAACCTCTCAAGGTTGAGAGCAAAGCCCACAGCCTGTCCCAAAACGCCATATTGAGCTAAAAGCCTGTCATATCGCCCGCCTCCTCCTATGGGCACGCCTACGCCCTCTAAGAAGACGTCGAAGACGGGGCCGCTGTAATATCCGAGTTCGCGCACGAGCCCCAAGTCGAAGAAGGATATCGAACCGTATCCCAGTTCTTCGAGCGAATCGGCGATGCTCTTAAGGGATGCCAGGGGCTCAAATGAGCCGAAAAGGACGCTTGCCTCGTCGATGACGTTTTTCGCTCCCTTGAGGTTTGGGAGTGCCTGAAGGAGCTTGCGCCTATCGCCGTCGATGGCCTCCTTTTTTAGCGTCGCGTAATAGGTGGAATAATTGCCGCCCTGAAGACATGACAAAAGCTCCTCAGAGACCGGAGTCGGGACCCCTTCGAGCGCGGTGGCGATCACGTTTGCATCTCCGAGGACTAAGCGATACCCCCTCAGGCCCAACTTCTCCAAGAACTCGAGTAGAAGCGAGATGATCTCCACATCTGCCCCTCTTCCCTCCCAACCTATGAGTTCCGCTCCTAATTGATATCCCTCTATGTCGTAGTTGGGCGAGGAGGGAATTCTAAATAGGCGGTCGGCATAGGATATCCTCAGGGGACGTTCATGGGGCGGGTGGTGGGCCGCGCAATAGGCTACGACACCGAGCGTGATATCGGTCCGCAAGCAGCACGGTTCTCCGTGAGGTGAACTTAAGGGTATAATTCTTCGCTTTAAGTACGGCGAAAGCTTGTCCAGCGCTGTCTCTAAGAGCTGTAACCCCGACGGCCAGAACGGACGGTAGCCATAAGAAGCGAAAATGGAAAGGAACGAGGCTCGGCATCGTTCCATCGCCTCGGCCAGCTCAGCCCCGATGTTTTTGCACCCTTTGGGTATCCGGTTCATCTTCATATCTCCTCAATTCCACCTTTCGTTGCTTCAAACGAAGAAATCTCATCCGGCAAATGCTCAGCGAAAACCGCCGTCTCGGCGATATTCGCTCTCTTTAACTCTTGCGTTTCTTTGTATCCTCGGGCTTTTATTTCCCGCAGGCCACAGGTTTTGCACTTGCTGACATTAAGACATTCTATTAACTAAATAGTATGATACGAAAACAGCCTGAAAGCAATGATATCATGGAGGTGGACTATTTGTAAAGGGCTGTCGCGTCGGAGGATGTGAATGTGGATGTGAGGGTGAGAGTGGAAGTGGGTAATGGGTAATGGGTAATGAGTAATGAGTAATGAGTGATGAGTGAGGTGCGAGATGCGAGATGCGAGAGGCAGGACGAAAAAAGTTAGTAAAGGCTAAGAAACACAAAAAGTAAAGGCCTGGCCCCGCAAGTGTTTAGATAATGTGCTATGATTACAAATGAAGGATGACGGTTTTGCGGAGGATGCGCCAAATGGCGAAGGCATCTTTAGTGCGATATCGATGCGTAGAGTGCGGCTCCGTAAGCCTCACTTGGAGCGGCAAATGCCCGTCTTGCGGTTCGTGGGGCACGCTCTACGAAGAAAAAGAAGAGAAGGAGAAAAAGGCCTCATCTAAGCCGCTCGCGCCAGCCGCGCTGGACGAGGTCGCTTTCCCGGAAAGGCTCCCATCCGGGCTTTCAGAGTTAGATAGGGTGCTCGGAGGAGGATGGGTTGCCGGAAGCGTTGTCCTGATCGGCGGAGAGCCGGGCATAGGTAAATCCACGCTCTTGCTCCAGGCGTGCGGTTTTCTCGGAGAGAAAGGTACGGATGTCCTTTACATATCCGGTGAGGAGTCGGCTGCACAGGTGGCTTTGCGGGCTAAGCGGCTTGGGGCTCGAGGCGGTAATTTGCGCCTGCTGTGTCACGACGATATCGATGAGGCGTTTTCCGTCGCTGCAGAGGCAAGATTTGTAGTCGTAGATAGCGTTCAGGCGCTTCGCTCTGCCGATGTAGGCGGCTGGCCTGGCACGATTTCCCAGGTCAGGGCCGTGACGCAGCGGTGCATAGACTTTGCCAAGGAGAGGAACGTGCCCGTCGTACTCGTGGGGCACATCACCAAGGAGGGGCAGATCGCGGGCCCGAAATTGATGGAGCACATGGTGGATGTGGTGCTGTTGTTCTCCGGCGAGCGCACCTCGTCGTATCGCGTTTTGAGGGGCGTGAAGAATCGCTACGGGAGCACGGACGAGGTGGGCCTCTTCGAGATGAGCGAGCGCGGGCTTTCGCCGGTAGTTGACCCGAGCAGCCTCTATTGGAGCGGCATGGAGTCATCGGCTTCTGGCGTCGCCATGGGGGTGGTGCTCGAAGGCTCACGACCCTTGGTGGCGGAGATACAATGTTTGGCCTGTCCTACGCCCTTTCCCTACCCGAAGAGGACGGCCAGGGGGATTGAGACGAGCAGGGTGCAGCTTTTGCTCGCTGTTTTGGAGCGGCGTTGCGGTTGTTTAAGCAGGACTCACGACGTTTACGTCAATGTCGTGGGAGGGTTGCAGGTTCGCGACCCGGCCGTGGACTTGCCGCTGGCCTTGGCACTTGCTTCCGCCTTGAAAGATGTGCCGTTGAGGCCGGATCTCTGCATGGTGGGAGAAGTGGGATTGGCGGGCGAGGTGCGGCCAGCTTCCCGCACGCATCTGCGCCTCAGGGAGGCCTCCCGCCTTGGCTTCCGCAGGGCCTTGGTGAGCAGGGCAGAAAGGGACGTGGGCCGCGCGGAGGGGGTGGAGGTCATAGCGGTTAAGAGCCTCAAAGAGGCGATGGGGGTGGTGATGCGTTGAAGCGTCATCTCGCAGCTTTAGCGCTTTTTGTCTGTCTCGTTGTATGGGGAGGCCCCGCAGCGACCTATGCGGAAGAGGCGAAGGTATTGGTCTCTCCCCTCGATGGCGTCGTGGGGACCGTTCTCGAAGTTTATTTAGCTGAGCTCATAGAGCGCGCGCGCAGCGAGGAGTTCGACCTCTTAGTGCTCGCCATAGACACGCCCGGCGGCCTCGTCAGCTCGATGACGGCCATGGTGAATCAGATTCTGACCTCACCCGTTCCGATAGTCGTATGGGTCTATCCTTATGGGGCGAGAGCGGCCTCTGCCGGGGCTTTCATTGTGCAGGCGGCTCACGTGGCGGCAATGGCTCCCGGCACGAGGATAGGCGCTGCTCATCCGGTGACCGCCGGCGGCGGAGACGTACCGAGCGATGAAATGAACCGCAAGATCACCAACGACTTGGCAGCTCAGATGCGCTCTCTGGCTGAGGAGAGAGGGCGCTCTGCTGAAGTGGCTGCCCGCATGGTGACGGAGAGTTTGTCTTTGACCGCCCAAGAAGCCATGAGCAGAGGCGTGGTGGATGTGATGGCAACGGAATTGGAGGAACTTCTCGTGGCCATTAACGGCAGGAAAGTCGTGGTTGGGGGAAGAAAAATCGTCCTCGACCTTTCGGATTACGAGGTCGAGCATACGGAGATGCCGATGAGGCTCAAGGTCCTCCATTTCATATCCCGCCCCGACATCGCTTATCTTTTGCTCATGCTGGGCATATATGCGATCATATTCGAGATCCTCTCTCCGGGGGGGTTTGTCCTCGGCACATCGGGGGCCATAATGATCCTCTTGGGCGCTTATGGGCTGCGGATGCTTCCGCTGAATTGGGCAGGAATTATCTTGCTCATAGCCGGCATCACCGTGATGGTCATAGATCTATTAATCGGGGGAATGGGGGTACTCTCTGCCTTCGGCGGAGTGGCCATCATAGTAGGTGGGCTTATCATCTATCGGGCTCCGGGAGGTGAGCTCTTGCGCTATTCCATGACTTTCGTCACAGGGGCTGTTGTGGCTGCAACGGGCTTTTTCTTGTTGGCCCTTTGGGCTTTCTTGAGATCTTTGAAGACGAGAAAGGCCTCGGGCCAGGAGGGGTTGGTGGGAGAACCTGCTACTGTGGTTCAAGCGTGTAACCCAGATGGAATGGTGCTCTGTCATGGGGAGTATTGGAAGGCGAGAAGTGCAGATGGAGAACCCTTGGGAGTGGGAGAAAGGGTTAAGGTGGTTTCGCTCTCGGGGTTGGTCCTGTTGGTAAGTCAAGACAAAGAGGAGGATGTAGAAGATGGAGGCTGAAGGAATCATAGAAAGCCTTTTTAGCGCTGGTGGTTATCTCGGGGCTATATTGATAGTAATCATCATCTTGACGGCGGCTCTAAAGATTGTTCCTGAGTATCAGCGCGCCGTGGTGTTCCGTCTGGGCAGGGCTATAGGTGTGAAAGGGCCCGGTTTGGTGATCGTCATCCCTATTATCGATCGCATAGTGCGAGTTGATTTGCGCGTGGTTACCCTCGATGTGCCCGTTCAAGAGGTGATAACGAGGGACAACGTGCCCATCAAGGTTAACGCCGTGATATACTTTCGAGTTATGGAGCCGATGCGCTCTGTAATAGAGGTGGAAAGCTATATCATGGCCACGAGCCTTTTGGCTCAAACCACGCTTCGTTCGGTGGTGGGAAGGGCCGAACTCGACGAGGTTCTCTCTTCGAGGGATAAGATCAACATGGAGCTGCAGCAGATCATAGATGAGCGCACAGACCCATGGGGTATCAAGGTGAGCGCAGTTGAGGTCAAAGAGCTGGAGCTGCCGGAAGGGATGAAGCGCGCGATGGCGAAGCAGGCCGAGGCCGAACGGGAACGTCGCGCCAAGATCATCAACGCCGAAGGGGAACTCCAGGCCGCAGAGAGGCTCAGCCAGGCTGCTCAGATCATGGAAGCCTCTCCGGTTACCCTTCAACTCAGATATCTGCAGACGCTGAGAGAGGTAGCAAGCGAGAAGAATTCCACCACCATATTCCCGCTGCCCATCGATTTGCTGAAGCCGTTCCTGTCGCGTAAAGAGCGGGAGGCCATCGACAAGGATAAAGGTTAGGCTTTGGGCGAAAAAGCATAGCTGACTTTACTGCGTATAGGCGAGGGGGTTCATTTCGTGGGTTACGATTTTTTGGCTATAGAGAAAAAATGGCAACAGCGTTGGGAAGCGGCAGGCGTATTCTACATGGATAGGGATCCGGCTAAGCCCAAATTTTATTGCCTCGAAATGTTCCCGTATCCGAGTGGAGCCCTTCACATGGGACATCTCAGGAACTACTCGATAGGCGACGTGTTGGCCCGGTACTTGCGCATGAAGGGGTATAATGCCCTCCATCCCATGGGCTTCGATGCCTTCGGCATGCCGGCTGAAAACGCCGCTATACGTTATGGAGTGCATCCACATGAGTGGACGTGGAATAACATCGAGCACATGGCGAAGCAGCTAAAGGAGATGGGCTGCAGTTATGATTGGCGACGCCGCATAGAGACGTGTCATCCTAACTATTACCGCTGGACGGAATGGTTTTTCCTCCAATTCTTTAAAAGAGGATTGGCATATCGCAAAAAAGCCTTCGTCAATTGGTGCGATGAGTGTAAAACCGTGCTCGCCAACGAGCAGGTAATCGAAGGTAATTGCTGGCGCTGCGGCACGCCGGTGAGGAGGCGAAGCCTGGAGCAGTGGTTCTTGCGCATATCCGACTACGCCCAAGAGTTGCTCGATTCGCTAAAAGAACTCGACAAATGGCCCGAACGGGTGAAGATGATGCAGGAAAACTGGATCGGCCGCTCTGAAGGAGTGCGCTTATCCTTCCCCGTGGAGGGCATCGACGCCTCAATAGAGGTGTTCACGACCCGCATCGACACCATTTACGGCGCCACATTCCTCTCTCTGGCGCCAGAGCATCCCTTGGTGGAAGCGTTGGCGAACCGCTCTTCGGACGGCGACGACATCAGGAAGTTCGTCGAAGAGGTGATCCGTCGGAGGGAGATTGAGCGCTCGGCCGTGGGAAACGAGAAGAAGGGATACTTTACGGGCTTTTATGCCCGCAATCCTGTCACCGGCGAAAGGCTCCCCATTTGGATAGCTGACTACGTGCTCATGGAGTATGGCACAGGTGCGATCATGGGCGTGCCGGCTCACGATCAGCGCGACTTTGAGTTCGCCCGCAAATACGGTCTGGAGATTCGCGTGGTAGTGAACCCACCAGAAGAGGAAAAGCTCGACCCTGCGACCATGGATAAGGCCTTCGAGGGAGAGGGATATCAATGCAATTCGGGTCCCTTCGACGGTCTCCCCACATCGGTGGCCATTCGGCGGATGGCTGAGTGGGTCGAAAGCGAGGGTATGGGCAAAAAGGAGGTCAACTATCACCTACGCGATTGGTTAATCTCTCGCCAGCGCTATTGGGGGGCTCCCATCCCGATAGTCTATTGTGATCGTTGTGGCATCGTCCCAGTTCCGGAGGAGGATTTGCCCGTGCTCCTTCCGTTAGATGCGCATCTCCTGCCAGGCGGAGGAAGCCCTCTGCCCGAGCTCGAGGAGTGGGTCAACGTCCCCTGCCCTCAGTGCGGTGCTCCGGCCAAACGCGAGACCGATACGATGGATACCTTTATCTGTTCTTCGTGGTATTTTTTGCGTTTTTGCTCGCCATGGACGGACAGGGCTCCCTTTGAAAAGGAGGACGTCGACTATTGGATGCCGGTTGACCAGTATATAGGCGGCATTGAACACGCTTGTCTTCACCTAATTTATGCGCGTTTCTTCACCAAGGTCCTCGCCGACATGGGCATGGTCAGTGTGAGGGAGCCCTTTGCTGCGCTTCTAACCCAAGGCATGGTTATAAAAGATGGCGCCAAGATGTCCAAGTCAAAGGGCAACGTGGTTGACCCAGATGAGATCATGAAGACCTACGGAGCAGATACGGCTCGGCTTTTCATCCTCTTCGCATCCCCGCCTCACAAAGACCTCGAATGGTCGGACCGAGGCGTTCAGGGAGCCCATCGCTTCCTCAATCGCCTCTTCAGGTTCGTGGAGGATAACGAAGAAAAGCTCAAAGGGGCATCGACCGAGTCTGTGCCCATCGGCAATCTACGAAAGAAGGAGCAAAGGGAGCTTAAAAGGATCATCCACGGGACTATACAGGCCGTCACGCGCGACATAGAGGTGGAAAGGCAATTTAACACCGGCGTTGCGAGGCTTATGGAGCTGCTTAACGCCCTTTCGGTGTATGAGCCCAAAGACCCTGTGGATTGGAGCTTAATGAGGGAAGGGGTCGAAACCCTGCTCGTATGCCTTTCTCTTTACACGCCGCATGTCTGCGAGGAGTTGTGGGAGAAGCTGGGACACGATGATATGCTGGCCGAAACCGAATGGCCCGAGCCCGATCCGGAAGCGCTTGCCGCGGAGGAGGTTACCATTGTAGTCCAGGTGAACGGCAAGGTGAGGGAAAGCATTAATGTGCCGGCCGGATTGAGCGAAGAAAACCTGAAGGAACGCGTCTTGACGCACGAGGGCGTTAGGCGAAGGTTAGAGGGCAAGGAAATCAAAAAAGTGATAGTGGTGCCCGATAAGCTCGTGAGCCTTGTGGTGAAAGATTAGTGCCTCGTTTGATTGTGGTTAGCGCTCCTGGCCTTGAGCTGCAGGATTTACTCCTCGCTGCAGAGAAAGAGCTGCAGGGTGCAGGTTATATGTTGGCTCGTCGTTACGAAGAGACGAGCTGGAGCGAAATCTTCGCCGTCGCCGGCAGTGGCGGCCTCTTCGGAGGTCGTTCCCTCTTTGTGGTTGAAAATGCGTCGCGGCTGGGGCCGTTTCCCGAGGGTTTTTTACCGTGGCTTGAAGGAGAGGCAGCGGAGGCCGCGGTCGTTTTGGCCTACGAGGGCAATCATCGCAAGCATCTGTCAAAAGAGGTGCTCAAACGGGCGCACCTTTACGAGCTACAAGCTGTGCCTCGATGGGGTAAGGCTAGGCTAGATTGGATAGCCGCGCAGGCTAAAAATCTTGGAGTACGTCTCGACGGCGAGGCGATTTCTCTACTGAGCGAGTATTTTGAGGAGCCCAAGGAGCTCAAGTCTGAGCTGGAAAAACTCGCCGTGGCCTCTGAAGATGGAAAAATATCTGCAGCCTTGGTAAGGGAACTTTCTGTCTCAAGCGGGGGCAGGAAGCTGGTAAAATTCCTCGATGCGCTCTGCGAAGGAAAGATCCCTGAGGCGCTCGAGGCCATGGTGAATCTGAGGGAAGAAACGGATGTACTGCCGGTGATCGCCGGCCTTCATCGGCGCTTTCGCTTGGCTGCCTACATATCTTGCCTGCCTCCTGGAGCTCACGAAGCCTTTTTGGAGGCGCTCAAGGCGCGTGGTTATCAGGCCAGAATGGCTAAGGCAGCAGCCAAACGCTATCCCAAAGCGGCCATCTGGCGCTTCTTAACCGGAATAATAGGTTTGAGTTATCGGGAAAAGGTCGGGGAAGGTTCTGGGTGGGTTCAGTTAGAGGAGCTTGCGATCGAACTGCTCGGGTCACGCGCATTTTGAGGCGGGCGAAGGGTTTTGGGCTCTTTGCCCGCCTTTTATATTAGGTTCTAGCGCTTTCATCGAGCGCTTTGACCGACGCCGTGAGCCTCGATTTTTTTCTTGCTACGGTGTTGCGGTGGAGGACTCCTTTGACTGCGGCCTTATCTAAGATGGAGTAGGCTATGGCGAGACGCTCCTTCGCAAGCGCGGGATCGCCAGCGGTTACGGCTTCGAGCACATCCTTGCAAGCGCTCTTGGCGCGGCTCTTCCAGTGGCGATTGTACAATCTGTTCCTTTCCTCGATGCGCATCCTCTTGACTGCGGATTTGATGTTGGGCACCGATTTTTCACCTCCCTTCGTATAATAAAAAGAAAGCGCAAGTAATTCTATCACGTCTTCGTCGGCCGAGGCAACCGGTGTCGCTTGGGCCTGCAGCGAGAACTCAAGCGGGAGTGTGAGAGGTCATCGCTGCAAGAAAAGGCCCTTCGATGAACTTGAAAAAACTGCACCTTAGGAAGGTGGATGAGGTATCATGTCTGGAAAGTTGATCGTTTGAAGGAGTTTGAGTCATGGCTTTGAACGGAGTCAAGGTTGAGGGCAACCTTACGGCAGGGCTCAAGGTCCTCCTCTTTTGGTCGCTGGTGGCTTTGACGGCCATAGGATATCTATTAGACGGCAGCGCCGAGAGCAAGTGGTCGCTTATGTGGATGACCGGCTTGTCTGGTCTGATCGGTTATATAACAAACTATTTAGCAGTTAAGATGATATTTCACTCTTTCACTATCACATTGGGACCGATCTCCTTAACGTTGCCAGGCAGCGGACTCATCCCCCGCAACAGGGATCGCATATTGGACACGATAGCCGAAGAGGTGCGGCGCAGGCTCATAACGCCGGAAGCGCTCGAGAGGATCGTAAGCGAGGAGGATCTTATCGAGGCACTGGCCCCGACGATTCAGCGAGAGGTCATGCGCCTGATCCTGAAAAGGGAGAGCCTAAAAACCGTCCTGAATGCCATGTCCAAACCGTTAGAAGAATATTTCAGAGGGCGCGAGTTCAGGGCCCTCCTCAAGCAGCAGGTCGAGAGGATGGAGGAGGAGCACCTATTGATTGGCTTAGCCAGTCGCTTTAAGATCATAGATGCCGATGAAATCGCCAAGTGGATCGGGGATCTGGTTTGGGAGCGTTGGCGCGATTTCTCCCAGGGAGAGGAGGGCCTGTCGGAGTTGCAAAGACAGGTGGCTTCGGTCTTGAGGGAGATGTCTTTTCAGGAGGATCAGGCGGCAGAACTTTTGGGTCGGAGCTTCAGAAGGATAATAAACAAGGCCTTGAGGGAGATAGACTTTGGCGCCGTAGCGCGCAGGTCGCTCGTGAGCATCGATGAAGGAAATTTGGAGGACTACCTCGAGTTTCTCTCGCAGCGTTATCTGAATTGGATAGAGATCTGGGGCGGAGTTATGGGAGCCTTGGTCGGCATTGTTATGTGGCTGGGCATGTGGATTCAGTAGGGGCACAGCAGGAGCGTTGCACATGTCGGAATTCAAGATATTGGAGGCGCTTACGGGGATGAAAAAGGTTGCCTTTGGTGTCGGCATCCCGGCCTTGAAGTTGCGAAGTATCAGCGCCTGTGCGCTCCTCGTCTTCGCTTTATCGCTTTTGGGGTCTTTTTTGCCGGCCTTTGCCGAAGAAATAATCGTGCTATGTCCGGAGCGCATTTTCGTCGGAGAGCCGTTTCTTGTGACCGTATATATGGAATCCAAGCCTGAAGGAGTAGAGCTTTCTTGGCTCGGTGAGGTTTTGTCGCTGGACGTCCGAGCCGATGGTGGACACTTCGTATCAGCCGCGCTTTTGGGCACAGATGTCTTGAATTCCACTTTGGGAGAGCAT
>Ga0209508_1001753_pt1 | contig 15886 bp, 9 predicted proteins | sample AD_UKC129_MetaG_FD_184427 | JGI IMG/M metagenome (GOLD analysis project Ga0209508, IMG submission 184427) | Active sludge microbial communities of municipal wastewater-treating anaerobic digesters from Canada - AD_UKC129_MetaG (SPAdes) (version 2) | ecosystem: Engineered > Bioreactor > Anaerobic... | reverse complement strand
GCCGTCAGGGCCGAGTTGTTGAGCTATTATGGGATCTTGATAGCCGGAGCAGTAGTTCAGGCAAACCTTTGGGAGCCAGGCCAGCTGCTTCATAGTGCGGACCCATAGGATGTAATCAGCCCCGAGACAGGCTCCGAAGACCACATCCGGGTTTTTGCCCTTGAGCATCTGAACCTCACTGTTCAGGTTCGTAGCGCCTGGGTTGAACGCCACATCAGCTACATACTCGAATCCCGCTGCTTCAATGGCCTTCTTGGCCTCTTCCGCTGCATGTTTGCCGAACTCGGTATTTTCATAAATTACGCCAAAAGTCTTCAGGTCGGTTCCCTTCGTTTCATTGAGCCACTTGACAAAGGCTACAAATTCATGTGACTCGGTCTCGTCGGTGGGAGCTATGCGGAAGAAATACTTCATCCCCCTCTTGGTGAGCTCTGCAGAGCTCGAGCAACCGCACATAAAGAGTTTTTTCCTTCTCTCGGCTACGAGGCTCGCTGGCTTTGTTACTGCGCTGTTATAGCTTCCTATGATGGCGTATACGCCTTCCTGGTCGAAGAGGCGCTCGGCTTCAGTTTTGCCGATATCCGGCTTGCCCTGGTGATCCGCATGGACTAAGACGATCTTGTAACCCCCGAGAATTCCCTCCTGAGCAGCGAGCGGAACTTTGATATCTGGATAACTGTTATTGATGACCTCTACAGCAGTCTCCACCGCAGCCTTACAGCGCTGCCCCGCCAAGGCCACAGGTCCGGTGAGAGGAAAAAGGGTGCCGATCTTTATCACCTTTTCTTGAGAGAAGGCAGCATCGCCTGCAAGGCCTACGAAGAGCAAGACAGCCACCAGCGCCAAAACCCTCTTACTCCAATGCCATTTCATTGCTAACACCTCCCTCTTAAAGCTTAAGAATCTATAGCGCTCAACTCGTCGGTCTAATTTTAGTTTTGCCCTTGAGCGATGTCAAGCGGAACAACCAAGTATGACGTTATCCCGACAACGCTTTATGGTATATGTTATACGATCTTAAACGACAACCGCTCCAGATTTAGCCGAAAATGCGTCTATCCCTTATAGGCAACAGCTTCAATTTCTACCAGTGCATCTTTGGGCAGACGGGCGACCTCGACAAAGGCACGAGCTGGGCAGTCTACGGTGAAATATTTTGCGTATACCTCGTTCACTGCCTGAAAGTCGTCCATATTTTTCGCGAAGATGGTGGTTTTGACGACATCGCCAAAGGATAGACTTTGCGCTTTTAGAATTGCTCCGATGTTCTTTAGGACCTGCTCTGCCTGGCCGGCAGCGTCCTTGCCTACCATCTTGCCGGTCTTTGGATCGAGGCCCAACTGCCCTGAAATGTAGAGAAAATCCCCTGCCCATACCGCTTGACTATAGGGCCCAATCGCCGCCGGTGCGTTTTCGACTTTAACAACCTTTTTCACGTGTATTACCTCCTTCATCCTCATTTCATTGCCCTGTAATCGTACCATCAGTTTCATTCTATAGTGCCGATTTCTACTTCGGGGATGTACTTTCGCAAAATTGTTCTGAGCTTCGGCTCGTCCTCGTCATTGAAGATCGCTCTCCAACCGGTGACGTCCCTTTCAAAAAAGGCTATGACTTTAAGACCGCGCCTCGCCAAGGCTACATGCTTTATTTCAGACCACGGCAGCACAGTTGTTCTGGTTCGACGCCACAGTCTTGTCTCCTTTACGAGGCCATCTTCTGATATAAAAACTCGCTTGCGGTAGCCTGAAGCATATATAAAAGTCGCACCGATTAAAATCTCTCGAGGCATGCTAACGTATATTCCTCTTGCGATCAAAAGAAAGCCCAAGCCAAAAACAGGCCACGCAATCCACTTCGAAAAAGGCACGACAGATTGAGATAACAAAAGCTCACTCATAGAGAGCCCTGCTGACCTCATACATGTCCTTCTAAAACCAAGTGTCTAAACGCCTGTCTTAGGATAATTTAAGATGCAGAAGCTCGAGCCTCGTCTGGTAACTCCTTTGCGACGACATCTTCTCCGGATTTGGTTCTCCAATAGATGCCAATTTTCATGTAAGACATGACAACCGAGACGATCGGATTCAAATAATTGAGGAATGCGTAGGGAGCATAGACTAAGGTTGAGACGCCAAGAGCCCCGCTCTGAAAGGCGCCACAGGTGTTCCAGGGTACCAACGCTGACGTGAGCGTGCCACAATCTTCCAGTGCCCTCGATAACATGCGTGGAGCGAGTCCCTTTTCTTCAAAGGTTTTCTTGAACATTCTGCCCGGAACGATCAGCGACAGATACTGATCACCCAAGAACAAGTTCGATATCAAACAGGAGACTATCACGGCACCCATTGTGCCTCCCACGGTCTTAATCTTGCTCATCATAGCGCCCACAATTGTCTCGAGGAATCCGCAAGCCTCCATGGCCCCACCGAAAAAGAGGGCGCAGATGATGAGCGATATAGTCCACATCATCGAATCCAGCCCGCCGCGCGTAAGAAGGTCGTTTAATATGTTTCCCACTTCTGTCGCCATTTCGGGTGCCATGCTCAAATTATGTTGGCTCAAAAGCGCCAAGAGGGCATCCCCCTCCGCTCCAGCGATCTCGGCAGAGAGTTGAGCCTCGTATCCGTAATGGAGGGCGTTGATGATGTCGCCCAGACCGTTACCTTGAAAAACGGACATAATGGTGGCAAGGATTACGCCCGAAAATAGGCCCAAAATTGCAGGTACCTTCTTGGCTGCCAGAAAAATTACCACCAGCGGAGGTATAAAACCTATGGGAGTGATGGGAAACTCGGTCTTAAGCATAGTCTGGATCGCACCGATTTTTTCCGTGTCAAGGGTCCCTCCGCCGTATCTCATACCAAAAGCAATTGTGATAAGAACCACAATAGCGTAGGTCGGCCCTGTAGACCAGATCATCGCCCTTATATGATCAAAAATATCCGAACCCGCAACAGCTGGCGCTAAATTTGTCGTATCCGATAAAGGCGACATCTTGTCACCGAAATAAGCGCCGGAGATAACTATCCCTGCCGAAAGCGGAGCAGGGATGCCCAAGCCGTAACCGATCCCCATCAACGCTACGCCGACTGTCCCAGATGTTGTCCAAGACGATCCTGTGGCGAGAGACACAATAGAGCAAATGAGCAGCGTAGCTAAAAGAAAAATCGATGGCGATAAAATGGAGAGTCCAAAATAGATCAGCGTTGGAACGATGCCGCTTTGGATCCAGATTCCTATAATCATGCCGATGATCATAAGGATCACCATAGCCTTAAGACCCACTACGATGGAATTTAGGCAACCATCCTCGATTTCCGCCCACGGTTTCTTGAGCACGATAAGACCTACACAGCACACAACTACCGTTGAAATGACGATCGGGATATGAGCATCTACGCCCAATACCAATACACCACAACTTATAATAACTGCTGCGACTATAAGAACCCCGAGGGACAAACCTAAACTCGGCCTTACTTCCTTCGCTTCAGCCATACTTTCCCAGCCCCCTTAGACTTTTGAGACTTCAAATAAGATACGAGAATAGAAAATACGTTGGAGTAAATATAAAACAATAAAAGCCGCAAAGTAAAGCCCTGGCTTTAATCGGATTGAAGGGATAAACCCGCTTGGAGACGCTCAAGGAGGAGCCGACATCCAAAAAAATAGAGAGGACCTTGGCAGCGACCTACTCTCCCACAGGTACCCCCTGCAGTACCATCGGCGCTGGAGGGCTTAACTGCCGGGTTCGGAATGGAACCGGGTGTTTCCCCTCCGCTATTGCCACCAAAATCCTCTCTAAAGGTCAATGGACCTATGAAAGGCGAATACGAGTTTTTGAGGTTAAGGCCTCGGTGCATTAGTACCGGTAGGCTCAACCCCTCGCAGGGCTTACACCTCCGGCCTATCAAACCCCTGTTCTCGAGGGCACCTTACCTGGTTTGCCCAGTGGGGAGTCTAATCTTGGGGCAGGCTTCCCGCTTAGATGCCTTCAGCGGTTATCCCATCCGCACATAGCTACTCGGCTCTTGCCTCTGGCGAGACAACCGAAACACTAGAGGTGCGTCCACTCCGGTCCTCTCGTACTAGGAGCAGCCCCCCTCAAACTCCCTGCGCCCGTGGTGGATAGGGACCGAACTGTCTCACGACGTTCTAAACCCAGCTCACGTACCGCTTTAATGGGCGAACAGACCAACCCTTGGGACCTGCTTCAGCCCCAGGATGCGATGAGCCGACATCGAGGTGCCAATCCTCGCCGTCGATGGGAACTCTCGGGCGAGATTAGCCTGTTATCCCCGGGGTAGCTTTTATCCGTTGAGCGATGGCCCTTCCACACGGTGCCACCGGATCACTAGGGCCCACTTTCGTGTCTGCTCGAGCCGTCGCTCTCGCAGTCAGGCCACCTTATACCCTTGCGCTCTTGCGGGCGATTTCCATACGCCCTGAGGTGACCTTCGCGCGCCTCCGTTACCTTTTAGGAGGCGACCGCCCCAGTCAAACTGCCCACCAGACGCTGTCCTGCGCATGAAGCGCAGTTAGAACCCTAGCACGACAAGGGTGGTATCCCAAGGGCGGCTCCACGCCGGCTGACGCCAGCGCTTCACAGCCTCCCACCTATCCTGTACATGCCGTGCCAAGATCCAACATCAGGCTACAGTAAAGCTCCACGGGGTCTTCCCGTCCCACCACGGGTAACCGGCGTCTTGACCGGTACCACAATTTCACCGGGTCCCCCGCCGAGACAGCGCCCAGATCGTTACGCCATTCATGCGGGTCGGAACTTACCCGACAAGGAATTTCGCTACCTTAGGACCGTTATAGTTACGGCCGCCGTTTACTGGGGCTTCGGTTTCCCGCTTCGCGCAACATAAGTTGCGCTGACGGGTCCCCTTAACCTTCCAGCACCGGGCAGGCGTCAGTCCCTATACATAGGCTTTTGGCCTTGAGCAGAGACCTGTGTTTTTATTAAACAGTCGCCTGGGCCTTGACTCTGCGACCCCCTTCGGCTAATAAGGGCAAGCCTTTTTCACCTGATGGGGGCACCCCTTCTCCCTAAGTTACGGGGTCAACTTGCAAAGTTCCTTAGCGAGGGTTATCCCGTGCGCCTTAGCTTTTTAAGCCAGCCTACCAGTGTCGGTTTGCAGTACGGGCACCCTGACTCCTCCCTAGAGGCTTTTTTTAGCAGTGCGGCGTCAGCGCCTTCGCCCCCGTAGGGGCTCCCCATAGGGCCTTGAGGTTATGAAGGTCTGGATTTGCCTGGACCTTCCCTCTACGCCTTTGGACTGGGACTTCCATCGCCCAGCGCGCCTAGCCCCCTGCGTCACCCCATCGGTAATGACGTCATCAGGGTGGGGCCGGAATGTCTACCGGCTGTCCATCGGACTTCGCCTTTCGGCTACGCCTTAGGTCCCGCCTAACCCTGGGAGGAATGCCTTCCCCAGGAAACCTTAGGCTTCCGGCGGGCGCGAATCTCACGCGCCTTTTCGCTACTCATGCCGGCATTCTCACTTCCGCGCAGTCCACCGCGCCTCACGGCACGACTTCTATCCGCGCAGAACGCTCCCCTACCGCTTCTTCTTTTAAAAGAAAAAGCCCGCAGCTTCGGCTTCGGACTTGAGCCCCCTACATTTTCGGCGCAGGAGCGCTCGACCAGTGAGCTGTTACGCACTCTTTAAAGGATGGCTGCTTCTGAGCCAACCTCCTGGCTGTCTGGGCTTTCCCACATCCTTACTACACTTAGTCCGAATTAGGGGCCTTAGCTGGCGATCTGGGCTGTTTCCCTCTCGACCGTGAAGCTTCTCCCACACGGTCTTGCTCCCGAGGATCCAGTAGCGGCATTCGCAGTTTGGTTGAAATCGGTAGGGCCACAACCCCCCTCATCCATCCAGAGCTCTACCTCCGCCACTTTCTTACCTCGAGGCCGCACCTAAATGCGTTTCGGGGAGAACCAGCTATCACCGTACTCGATTAGCTTTTCACTCCTACCCACAGCTCATCCAAAGGTTTTGCAACACCAACTGGTTCGGACCTCCATCCGGCATTACCCGGACTTCATCCTGGCCATGGGTAGATCGTACGGCTTCGGGTCTGCATCGCGCGACTGAACGCCCTGTTTAGACTCGGTTTCCCTGCGGCTTCGGACGTAGCCCGCCCTTAACCTCGCCACGCAATGCAACTCGCCGGCTCATTTTCCAAGAGGCACGCCGTCACACCGCCTCTTTTTCCTTGCGGAAAAAGAGTGATGCTTCGACTGCTCGTAGGCATGCGGTTTCAGGTCTATTTCACTCCCCGCCAGGGGTGCTTTTCACCTTTCCCTCTCGGTACTGCTTCGCTATCGGTCACTGGCGATATTTAGCCTTGGACCGTGGTCGGCCCAGCTTCAGACAGGATTCCACGTGCCCCGCCCTACTCGGGAGGCGCGCCGGGGAAGGGAAAAGCTTTTCGCCTACGGGGCTTTCACCCTCTGTGGCCTGCTGTTCCAACACAGTTCGGCTAAGCTTTTCCTTTGTGACTTCCCGGTCCGTCTGCGGACGGACCAGTGCGCGCTCCCACAACCCGCGACTTCGCACATCGGCCCGCAGGCCTTAGCGCGCGAGATTCGCGTTTAGGCTCTTCCCCTTTCGCTCACCACTACTGGGGGAATCTCTTTCGATTTCTTTTCCTCCGGTTACTGAGATGTTTCACTTCGCCGGGTATCCCTCCGGATGATCCGGATGCTTGAGGTTCGCTCAAGCAGGTTGCCCCATTCGGGGATCCGCGGATCGCAGGATGCTTGCTCCTCCCCGCGGCTTATCGCAGCTTGCTACGCCCTTCATCGGTCGCCAGTGCCAAGGCATCCACCGCATGCCCTTCATACCTTAACCTCAAAACACGTCTATATTCACCTTTCAAGGTCCAAAACATAGTTGGCAGGAAGGAAGCTCCTTAGAAAGGAGGTGATCCAGCCGCACCTTCCGGTACGGCTACCTTGTTACGACTTCACCCCCCTTACCAGGCATTCCTTCGACGCCTCCCTCCCTTTTGGGGTTGGGAAGAGCGGCTTCGGGAACACCCAACTCGGGTGGTGTGACGGGCGGTGTGTACAAGGCCCGGGAACGTATTCACCGCGGCATGGCTGATCCGCGATTACTAGCGATTCCGGCTTCACGCAGTCGGGTTGCAGACTGCGATCCGAACTGAGACCGGCTTTAACAGGATCTGCTCACCCTCGCGGGCTTGCCTCCCTCTGTGCCGGCCATTGTAGCGCGTGTGTCGCCCTGGACATAAGGGCCATGATGACTTGACGTCATCCCCGCCTTCCTCCGACTTGTCGCCGGCAGTCCCTCCAGAGTGCCCAGCTCGACCTGATGGCAACTGGAAGCAGGGGTCGCGCTCGTTGCGGGACTTAACCCAACATCTCACGACACGAGCTGACGACAGCCATGCAGCACCTGTGCAGGCTCCGCACCCGAAGGTGCGGTCCTTGCCCTTTCGGGCTCGTACCACCTGCATGTCAAACCCAGGTAAGGTTCTTCGGTTTGCATCGAATTAAACCACGCGCTCCACCGCTTGTGCGGGCCCCCGTCAATTCCTTTGAGTTTCAACCTTGCGATCGTACTCCCCAGGCGGGACGCTTAACGCGTTAACTTCGGCACAGACGGATAAACCGCCCACACCTAGCGTCCATCGTTTACGGCCAGGACTACCCGGGTATCTAATCCGGTTCGCTCCCCTGGCTTTCGCACATGAGCGTCAGTTGCGGGCCAGGAAGCCGCCTTCGCCACCGGCGTTCCTCCCGATATCTACGCATTTCACCGCTACACCGGGAATTCCGCTTCCCTCTCCCGCACTCCAGATGCGCCGTATCGACCGCAGTGCACCGGTTGAGCCGGTGCATTTCACAGCCGACGCGCGCATCCGCCTGCGTGCGCTTTACGCCCAGTAATTCCGGACAACGCTCGCCCCCTACGTGTTACCGCGGCTGCTGGCACGTAGTTTGCCGGGGCTTCCTCGTAAGGTACCGTCAGGTCTTCTTCCCTTACAACAGGAGTTTACACCCCGAAGGGCTCCTTCCTCCACGCGGCGTCGCTGGGTCAGGGTTTCCCCCATTGCCCAATATTCCCCACTGCTGCCTCCCGTAGGAGTCTGGGCCGTATCTCAATCCCAGTGTGGCCAGCCGCCCTCTCAGGCCGGCTACCCGTCATAGCCTTGGTGGGCCGTTACCTCACCAACGAGCTGATAGGACGCGGCCTCACCCCAGGGCGGATCTCTCCTTTTCACCTTTTAGGCATATGGGGTATTAGCGCCCGTTTCCAGGCGTTATCCCCCTCCCTGGGACAGATAAGCCACGCGTTACTCACCCGTCCGCCGCTATCTCGCCTTTCGCTTCAAAGCCCGAAGGCCTTTCGCTTAAGGCGAGACCGCACGACTTGCATGTGTTAGGCACGCCGCCAGCGTTCGTCCTGAGCCAGGATCAAACTCTCCATGAGAATGGTCCTATACTTACTCATTTGTTCCTTCCTGCCAACTATGAACTTGTCAATGTGCGCTTTCGCCGCCCTTGCGGCAAAAGCTATATTACAGATCCATTACGATTCTGTCAAGTGTTTTTTGCCCACGTTCTTGTATACTTTGAATCCCACTCACGCCTCATATGGAAGTGTCCTCGCATATCGCTGCGAGCTCATCGGTAGCCCTCTCTGCGTCATCGCCATCGGCCCTGATGGTTATCGTAGTCCCTGGTTCTACCCCTAAGCTCAATATGGCGAGAATGCTTTTGGCGTCGACCTCTTGACCGTCCTTAACGACGGTAATAGAGGAAGAAGAAAAAGAAGAAGCCTTTTGAACGAATAAAGCCGCCGGTCTTGCGTGAAGGCCATGTGGATTTTTGACGGTTACGGTCTTTTCTATCATAGCTTCACCACCACGCTTTGCTTAGGAAATCTTTCTTCTAAACCGAGGCACAACTGCGAGACGGATCCTTCTCTTTGCTGTAGAGCGACATCTGCTTTTCTGCATCAACTGCCTCGAGATACCCCCATGAGGCCTGGATTACCTCTGTGAGCGAGAGAAGGTAGTGGTCTCGCAACTCCTCCCAAAGAGGAGTAGGAAGGTAAAGCCATACGCGATAAACAAGCGGGTCTCGTGTCCTTCGGTGGTGTTGCCAGTATTGCAGAAAATATCCGCCGCCTATGCGAATTACAGTGGGATTGGAACCTTCGGCCTCAAGATGCCTGAGGTGCTCTCGCCCAAACCCCAGATTTCCCCAGTCGGAAAGCGCCACTTCGCTCGGTTCGCCCGTAATGGAAAACCAGATCCGCGGCATGCGGTTTCCTTCGTCAAATGCGTCTTTAGCTTTGAGGATCCACAGCTTCAACCTCCGCACCATATCCTGCAAATCCCACGTCAGAGCCCATCTCAAACCCCAATAGGCCAGAAGCAGTGCCCTATCCCTTTCGATAAGACTCCATGTTTGGTTCCACGAAGGCGGCGGCGTAGGAAGAATAATGGCGTTTCGCTTCAATAGGTCACTTAAAAGGGCCAGCGTGGAGAGGTGATCGCCTGGGGGTGATAGCTGTGCCAGGAGGTGGCGCCGTAGCTGTGTGATCCCTTCAGCCCCTATCGTTACGACGCCAAAGGTATCTATTCTGAATGTGTGAGGCTGTTCGTCGTATAAAACGATCTCGCTCCACTCGCTATCTCCTAACTTTCCCCATATCCATTTCTCGTGAAAACCGAACACCTCGGTCCCCACAAGAGCTCGATTATAAGGCATTAACAAAATCACCAAGGAGGGCATATCTTTCGGCAGTCCATCTATTTCCATATCGTCCGGAAGACGAGCTACATTACCCTTCGACATAAGTTCAAAGACAACAGCCACAGGTTTCACCCCCTCCTGTCTTAAGTTTAGTTTATAATTCGACCGAAGACAAGATGTATTTACCTCTACGAATCGACGTTAGAAGTTCCTTTCAGTCGCCAACGCCTGTGGAACCAAAGCCATTGTTCCGGATGCTTCAATATCATACCCTCAAGGATAGCATTGGCCTGTTCCGTCATGACGCTGATGGCTTGGTTGCGAGGCAAATCGCAACGCGGTGTCAGTGGAGCATCGACAATTACTTTATGGCAAAACGGCTTTAAGCGGTACATTGCAACCGGCACTACTTGAACGCCAGTCAACAAACTCAGCGCAGCCGGTCCACCTACAGTGTAACATAATTTTCCCATAAACGGCAGCTTCAATTCCTTTTCGCTGCCAGCTTGATCAGCCAAAAAACCGACAAATGCCCCCTCTCGGATCTTATGAACAGCCTGCCGCATGAGGAATTTCCCTTTAGGTATGGTCTCAATGCCGAGCCTGGTGCGGTATTTATCCAACAAACCCGCCACTCCATTGTCATCAGGCTTGCGAACTATGGCAACCAAGGGATACCCTCGGCAAACCAACCAAGCTGCCAAAAGCTCCCAGTTCCCAATGTGCCCCGTAAGAATGACGATACCTTTGTCTTGTCTTTTGCGCTCTTCCAGGTACTCTTCGCCGTCTACGTCGACTACCCAGCGAAGCGCCTGTTCGGGCTCATCGACCAGACAGAGAAATTCCACTATCGACCAGACCAGATGCTTATACGAGGCATTGATCAGGCTGCGTCTCTGGTCTGAAGTCAGATGGGGAAAGATCATTTTAAGATTGTTGTCCGCAACGTCCCTACGGGGGCCGACTGCCTTCACGAGCGAACCCAAGAGTTCTGCTGCCACATTGGCTCGCCATGTAGGCTTCAAAACTCCTCTCAATCTCTCCAAAACCAAGGCATTTAAACTCATCGTTCCCCACCTGTACCGTCTAAGTAAAGCTCGAGCAACTTGTTCGCGGCAACTTCCGAAGAAAAACGCGCCTCTACATGACGCCTGGCGAAGCCGGCGACACCCCCTCCGACGTCAACCGCTCGTTCAATGGCCCCTTGCCACTGCTCGCATGAAGGGCTTTCGCTTCCTCCAGCCATTATATAACCCTCACATCCCAAGATCTCATCCAGCCAAAAAGATGGGGCCGCTATCGTCGGCACGCCGAGGAGAGACGCTTGTGCAGCAAGCCAGCTCAGCGCTGGTGTAGGTGTCGGCAAAAGAAGAAAGCCACCGCGCTCTCGCCAAAGGACATAAACGGAATCGTCGAGCGGGAGGCGCTGAGATTTGGGCGGAGGATTTGTGCGTCCCAAAAAACACAAAGGCCCCTCCCAACTGCAAAGCGCCTCAATAATTTCTTGAGACAACTTTGGCCCTTCGGCCACAATTACCAAAGGCATGTTTCCTTCAATCCTGAAAAGGGATCCCGTGGCATTCCAGAGAGAGCGGCCATCAAAGGCTGGCAAGAGTTGCACTTCTCCCGCGTCGCCGAAGTTCGGCGCACAAATCGTCGGCATACCTGCCCATCGCGAGGCAACTTCTACTTGAGTGTGAATCACCCTCGTCCGTAGGCGCACAAAAGGCCACCACCTCGGCGGATCGCCCCACAAGTGCCACAACTTTCCCTCGTATAAAAGCCACTTGAGTTTGTTAAAGCCTGTCAGGAAATGCCAGTTGGCGAAAGAAACATTCCCCCACTCCTTCGAGGTGCCCTTAAGGCCCAGGGCGCGAAGCGTCACTCCTTTGGCTGACAGGCCCTGAGCCATGGCTAAAAGCACTCTGCGTTCCCACGGCGTAATCCAGCCGTTTATGAACCAGACGACCTCGCGCACTTAACCCTCATCTCCTGTCTAAGATATGAGCGCCGACATGTCTATGGCCTATCTATTTCGTAGGGCCATCCTACTATGCCACCCTCGAGCAGGGCGACGCGCTCAAACCCCTTTCCCTTTAAGATGTTATAAGCATCCCACCCGCGGACGGAGACTTTGCAAAAAGTCACTATTTCTTTATCTGTGGGCAGCTCATTTGCTCTGTCTCTAAGTTGACCCAAGGGGATGTTTACTTGATTTTCATAAGGCAAACGCCCCTGCTCCTTCACCTCCGCTGGGGTCCTTACATCTAACAACAGGACGTCTTCGCTGTCAGAATCCAATTTGTTCTTGAACTCCGAAGGCGAATATGAAATCAACATTCCGTCCATTTTATTGCGCACGGCATTGGCAGCATGGGTGAGCGGATCGAGAGCCGTGGAATAAGGAGGCGCATAGCCAAAATCAGCATCTGCCAAGTCATCGACGGTAAGCTTTCCTGTCATAGCCGCCACAAAGGCATCGAGGCGCTTATCCACTTGACCAGGGCCGAAAAACTGGGCGCCCAAAAGTCTTCTGGTGCGCCTGTCGGCTACAACCTTGGCAGAAATCCAAGCGGAACCCGGCATGAAATGGGGTTTATCGGGATCTACTATCATAATGCTCACAGGGTCAAAACCCTTGCTCTCAGCCAATTCCTCGCTCAAACCGGTGCGAGCCGCTGTAAAGTCAAAAAAGCGCATTATAGCAGTGCCGGCTACGCCCTTAAACGTCGAAGGGATGCCGGCTATGTTGTCGGCTATAACACGTCCTTGACGGTTAGCCGATGAACCCATGGGTTGGTATGTGGGCTCGTTTGTTATGAGGTGTCGCGTTTCTATTACATCCCCTCCCGCGTAGATATACGGGTCGCTGGTCCGCATGTGCTCATCGACCAATATTCCGCCCTTTTGCCCAACCTTTAAACCGACCTCGGTTGCCAAGCGCGCATTGGGTTTCACGCCTACAGCCAGGAGGACCGCTTCGACGGGGATCTCTTTCTTGTCGGTGCGAAGAGCTGCTACCTCACACCCATTCCCTACGATTTCGGTCACTTTCTCGCCGCCGTAAAACATCACACCCTTAGAAGCCATAAGGCCTTTCAACTTTGCCCCGAATTCCTCGTCCAACATAGCCGGGAGAGGCCATCCCAAGAGGTCTACGACCGTCGTTTCAATCCCTCTCATAGCCATAGCTTCTGCGGCCTCCAATCCAACGAGCCCACCGCCGACAATTGCAGCTCTCTTGACGCGACCGCTGTCGATGGCGGACCTCAGCTTCATGGCGTCATCAAGCGTCCACAATCTGAAGACACTTTCTAACTGATTGCCGGGGATTGGTGGTATGATGGGAGAAGCGCCTGTGGCTATCACTAAATAGTCATAGGAGAAGAGCTTGCGCTCACCCGTGCGAAGATCCGTAGCTTCCACATTTTTGAGTTCTCTGTTTATTGAGGTGGCCATATGAGAGGTTAAGACATCGACATCCTTGACGGCCTTGAAATAACTGGCATCGCGCACCACCCCTATGGATGTGTTGATCAAATCCTTGTAGTCGCTCACTGTGCCTCCTACATAAAATGGAAGGCCACAGGCTGCGTAGCTTATATGTTCTCCCTTCTCTAACATCAATATCTCCGCTTCCGGTTCAAGTCTTCTGAGCCTGGATGCAACCTTGCCGCCACATGCCACTCCCCCGATGATCACTACCCTTTTACCCATTCACTCCACCTCCACACAAAAACCAAAGGTATATACTATATGGGGTATATTTTAACATCATACAGGTCGTCTCACCATGAAGAAGCGCTTCTTCCCCAAACGGAGCAATAGGAACTTTCCAGAAACAAAGTCCTTCTCGTCCACCTGTGCCGACTCCTCCGTCACTCTCTCGCCGTTGATGTAGAGTCCGCCACCTCGGATCAGCCTGCGCGCCTCCCCCTTACTGGGAGTAGCCCCGCTCTCTGCCGTCAGGTCTATCACAGCGATCGGAAGTGGGCCATTTACCACTCCTGATGGTATCTCTTGAGATAGCATGGCAAGCGCGTCGTCCGTCAAATCACTGATGTCATAATCTTCGCCGAAGAGTATTTCGCTCACCCTCTTAGCCGTGGCAGAGGCTTGCGCTCCATGGACGGTAGACGTAACCTCCATGGCAAGGAGCTTCTGAGCATTTCTATCTTCTGGATGCTCGCGATGCGCGCTTATCACTTCTTCTATATCTTCGAGCGGCAAAAACGTATAAATTTTGAGCAACCTTTCTACATCCCTGTCGTCGGTGTTAACCCAAAACTGATAGAAACGATAGGGAGTCGTGCGCTCAGGCGAAAGCCATACTGCACCTCCTTCGCTTTTGCCAAACTTTTCACCGGAAGACGAAAGCAAGAGCGGATAAGTTATCCCATAAGCAGTAACGCCGATTTTCTTGCGTATAAGATCTATGCCTGCGATGATGTTACCTTGCTGATCATTGCCGCCCATCTGAAGCCGGCAATCATAGTTTTTGCAGAGGTGATAAAAATCATAAGCCTGCAAGAGCATATAAGAAAATTCAGTGTAGGAGATCGAACGCTCAGGGTCTTCTAAGCGACTTTTAACGTATTCTCTGGATATCATGTAGTTAATCGTGAAGTGTTTGCCAACATCGCGCAGGAATTCCAAAAGCTTGATTTGGCCCAACCAGTCGTAATTATTGATCATGAGGGCCGAATTTCTGCCGCATTCAAAATCCAAAAAGCGTGCAAGCTGTTTTTGAATGGAAGCTATGTTGTGCTCTACGTCCTCCAAAGACAAAAGAGGGCGTTCGCTCTTTTTCCCTGAAGGGTCACCTATTAGACCGGTGCCCCCACCGGCAATGGCAATAGGTTTGTGTCCGAGGCGCTGGAGCCACGCCAAACCCATTATAGGTATGAGGTGTCCGACGTGCAGGCTGTCTGCAGTGGGGTCAAAGCCTATATATCCGGTTACCATCTGGCTATCAAAAAGCTCACTGAGCCCTTGCGGATCGCTACACCATTCTAAGAGACCGCGCTCTTCCAAAACTTTTAGAACGTTAATCGACATCGCTATTTCCTCCGGTTGTAATTTGCCACTCGAGGTGGCCTTCTTCGATGGAATTTAAAACCAAGGAGAGGCGTCCAGCCCTCTCCATCCACTGCCGCAGATCTGCAAATTCCTCTGGTTCTATTTCAGCTCCTACAATGTCGCGAAGTTCTTCTGCTTGGCTCCATGTTCTGGCGAGTGCCGGGAGGTCGACCTCGAGCCACAAGATGCCAGGCTCCAAAGTCAAGGCCTCTGTTTCTCCCAGCGAATTCACGTCACTCACACCGAAGAGAGCCAATTCGTCATTGGCTGCAGCTATAACAGTAAAGGGGAAGGATATAGCGCCGCCCACGGGAAAACCCTCCACAGAAGCACGATTCGCCCCTATCGGTCCTAATGCCTCCCAGATGGCTTCGACAGCGCGCGCGGCCACTCCGCCCCGGCCAGGCAACTGAACCAGTACCCCCGTCAGGGGAACCTTGAAGACCTCGGCTCTGCCGCCTATAGTTACAAGGCATGGCCCCTCAAGAAAAGACTCAAGCTCATCGAGAGAAAAGCCCAAAAGCTCGCCCAATCGCTCTATAGACCCCCCTTTGATTGGAAGGCGAGAAAGCTTAAGGCCCAATTTCAGGATAACCGGTTCTGGCCGGTAGAATCTCCCCTCCCATCGGAAAGGACTTAGAATTTCCCTGTCAGAAGGAGAAAAGAGCTTTAATAAACCTTGAGTATGCCAAGCAAGCCGCAACTCTTCCTCTTTCACTTGCCAGTCGACGCGCAGCTCAAGCGGGGACTTCTCCCCCGAGCCGAGCATAAGGGCAAGATCGCCCGGGTCGCGCAAAAGGGCATGGCTTCCGTCGTCCCAGGGCAGCTCCAAGCGCTTACTGGGATCGTCAGCAGCCTGAATCATGAGATCCAAACCCTCTCTGCTGGATGACAAAAGCAGCAACCCTTTATGCGAACGAAGCCAAAGGAGTTCGTCGCCGTTTTTAAATTCCAAAGACCACAAACCACCTCTTTCGATTGTGCGAAGGCTCGATTCTGGTAAAAGAGTCTGTATCGTCTTTGGTAAGTCCTTCTTGCCCGCGTCATCTTTTAGCTCGAAAG
>Ga0209508_1001752_pt1 | contig 15890 bp, 11 predicted proteins | sample AD_UKC129_MetaG_FD_184427 | JGI IMG/M metagenome (GOLD analysis project Ga0209508, IMG submission 184427) | Active sludge microbial communities of municipal wastewater-treating anaerobic digesters from Canada - AD_UKC129_MetaG (SPAdes) (version 2) | ecosystem: Engineered > Bioreactor > Anaerobic... | reverse complement strand
GATACCGCGGCAGGTCGTGATCACTTTCATCATCCCCGTAGCTCGAGAGCGTTAAATGACCAGCCGTCGGACATGCGGAAAGACAAGTGGCTGACACAATTAACCGAAGAGCGGGGAAAAACGCACTCGATTTGGACAGCCGGGATCGTACCCTTCCTGTTGGATTCTACCTCCCTACGGTGGATCAAGGAGACGAAGGGACTCGGCTGTAATGAGTAGTCCACGACCATCGGGCAAACGGGCCTTGTGTCCGCTTATCCCGACCCAATGGCCGACGTATGTGCGCAAAAGCGTTCCCGGGGCTGGCTTAACGTAGCAAACGATGGCTCCCGATTCATCAACTACCAGATATGGTGGGTCGCTTGGTCGCCGGACTTGGGCCTTAACCAATCGTCCCACGGCATCGAAACGTTCCCTGCGGAGCTCGTTGAGCTCGCGAGCAATCTCTTCTCGAAGCGATAGGCCGGGGCCCGGACGGGATGTGCCCGGGGCTGCTTCTGGTGACATCTCCGCGGGACCCGAGGGGGTGGCGGACTGCGGTAATTCACCAGTGGAAGGCGCTTCAAACGAGGCGGGAAACACCGCGGTGGTACCTATCCCTCCCAAGTCGCTGGGCGTAGAAGGTGGGAATACGGAGGGCTGATTTGTAGCAATAGCCACGGTATTACCCCGGGTGCCCGCCATTCGGCTTTCCGGCGTGATTCTGGTGGATGGTGGGGGGACAACCGTCAATGCGTTAGTGGAGAACGTTCCAGGGGGTGACGTTCCGAGGTTACCTGTCGGATGCCGCACGGGTGAGCCTGGGGGTTGGCCGGCGGCTGAGTACGGTAGTACAACAGGCCCCGGCATGGGCTGGCTGTAGGCGTGAGCCTTGAGTGATAAGTCCGCAATTTGCCTGGCTGTGGCCAATTTGGCCGCTAGGGCATCCATTCGCGCGATTTGGGCCGGGGTCAAACGACTTGCCGCAAGCGAAGCCACCTTGTCTTGGATGGAATCAAAACGCCATTGGGTTGGGTCTTTCGTCAAGATGGTTGACAACTCAAGTTCCGCCTGATCCAAAAGGTCATCTGGGTTTTGAGCGGCTGGCGACGTTGGTGGATCAGCACGGCTGACCTGCTGGGTTTGTGGCAAAGTCTTTGATTCGAAGGCCGTTGGGGGGGAAACTCCCATTTTAGAAGCCCCGGCACTGACGGGTCGCCAATTTGCGTCAATGACCGATTGCGGCGCTGCCGAAGGTCCCCCTGTTTGAGGTATCTGGTCACCACCGGTCGATGAGAGAGGGGCCCCGGTTTGGACGGGCTTCTTGCCGTTGGTTTCCGCAGCGGTGGGTCCCGCCGTTAGGGGCGGGCGCAGGGGTGGGATGGATGCCAAAAGTGCCGCGTCGCTACGGAGATCTTCTGCGGTGACCCACACAACACGTCCGTCGTCAAGGCGGAGGGCGACCCAACCGTTACCCTCTTCGGCCACCTTGCTCGCCCGGGTTGACCCCCGCAACTCCGCGGCAACCGGGTAATCTTCACCGGGGCCAGTTCGACCAACAAGGTGGCCAAGGACCTGATACTCCTGAGCAAAGTTGGGCCAGGCCAGTCCCAAAGTTGCGGTGAACATCAACGTCACTGCAAAGATCAGCAGTGATAATGGCTGTATCCGACTGGATTGATCGATCACGAGTGCCACTCCTCTTGGATAAGGCACGCTTTCTCAAAAAGCAACATTTGCGCGGAGCACCGCGGGCGGGTATTCCCACATCGGATAAGCCTTATAGCGTCCCAACTCAGGGTAGGCAAGGTCAAAAGAGTGGGTCAACCACCTCCAAGTGAAGACGCTGGCCGCTTACCTCATCGGGGTTGTACCGGAGGAGAACACACGACGAGCCATGCCGGTAGGTCCAGCGGGTTGGACCATAGAACCGAGTTGACGCAAGCAGGGATGAGGACTGTTTCACCCTTTGGCAGAGTGAGCGGGGGTGAGCTATTCACGCGGAGTATGACGGAGCCTGAGAGTACCATGGCGACCGTCATTCCCAAGTGGGGGGGCTCAATCTGTGTCCTCGCCGCGATTTGCCAACATTCAATGTGGAAATTGGCGGTGCTTGCAGCAAGCTGGGAAAGCCACCCTGGTCCACGGGGCTGGAATTCCGTACGCAGCGGGGCACGCACCTCTCGCTGCCAATGGATGGCACGAAAAGCCTGCTCAATGTGCAATGGTCGGGGTTGGCCACGTTCATCGAGCCGATTCCAGTCATAAAGCCGAAAAGTGGCGTCACTAGAGGTTTGGATTTCAGCGATGAGAACCCCCCCGCCTGCGGAATGGACTGTCCCCGGGGGAATGTGAAAGATGTCACCCGGTTGCGGTGAATAGACTTTCAGACAATCTTCCGGATGACCGCGCTGGATGGCTTGGCGCAGGCGTGACGGTGTCGCATCGGGGCGAAGACCCAGATAGACTTTGGCCCCCGCATCAGCCGAGACGATAACCCATACTTCATCTTTGCCGCGTTCGGTAGGAACTAACTCCGCTGCGAGTTGGCTATCGGGGTGGACCTGGACAGAAAGGAAATCATCACAGTCGAGAAACTTGACCAACCAGGGGAACTCCACGGGACTGGGGTATGATTCCCCCCAGAGAGACATTTTAGATTTTTCCCAGAGTGATGCGAGAGTTGATTCGGAGCTGCTCTGACCCCGCAATCGGCTGACGTGAAGAGGGTGGGCACTCACCTCCCAGGATTCACCGTAACGTCCGTTCGGGGGGAGCAGTTTACCCAAAACGTTCGCAAGCCGGCGCCCACCCCAGATTTGTGGACGAAAATATGGCTCGAAAAGGAGTGGTCCCATCCCGATGATTCCCACCAAATTGAGCTTGCTTTTCCAGCTTTGGTCGTCGGGAAAAGCAGCCCCATCTTCCCACAAAACGCGAACTGGTTCTACCAGTTTCCCTAGGCCTGAGGCACTTGTCAAAACTTGTCTTTGCCGCTGCCTGCGATGACTGGGCAAGTTGCCGAAGCCTACCTAGAGCCTATCCCAAAAAAGTCCCCTCTCCCTCCGGGGGAGGGCTAAAGTGAGGGTAAGCGGCCGTCGGAGTGGATCGAGAAAACCGGCTGCGATTCGAGCCACCCTCACCTGCGACCCCTCTCCCGCTGAACGGGAGAGGGAAGATTATGGGATGGGCTTTTAGGGAATTTGGTCGCAAATGTCAATCCACAAAGGCGTTGAACCATCGCGCTTGGGAAATCCCAAGCGTTTATCCGTGATCAAGTTGACGAGGGGGCGCCCCTCGTGCCAGCGCCGGAGATTTTCGCACATGATACGGACGACATCATCGGCCCGCGTGGCGGACTGCCCCCCAACATGGGGCGTGATAATGACGTTGGCGGTTGTCCAAAGTGGGTGGCCTGGGGGGAGTGGTTCGGGGTCAGTCACATCCATAACGGCACCTGCCAGGTGTCCGCTTTGGATCGCCTCAATCAGATGATCAGTCACGACAATGGGGCCCCGGGCCACGTTTACAAGCAGACTACCCCGTTTCATCTGCGCGAAAAGCTGACGATTGAACATACCGCGGGTTTGGTCATTGAGCGGTAGTGAAAGGATGACAATGTCGGCGCCGGGCAGCAAGGAAAGAAGGTTTTCAGGAGGAACGAGCTGTTTTACGTAGGGGGGACAATCCACGGGAAAAAGATCAACGGCCCAGAGTGTCGTTTTGAAGGTGTGAAGAATCTGGGCCAATCGCCTGCCCACGCCGCCAAAGCCGACAATAAGAATGGTGCTGCGATGCAAGTCTCGGGTAGGCCTGCGAATAAACTCCTGTTTTTCCTGTGCGCGGAGAAACACGGGCAAACTTCGCAACCAAGCTGTAACGAGCGCCACGGTGTGCTCCGCCACCTGGTCGGCAAGGAGCCCGGAGGCGCTGGTGACGATGATCTCTGATTCGATCACGGAGGGGACCAGGCAATGATCCATCCCCGCTGCCGAAGACTGAATCCAGCGTAGTCGCCCACGGCGAACGACTGCGTCCCAATCGACCGGGACTTTAGCATGGCCACAAAAGATGTCGGCATTAAGCAATTCCTCGGCGATGCGTTCCTGAGGCACATCAACGACGTCGGCCCAGGGCGCCGTCTCGGCGATCTTACGGCGATGTCTCTCTTCGTTGGGAAAGCACAAGACAATCCGTGGACGCATGAAGCAAAATCTCCCAAGCGGTAAGTGTCTTCATTGGAGCCCCAGATAGGATTACCGGCCAATATTTCGAAGACTCCACAGCGCCACCACAGTCATGCTGCCCCAACCAACGTTAGTGCACGACAGCTCTGAGTGTTCGCGGCGGCTTGTTATGAAGTCGTTGTTGCTCAACCGGTAAGATAGGCCTAATCTCGTCTCCTGGGGAGGGGGTGTTCGGGGCGGCCTAAAACGGCGATCTAGCTTTCAATTCAATTGCTTGCATGGCGTAAACCAAGGTGTTATATTGACCGCCAAAAAGATACGCGGTGCCTGCAATGTCGATGGTGCGCCCTTATCTTCGAAAAGTGGCGATGTATGGTACGGAAAGGGAGGGTTTGAGAAACTCGTCTTGAATGCGCCTTTCACATGGGAGGGAAATCATGAGACGTCGCGAGTTTTTGATCACTTCATCGGTGGTTGGTACAAACGTGGTCCTTGGGTCGCAACTGGTCAAAAGTATGGAAAATCTGGTCACAGTAGAAGGAGGACAAAGGATGGCATTCACGCAGCCCCCGTTGCCTTATCCAATGGATGCTCTTAGACCGTTTTTGTCCGAAGAGCAAGTCACGTTTCACTATGGCAAGCACCACGCCGCGTACTTCAGGAACCTCAACAACCTGGTGGAAGGGAAACCTGAAGCCCAGTTATCGCTTCGTGAATTGGTCATCCAAGCGCCAGCAGGGCCGGTGTTCAACAATGCTGCCCAAGCCTGGAACCACAGTTTCTACTGGGATTGCCTTTCGCCCAAGGGCGGTGGCGAGCCGGCTGACGCGCTTGGTGCTGCCATCGCTCGGGACTTTGGAAGTTTTGCCGAGTTTCGCGCCGCTATGTCTGACGCAGCGGTGAAATTGTTCGGCTCGGGGTGGGCTTGGTTGGCGGGCGACAAGGACGGCAAGTTGAAGATCCTGGCCCTCAGCAACGCCGAGACTCCCCTGAAGTTGGGCCTTGAGCCAGTCTTGACCATCGACGTGTGGGAGCACGCTTACTACATCGATTATCGCCATGAGCGGGCGAAATATGTAGAGGCGTTTTGGGGCTATGTCAACTGGGAATTTGTGGCGAAGTGTTATGCTGCCGCGACAGGCTGATTTTGTGACGGAGGTCGAACTTCGGGCCTTACGTTGGCCTGACTTTCGAGGCTACTGATAATCACCCCGTGTTAGCTGGTCTTTTTGTCCAAATTTGCGGCGCCAGTCCGACTAGGGGAGGTTGCCTTTTTGGACAACCTCCCCTTTATGCGTTCGTCGCGATAGCTAGCCGAGACGTGGAGCTACCGGCTGCGGAAATGCGACGGGCCAACTCAGGTTAACTTCCGGAAGAACGTCTGATGATTTTGTATTGGCTCTGGTCCTTGTGAATCTTCGGTCCCGTTCATTTTTCTTCGGAAAGTGCATCGGCGGTATCCCGCGGTGAGTTTCATTAGGCGTACCACCGACGGAACAAAGACCGATCTTGTTGCGTAGTTGAAAGTAGCCACACTTCAGAGGTTGACCGGCCAGTTGTGGCAAATAGCCACCAGAAGGTGCTCCCAAAAGGATCTGGCGATGTGGGCCGACGGGAATTGGTCCGCGCCGAGGAAGGGACGAAAAAACGGCCCGAGCCTGGAACATTTTTGGCCCCGTTTGGTTCTGGCAAACACCCGCCGTTGGAATTAAAATGACCCTAACAGGTCTTGAATAGTTGGCCCACTCCCGAAGTGTTGCGTTTGTGGTACTGTTTACCGAGCCCACCGGGGATGCATTTTTGGTCTTGATCGGGGTTTGACCGATCGCATACGGAAGGAGGTTAGCCCTGAACCGCTCAGCTTTTACGATTGGCCTTTCGGCAGTTGTACTATTGGTTTTGTTACGTATCACGATCGGTTGGCATTTTCTTTATGAAGGGGTTTGGAAAATTGCCAATCGGGATACATTCTCTGCGGAGCCTTTTCTAACCCAGGCCAAAGGGCCCTTCGCCCCTATTTTTTTCGCAATGGTGCCCGATTTGGATGGGAAGGCACGCCTCCAAGTAGTCAAGGACAAAGATGGCCGAGTCCGGGTCGTATCTCCCCCGTATGAGATTGCATGGGAGCGGGCGTGTGACGATTTTATTCGTTATTACAATATGGACGACAAACAATCGAAGGCAGCGCGGGAAACGTGCGAGCGTTTCGTGACGGGCCTGCAGAATTATCTGGCGGAAAATCAAGAAGCCATTTTGGGCTATTTAGCAAGCTTGAAACGATTTGAGGAAGAAGAGAAGGCCTCACCGAATAACGGTGCCCATTTTCAACGAGAGCGGTTATGGGAACGTCAGCAAAAACTGCGTGCTGAGGTGGCCGGTTGGCTGAGACAGATCGACGCGATGGGAGAAGCTTACCAGCGCGCTTTGTGGGATTTGCTGACGGAGGAACAAAAAGCGAAGGGGATGTTAAAGGTTCCCTTGTGTGAAACGCAACGTCTGCCCGTTCGCATCCCATGGATTGCAACGAGATCGGAACTGTTGAATGTGGTGGTTACTTACTCGCTGACAGCGATCGGCTTGTGCCTTATCCTGGGATTCTTCACTCGGTTGGCAAATTTGGGGGGCGCGTTGTTTTTGGCCTTTGTCGTGATGACGCAGTGGCCTTGGCCCACGGTCGTCCCAAAGACTCCCGAAATCGTGGGCCATGCGCTCTTTGTGGATAAGAATTTTGTGGAGATGATGGCCATGCTGGCCCTTGCAGCACTGCCCGTAGGACGATGGGCTGGTTTAGATTATTTCCTGTATCATTACGTATGTGTTCCGCTGCGGCAGCGCTGGGGGTGCTGTTGCTGCAGCAAGGCGGCGGAACAGAAAAAGGGGTGATCGCGAATTGTTGGTCATTGGCGTCTGAAAGATGTGGAAGCGATAAACGATTGGCTATCAGCGATAAAGGATCGTCACGATGAACTTGACCCCTGAAGAACGTGAAATTGGTAAGGCGAACTTTCATCGGGCATTGGGAAACAATTTAGAGGTCACCCGGCGGGATTTCCTCCAGTCAGGGCTCCTAACCGCCCTGGCCGCGGGTGGAAGTGTGGGAGCGTTTTATTTCGGCTATGAAAGCACGATTGAGAAGCCGTTGCGGGTAGCTGTGCTTGGAACTGGGGACGAAGGTCAGGTCCTTATTGGGGCCTGTAACCCGGAGTTTATCGACATTGTGGCCATTGCGGACATTCGTCCCTTTAACATTCATCGGGCTTTCCACGGTGACTGGTCCAGTGATGCGGCCCTGGAAGCGAGGCCTGGCCTGATGAAGGTGTACGGATGGAAAACGGAGGACGAGGCGAGAAAGCATGTCAAGGTCTATGGCCATTACGAAGAACTTCTAAAGGAGGAGAAGGATAACATCGAAGCGGTCATTATTGCATTGCCGCTTCACCTCCACGCACCTGCTGCAGTGGCTACGATGAAACTTGGCAAGCACGTGTTGACCGAAAAGCTGATGGGCCATTCGGTCCATGAATGCAAGGAAATGGCGAGGATCGCCAAGATGGCCGGGTTGCATTTAGCCGTGGGACATCAGCGGCATTACAACATCCTTTATGAGAACGCCAGTGATATGATCAAACGCGGCCTACTCGGCGATCTCCACTACATCCGTGCTCAGTGGCATCGTGGAAACCTGCCGGGACGAGATAGCTGGGCGATGCCCTTGCCACCAGGGGCGAAGCCCGACGACACCAGCCATAAGACTCTTCTCTCACAACTTAAGAGTCTCCAACAATCGCTTGAAGCGGCCAAAAGGGCGGCGCGACCGGTCACGGCAGAGATCGAACGCCTGGAAAAAATGGTTCGCCAGGTTGAAGCCCAGATCCGCGACAGTGAGATCATCGAAAAGGTCAAGGAATATGGCTACGTGGACAAAACGTTGGAGGCGGGAAACCAGAAGTACTTCCGCCCGGCCATTGAAGAGTTGATTCGTTGGCGCCTCTGGGAGCGAACGGGTGGTGGCTTGATGGCAGAATTGGGGAGTCACCAACTCGATGCAGCTTCGATCTTCATTGCTGCGATGCACGGGCAAAAGCAATTGCCGCTCAATGTGGTCGCCGCAGGAAATCGACCTCTCTTCCCGCTGGATCGTGAAATCGAGGACCACGTGTATTGCATTATTGAATATCCGGCGCCGGGTTATGATCCCAACGACCCCGTAGGGCGGATGAAGAAGATCGCCGTCCAGTACGCTTCCATCAACGGAAATGGCTTTGGCGGTTACGGCGAGATTGTGTTCGGAACGAAGGGGACCTTGATCCTGGAACGCGAGCAGGAGGCGATGCTTTACGCGGGTTCCGATACGACGGCATCCGTAGGTGTCAGTCAAGCTGGTGGCGGTGCCGTCCTCGATACGCAGGCCAGTGGGCCGGCCCAAAAGCGCGCGGAAGGACTAGGGCAAATGGCCACGGCCAAAGTCAGTCGCGGTTATCGTGAGGAGATCGAGCACTGGGCCTGGTGCATTCGCCGGAATCCCAATGCTGCCGATCCCGAAATTCACCCGCGGTGCTATCCTAAGGTCGCGTTAGGCGATGCTGTTTTGGCCCTGACGACGAACATAGCGGCTCGGCAGGGATTGCGGATCGAATTCAAACCGGAATGGTTTGATATTGATAGCGACGAGACACCTGAGGGTGTCAAACCGGACATTAACCGGTATGCCTAATCGCCGGGAATAAATGCGGGGTCTCCGTCACGTGAGACCAGCGTCATTGACGGATGATGAGTGACATAGGGTACGAATCATGGTGTTCGTGCCCTTTCTTTTTTGTCTGAGAATGAAGCATGACCAAGACCTTGGCGAGTCAAAATGGACGTGGCAAATTCGAGAATTGATTGAGGGAATGGCGATGCGGATTGGTGCCATGAACCATCCGGCGAAAGATGTTATCGAAGAGATTCGCTGGATCGCAGAAAACGGATTTGACTTTGTCGATCTGACGTTGGAACCACCGGCCGCGGACCCATCGGTTCTCGACTTGCCGAGTGTACGGAAGGCCTTGGCACGTTATCAATTAGGCGTGGTAATCCACACGGCCTATTACTTGCCGTATGCCGTTCCGTTTCGGTCTGTTCGTGCGGCGTGCCGCGAGGAGTTTAGCCATGCCCTGCGGGCGGCGCATCAAATTGGGGCTGAGCTTGTGACGATCCATTTTTCTCGACCACCCCGCTTTTTTACGGACGACCAAGTGGTGGAGTGGCATCGCGACATCGTTGATCCCCTTTGCGCGATGGCCGAAAATTGGGGCATCCGGATCGCCTTGGAGCAGATTCCTTTTCCCAATTGTGACCAGATGGGTATTATTCAAAGGCTCTTGAATGCCTTGCCAAACCTCGGTTTTCATTTGGACAGCGGCCATGCACAACTAGAAAGAAAGGGTGACCTGTGGTACGAGTACCTTGAGCGATTTGGTGCACGGCTCTGTCATGTTCACCTCTCCGAAAACGATGGGACATCAGACCAGCATTTACCGTTGGGGTCCGTGCCGCATGTGGGGCTGGATTGGCCTGATCGAATCGCCCGATTGAAGGCGATCCCCTATGACGGCACGATTACCCTGGAAATCTTCTCTGCCGAACCAGAGTATCTTCTTCAAAGCCGTAATTTGCTTCGTCGTTGGTGGGATTCTTGAAAAGAAAAGATTATTAGGAGAGTGTCTCATTCGGCGATCATCGTTTTCCAGACGCGAAGGTCTTGTCTGAGGAGTTCTCCTCTTTTTTGCCGGCGAAATTCTGTAGGACTCATCAAGCGTTTTTGTTGAAAGATTCGGGCGAAATAGTTGGGTGAATTGTATCCAACGGCTTCAGCAACGTATGGGATGGGCAGCTCCGTCTCGATGAGGAGTCGCTCTGCCCGTTGGAGACGTAGTCGTTCGAGTTCCTCGTGGATGGTTCGGCCCAACTGTCGACGAAAACGTAACTCAAGGGCACGCCGGGAGACGTGAACGGCCGACACAACGTCGGCCACCGTAATTGGTTCTGTCACGTGGTCATGAATGAACTGCAGGGCCGCCGTAAGATCAGGGTCTTCCATGGCCACAATCTCACTCGACCTTCGTGTAACGACGTGAAGGGCCTCCGCGACGATTTCTTGGGGGGCAATCTTCTCTCCTAGCATCATCCGATCCAGAAGTGCCGCCGCTCGATACCCGGCGGCTTCCGCGTTAAGTGCCACACTGGATAAGGGGGGATCACTCAGCTCACAAAAGAGCTCGTCGTTGTCCACCCCCACAACAGCCATTTCTTCCGGGACTCGGATGCCCGCAGTACGGCACGCTTCCAAGACCTCTCGTCCACGATCATCATTGCATGCCATTAAACCTACGGGATGGGGCAGCGTGGCGAGCCAATCTGCCAACCGACGATGTTCCTTTTCCCACGTGTTTCGGGAGTATCCGGTTCGGTTCGACGCCAAAGGATACACGTCAACCGTGAACCCCGCTTCGGAAATGCGGTCGCAGAAGCCCTGCTCACGCCTTTGGGACCACAAATACCCGGGCAGTCCTACATAGGCAAAGTGACGGAAGCCTCGCTCCAAAAGATGTTCGGCAGCCAGTCGCCCGGCATTGTACGAGTCCGAGTGAACCTGACTGAATTGGGCAAGCGATTTGTTTCGGCGAAGACGGAGACTTGAAAGGCCAACCAAAATGGTGGGCAATTTCGCTGCCACAATGGCGCGTGCTGCTTGGGAAGTTTCCACCCTGGCAATAATGCCGGTTCCACCCCAACGTCGCATCCGCGGAAGGACCTGTTCCAGATCTCCCGGGGTTATGTAAAAGCCCCATGGGCCATGGAGCCGCCCGTAGCGAATAACGCCTTTCAAGAACTGGCGACCGTACCCACGGGACGTCTCGATCAACAAGGCGACTCGGGGGATGTCACGTCTGTACGCCATGACCTGAAAACCCTGGAAGACTTTGGCGATTACAACGAGTACACCGCCGGGAAGGTCATCTCGATTGACACCTGTCATCGGGCGAAGGATTTTGCGCAATTGTATCCTCATTTTGCGCAACTGTCGCTTGCCAAGCCACGGTTGTCTGGCTATTCTGTCGTTTTATGCCTGTCGCATCTTTTTGTGATCGCGGCAAGGCCGAGCCCGTCGCACTGGGGGATCGGTGATGGGGCCCGGAAACTCCTTAGTCGCCGTCATAAGGACAGTGGTCGCATGTGGGAAAGATTGAAAGCGGAAGTGGCCGAGGCTAACCGACGGCTTTCTCGGGAGCGTTTGGTAACGCTTACTTGGGGAAATGTCAGTGCCATCAGTGAGGATCGAAAGGCCGTTGCCATCAAACCAAGCGGGGTGCCTTATGAGGAGCTCACTTCCGATGACATCGTTGTACTTGGACTGGATGGCACAATCTTGGAGGGGAAGCGTCGTCCTTCGACCGATACGCCGACACATCTTGCGATTTACCGGGGCTTTGAGCACGTGCGGGGTATTTGCCATACCCACAGTCGGTTTGCCACCGTGTTTTCGCAATGGCGGCAAGAGATCCCTTGTTTTGGGACAACTCATGCCGACTATTTTTGCGGCCCGGTCCCCGTAACCCGAGTACTAAGCCCGACAGAAGTGGAAGAGGATTATGAGCTAAACACGGGCAAGATCATTATCGAGCGGTTTCGCGTCGGGGGGCTTGACCCGCTCGTCATACCGGGCGTTTTGGTGGCAGGACATGGCCCGTTCACATTTGGCCGATCGGCTCACGAAGCCGTGGATGTTGCCGTGGCCTTGGAAGAAGTGGCAGCTTTAGCCTGGCATTTGTTGCTTTTGGAATCGCAACCCAGTCAAATTGAGGGATATATTCTGCAAAAACACTATCAACGGAAGCATGGTCCCAAGGCCTACTATGGCCAGGATGACCATCGTATTTAAAACGCGGAGCTGAGCAGAGACGTAGGGTTGGAAGGCATGATCAACCTGGAAAGTAAAGAGGTTTGGTTTGTCACGGGAAGTCAGCATCTTTATGGCCCTGAAGCACTTCAGAAGGTCGCCGAAAACGCGCAGAAGGTCGTTCAGGGGCTTAACAGCGACCCCGTCGTTCCGGTGAAGATTTTGGCGAAGACGGTTGCCGCAACGCCCGATGCCATCCATCGCGTCTGTCTCGAGGCTAATACCTCGCCGGAATGCATCGGTCTGATCACATGGATGCACACCTTTTCGCCCGCCAAGATGTGGATTGCAGGCCTGCGGGACTTGAGCAAACCCTTCTTGCATTTGCACACGCAAATGGAGCAGGACCTGCCCTGGGCGACAATCGACATGGATTACATGAATCTCCATCAGTCGGCCCATGGCGATCGTGAATTTGGTTTTCTATGTAGCCGCATGCGGTTGCGCCGCAAGGTTGTGGTCGGCCATTGGAAGGATCCTGTCGTTCGGCAGCAAATCGGCGTATGGACCCGTGTCGCTGCCGCGTGGGACGATTTGCGATCATTGCGGATTGCCAGATTTGGTGACAACATGCGGGAAGTCGCTGTGACCGAAGGCGACAAGGTGGAGGGCCAAATTCGCCTAGGGTTTTCTGTGAATGGTTATGGGCTGGGTGACCTGGTCGAAAAGATCCAGCAAGTAAGCGATTTTGAGGTGGAGCGACTGGTGCGGGAATATGACGACCTGTACGATGTCGCCCCGGAACTGCGTGCAGATGGGTCGCGCAGGCAAGACCTTTTCGAGGCTGCCCGCATTGAATTGGGACTAAGGGCCTTTTTGGTCGAGGGGAATTTCGGTGCCTTCACGGATACATTTGAGAACCTCCATGGCTTGCAGCAACTGCCGGGCCTTGCTGTCCAACGGCTAATGGCCGAGGGTTACGGTTTCGGTGCCGAGGGAGACTGGAAGACCGCGGCTTTAGTCAGGGCCTTGAAGGTCATGTCGGCGGGACTACGGGGTGGGACGTCCTTCATGGAAGACTATACATACGACCTCAAGCCCGGCAATATGAAGGTCCTCGGCGCACACATGTTGGAAGTGTGTCCGAGTATTGCCGCGGGCAGACCCTCCCTCGAAATTCATCCCCTATCGATTGGCGGAAAGCGGGATCCGGTTCGGCTCGTCTTCGACGCCGCCCCTGGCCCAGCCGTGAATGTGGCTTTGGTCGATATGGGGAATCGTTTTCGCATACTCGTCAACGATGTAGAGGTGGTGGCACCGGAGGAAGAGCTGCCGCGGCTTCCTGTGGCTAGGGCCGTCTGGATTCCTCGACCGGATCTCAAGACATCGGCGGCGGCATGGATCCTGGCCGGTGGTCCGCATCACACGGCTTTCAGTCAGGCCATTACGGCGGAATACATTGAAGACCTGGCCGAAATCGCCGGGGTCGAATTCTTGCACATCGGTGCGAATACGCAGCTCGAACAGTTCAAGAAAGAACTTCGGTGGAACGAAGCTGCTTTCTCGTTATAAGGAATATCACTGGTGTATTTCAAAACGTACGGTAACGTGAGGATGCCTAGGGATTGAAGGGTTAACGCGATGACACCTGTTGATTGGGCGGTAATTGCTGGGTATTTCGTCATTCTTTTTGGGTTAGCTTGGTGGGTCATTCTGCGAGGCAAGGATACGGCCGACGATTATTTCTTGGCTGGCCGGAACTTGGGATGGTTTATCGTGGGGGCATCGATCTTTGCTTCGAACATTGGTTCGGAGCACTTGGTAGGGCTGGCAGGGTCTGGCTGCACCGATGGTGTGGCGATGGCCCACTATGAGCTTCATGCGTGGTGTCTCCTCATCTTGGCCTGGGTTTTTGTGCCGTTTTATTTGCGGTCAAAAGTCTTCACGATGCCGGAATTTTTGGAACGCCGTTTCAGCCCGGGGGCGCGATGGTTGTTATCTTTGATTTCTTTGGTGGCCTACGTCTTGACCAAGATTGCCGTTGGTATTTTCGCTGGTGGAATTGTGTTTCAAACTCTGTTGCCTGAGGTACACCTCAATGTCGGCCCAATTGAAATGAATAGCTTTTGGGTCGGTTCGGTGCTCGTCATCCTTCTGACGGGTTTATATACAGTGCTCGGGGGTATGCGAGCGGTCGCTTATACGGAGGCCCTTCAAACATTTATTCTGGTTGCGGGTTCGGCACTGGTCACAATCTACGGCCTGATCGCCTTAGGAGGCTGGGGAACTCTCCGCGAGGTCTGCGGCGGCGAAATGTTTAACCTTTGGAAACCGCTGGCTCCGGAGGGATGGACCGGCACCTGGAAACCAGTGATTGATCAGGAAGCCAAGGTCATGGCGTGGTATTTCAACACCAACTACCCATGGCTCGGGATGCTGATTTGTGCTCCGATTAGCGGGCTTTGGTATTGGTGCACCGATCAGTATATTGTGCAACGGTGCTTGGGGGCACCCAGTGAACGAGAGGCGAGACGAGGGGCGATCTGGGCCGCTGTTCTTAAGCTGCTTCCGGTGTTCATCTTCATCATACCCGGAATGATTTGTCTCGCATTGTCCATCAGTGGGAAGGCAGAAGCTCTCAGAGATGAGTTCTTTCAAGCGGAATTGGAAAAGGCACTGACCCAAGGGGCTGCAGAAGTCAAACGCATCGCTGTAGGTCGCGTCATTGTCGAAGGCGGTCAGCAAAAGGTCATCGCCGGTCAGCAGGTGGTGACTAATGGGAAAATCGCGGTCGTTGGCGGTACCGTGGAACCGGTGGAGGGCGGACTGGCAGTGACAAAGGGCGCCGTCTATGTCAACGCCCACGCCACTCAGGCCGCGTTTCCACTCATGGTCAAATACGTTCTTCCGCCGGGTTTTCGTGGGGTCGTGGTCGCCGGACTGCTTGCCGCTCTCATGAGCTCGCTGGCTGGTGTCTTCAATGCCTCTTCGACGCTATTCACCATGGACTTTTATAGTAAGTTGCGGCCATCGGCGTCACAACATGAACTTGTGTGGACAGGTCGGGTTGCCACGACCACTATGGTGCTGATTGGCTTGGCGTGGATTCCGGTCATCCAAGGGGCACGGGGATTGTATGATTACCTGCAAAGCGTCCAAGGATACTTAGCGCCGCCTATTTTTACCGTATTTTTCCTAGGTGTATTCTGGAAGCGACTTAATGCCAAGGGATGTCTCTGGGCGCTGGCAATTGGGTTCCTCTTAGGGGTCTTCCGGTTGGCGGTGGACACCCCCGTCAAACTTTTTGGTGTCCAATATCCCGAGGGTTCGTTCCTCTGGATAGTCAACAATATCTTCTTCCAATACTTTGCCGTTCTGATCTTCGTGGTCAGTGTTACGGTGATGGTTGTAGCAAGTTATCTGTCTAGTCCCCCGGATGAGCAGAAGATCCAGGGACTGACCTTCGGGACAGTGACCGAGGAGCAACGGCGTCAATCGCGCGCTACCTGGAATTGGCGTGATGTTGCGGCGTCCGGCCTGGTGCTTGCAGCAATCATAGCGGCCTATCTCTACTTCCGAGGTTGAGCTGGAATAGGCTTGATATGAGAGACACCACACCGCCCACAAGGGCTGTTGGCACGCGGCAGGTGTCGCGATATTTGAATGGTCGATTTTTAGGATCAATTTTTCGGGAAGGTACGCTTTCGGGGTTGTTCGACCGTGAGGCGAGCCTAAACAAGGTTTTCGCACCAAATCGGAGGTTAGTTTGTCATGAATGTGATGTACCGTTTGTCTTTCCTTGCTCGGATGTGTGCGCTCTCGTTGGTTGCCAATACGGGATT
>Ga0209508_1001749_pt1 | contig 15896 bp, 14 predicted proteins | sample AD_UKC129_MetaG_FD_184427 | JGI IMG/M metagenome (GOLD analysis project Ga0209508, IMG submission 184427) | Active sludge microbial communities of municipal wastewater-treating anaerobic digesters from Canada - AD_UKC129_MetaG (SPAdes) (version 2) | ecosystem: Engineered > Bioreactor > Anaerobic... | reverse complement strand
GTGGGTTATAGGGTGAAGGAAGGTTACCTGTGATGCCTGGTAGATGTTCCTTTAGCCCACCTTTATCTAGACGAGGAACCGAAGCCAAAAGTCCTTCCGTATATGGATGTTTTGGATTGTGGAAAATATCTCGTACCGGCGCCTTCTCCACTATGCGGCCCAAGTACATAACGGCAATCCTGTCAGCGTTTTGAGCTACCACACCCAGGTTATGGGTGATCAGAATGATGCTCATGCCAAACTGCTCCTGCAATCTGTTCATGAGGTCCAGAATCTGAGCTTGTATGGTAACATCAAGCGCTGTCGTAGGCTCGTCTGCAATGAGTATCTCAGGATTGGTAGAAAGTGCCATGGCTATCATGACCCTTTGCCTCATCCCACCCGACATCTGGTGCGGAAAGTCGTCCACTCTCTTCTCAGGAGCTGGTATGCCGACTACTTTCAGCATTTCAATGGCTCTTTCCCGGGCTTCTTTACTACTTATACCGGGATTGTGAACCATGATAGCTTCCATGATTTGGTCACCCACCGTGTACACAGGGTTCAATGCCGTCATGGGCTCCTGGAAGATCATGGAAATCTTATTACCACGGATGTGTCGCATGTGTTCCTCGGACTGTTCAAGAAGGTTTACTTCCTGCCCTGTCTCCTTATCTCTGAACCAGATTTCGCCACCTTCTACGCGAGCTTGGGGTTTGGGCAACAGTCTCATCACTGTCAATGCTGTGACAGATTTTCCACAACCAGACTCTCCCACAACACCCAGGGTCTCGTTATCAGGCACCTCATAGGAAACCCCTTGAAGTGCACGCACGATACCGTCCTCGGTGTAGAACGTAACGTGAAGATCTTTTATCTCTAAAATGTTCCCCTTTTCCATCAATGTCACCTCACAGCTTCATTCTGGGGTCCACTGCGTCCCTCAAACCGTCACCAGCAAAGTTAAAGGAAAGCACAGTGAAGAACAGCAAAGCACCAGGAATGAATATCATGTTCCAATAACGCACTAACTGCTCCGGACTGTTTATGAAGTTAACTGCAACGTTCAGTATTTGTCCCCATGACGTAGCAGGTGGTTGAATACCAAAGCCCAAGAAGGACAAGCTTGCTTCCTGAAGGATGTTACCAGCCACTGAAAGCGACGCCGCAACTACAACAGGTGCGATAACGTTGGGGAATAAGTGCCTCGATAGAACCCTGCTTGTGGGAACACCAATGGCTTGTGCAGCTTCAATAAACTGTTGCTCCTTCAGCGAAAGTACTTGACCTCTGACTAACCTGGAAAGGCCCATCCAACCAAACAGAGCCAAAACTATGACCATGGGTAAGACTGAACCAAACACACCCAGTCCCATACCTTCCGTTAGGCTCTTTGTCCAACGCCTTAAAAGTGGTGACAAAGCCAGCAATAGTGGCATGGATGGTATGGAAAGCATGATATCCACAAACCTCATAAGCAGTGAATCCACGAAGCCGCCCACATATCCAGCTACCAAACCAACCAAGCTACCCAGTATGACGGCTATCAATGCCGACGCGATACCGATAGCAAAAGAGACCTTACCACCAAACATGATCCTTGCTAAAAGGTCTCTTCCTTGGTCATCGGTGCCAAGCGGGTGACCTGGGGCACCCACAGGCAGTCCTGGCGGGCTTAGGTACCTTGTCAGATCCATGTATGAAGCGAACGGCTGATTACCGTTACTGTCAGTGTAACTAGCTACCATGCTGATTATCTGCATACCAGTAGCAGCCAAATCGCTTCTGCTCCAAGAGAGCTCACTCAAAGCCTGGTAGTCGCCTGCTGCAGCTTTTGCTTTCAGATCATTGGCTTTCGCCAGTGTTTGTTCAAAATCGGTAAGCATGGTTCCAAGGTAATCTTTGAGTCCTGGATCTTTCTTAACTGCTTGGTTAATCTTGTAAAGGTAGAAGTTCGCCACATCTTCTTCAAAAATGTTCTCAGCCGGGTCAAGTGTGTAGAATACCGGTCCAATGAACGAGAAAATGAACACAACAACCAGTATCCACAAACCCACAATGGCTAATTTATGACGCCTGAACCTGCGCCAAACTGCACCCCAGAAAGAGTAACTCTCTTGGGCTACCTCGTAGTCACTATTTGTTCCATTGTTGTTATTGGTATTATTGTTGAGTTTCTTTTCTTGGTCCTTATCTGCCATCGTTAACGCCTCCTCATTCCAAGCTGACCCTTGGGTCAACTACGGAGTACAGTATGTCAGCTAAGAGATTTCCGAGTATGACCAATGTAATGGTTAAAACCAGGTCCGCCATCAGGGTCATCTGGTCATTAGCACCTAAGGCGTCTATGTACAGTTTTCCGAGTCCGTTAATGCTGAAAATGGTTTCCGTGATTGGTGCAGACCCGAGAATGCCCGGCAATGAAAGGGCAAGTAGTGTAACAATGGGTATCAAAGCGTTTCTCAAAGCATGTTTTCTTACTACAACCGACTCAGGTAAGCCCTTGGCTCTTGCTGTCCTGATGTAGTCCATGTTCAGCACTTCCAACATGGAGGAGCGAGCATAACGCACGAATCCTCCCATCCCCAGAACTGTGAGAAGAATCAGAGGAAGCATGAGGTGCCTACCGTACTCAATGGTCTTCTCGAAAATGGTTGCAGTGGTTGGGTGGAAACCTGGCGTCATCAAACCCACGTTAAACAGCGGCCAGGTTATGACGAAGAAGAACAAGGCTATCACCCCAAAGAAGAACGACGGCATGGACATACCAAAGAAAACCAGTGCAGTGGCCACGTAATCGGCCGTTGAGTACAGATGTAGAGCGGAATAAATGCCAAGCAGGAGCCCAAACAATGTGGATAGCACCGTTTGGCCAATACCGATTGCCAAAGAGACCGGTATTCGTTCAGTGACTACGCTGAACACCGACCTTTTTGCCATGATGGAATACCCCCACTCGCCCGTAAAGAAGTTGTAGAGCCACAGCCAGTAACGTGTGAAGGGATCTTTATCATAGCCATAGATCCTCCTCAACCTTTCCACCTGAGAAGCCAACCTGGGATCCTGACGCATGCCTTCAAACGGGTCGCCTACCAATGAGAACAGTATAAAAGCGATCGCCGTGGCAACGATGAACGTCGGGATTAGTTGCAAGATTCTCTTGATCAGGTAATTCATCCAACTTACACTCCCTTCCCTTGGGACTATTTTCCATAAATTATACAGCAAGAACCTTAAAAAAGCGAAGGGGACCTCCTTCCCAGTTTACAAAGAGGTCCCCTTATTCTCGAACAACTTGGGTCTAAGGCCTAAGTTTCATGCCACAATTAATATTCTTCAGGTGGTATGCCAGGTTGAGCTTTCTCTGGCTCCGGCTTCTCCACAACCAGGGCTTCAGTGGTCAGAACCATGGCTGCGATGGAAGCAGCGTTCTGCAAGGCGGAACGAGTTACTTTTGTTGGGTCAATGATGCCAGCTTCAAACATATCCACATACTCACCCTTAACAGCGTCAAAGCCAACAGGATACTCCCTCTTCTTCAACTCTTCCACCACGACTTCTCCAGCATAGCCAGCGTTCTCAGCTATGATTCTTGCAGGCTCCATGAGAGCCTTTCTCACAATGGTGGCACCAATGAGTTCATCGTTCTCCAGAGGCAGTTTGTCAAGCACAGCAGAAGCCTTTATGAGTGTCACGCCGCCACCAGCTACGATGCCCTCCTCCATGGCTGCCTTTGTAGCAGACACAGCGTCTTCAACTCTGTGCTTCTTTTCCTTCATTTCTGTCTCGGTAGCAGCTCCGACCTTAATCACCGCAACGCCGCCAGCCAGCTTGGCAAGGCGCTCCTGAAGTTTTTCCTTCTCGTAGTCGGACTCAGTGGTTTCAAGCTGCTTTCTTATTTGGGCAATACGCTTTTCAATCTCCTCAGTGCTGCCCTTTCCACCCACAATGGTGGTGTTGTCTTTATCCACTTTCACACTACGGGCATGTCCAAACATGTCTGGTGTTACACTTTCGAAGCTGACACCCAGCTCTTCACTTATCACTTGTCCACCAGTGACTATGGCGATGTCCTGCAGCATCTCTTTACGTCTGTCACCAAATCCAGGCGCTTTCACTGCTACGCAGTTGAAAGTCCCCCTGAGTTTGTTAACCACCAGCGTAGCTAAGGCCTCGCCCTCAACATCGTCAGCGATGAGTAGGAAAGATCTGCCGTACTGCACAATCTTCTCCAACAACGGCAAGAACTCCTGCACGTTGCTAATCTTCTTATCAGTGATGACAATCAGAGGATCTTCTAATACAGCCTCCATGCGTTCAGGATCGGTAACAAAGTAGGGAGACACGTAACCGCGGTCAAACTGCATTCCCTCGACAAATTCAAGCTCCATGCCCAAGGACTTGCCTTCCTCGACAGTGACAACACCGTCTTTGCCCACCTTTTCCATGGCCTCAGCAATGATGCTACCAATCTGCTGATCCTTAGCAGATATGGTAGCAACCTCAGTTATGTCGCGCTTTCCGCTAACAGGCCTGGAAAGCTTCTTGATTTCCTCGGTCACTGCCTCCACGGCTTTCTCGATGCCTCTTCTCAAAGCAATGGGGTTGGCACCAGCAGTAACGTTCTTCATACCCTCCCTGACCATGGCTTCAGCCAGAACCGTAGCTGTGGTGGTTCCGTCACCAGCCACATCGTTGGTCTTGGAAGCAACCTCTTTGGCAAGTTGGGCACCCAGGTTCTCATAAGGATCTTCTAAGTCGATTTCTTTTGCAATGGTTACACCGTCATTGGTTATAAGCGGCGAACCGAATTTCCTCTCCAAAACCACATATCTGCCCTTTGGGCCTAACGTCGCCTTTACAGCCTTGGAAAGTTTCAACACTCCAGTAAGTAACTTGCTTCTTGCCTCTTCATCAAAAGCTATCAATTTCGCTGCCATGATTCATTCACCCCTCCTTAGTTTTCGTGGCCAACCACGGCTAGAATATCCCTCTCAGAAACAATGAGGTATTCTTCCCCATCCACCTTGACTTCCGTCCCAGCATACTTGGAAAATACAACAATGTCGCCAACTTGAACTTCAAGTGGAACTTTGGTTCCGTTGTCCAAAACCCTACCGCTGCCCACTGCTAAAATCTTTCCTTTTTGTGGTTTCTCTTTCGCAGTGTCAGGAATCACAATACCGGACTTTGTCTTTTCCTCTTCCTCCAATGGTTTCAGGAGCACTCTGTCGCCCAAAGGTTTAATCTCCATAAGGACACCTCCTAGCAATTTAGTTAAGAACTTGCTAACTGATAATATACCATCAGCTGCAGGGGGTTATTCAACACCATCCCAGTTCCATGTTCGGATCAGGTGTAACACAAAAACTGGGCGTAATACCTTCGTGAAGTAGTAAACCTGCGTAGGCGGCTATCATATCAGCGTTGTCCGTGCTTAAACGTCTACTGGGAAACATGACTCGCTCACCAAAGTGTTCCCGCAATCGCTGACGCAGGAACTCCGATGCAGATACTCCTCCACCCACCACAAGTGGATAAGGGTACCTTTCAAACACTTTTGTTATGCGGTCCAGCAGGTGATTGACCACCGCTTCCATGAGAGACGCAGCTAGCACTTCATTGGAGACCTTTCCTTTATATTTCAAAGCAGCTGTTTTCAGCCCAGAAAAGGAAAAATTGAAAGAATCTTCATTTTTTAGTGGTAACGGCATGGTCACCCGCTCCTTGACTTTCAAAGCCAGATTATCAATTTCGGCACCCGCAGGGTACTTCATGCCCAACGCTCTACCCACTTTGTCCAGGCATTCACCCGCGGCATCGTCATAGGTCCATCCAAGTAGCTTCGGATCAGACCATCTTTTTATGAGGTAAAAAGACGTGTGGCCACCAGAAACCACTAATCCCAAAATGGGTAATGTGATATTTTGTTCCAGTGCTGCCGCTGCCACGTGTGCCACCACATGGTTCACTCCCATGAGTGGAATCTTCCAACCCCTCGACAAACCAAGTGCCACACTAACACCAGTGAGCAGGGCCGGTAACAGCCCAGGTCCAGCAGTCACCGCCACCAAATCCGGTTTACTAACATCCCTTAGTAAATGAGGCAGTACCTCCAGGTGACGCCGAGCAGCAGCCTCAGGGAGTACACCACCAAACACCTCATGCAGGTCAATCTGCGAGAATACCTTACTCTGCTCAAACTTGTCACCTTTAAGGTAAGCCACAGCAGTTTCGTCACAACTGCTCTCAATAGCCAATATTTCGTAATCCATGGTAATTTAGCTCCTCATTGCTCTTCTTTTCTGGTAAGGTCCTTGACCATAACGTAAGCATCTGATCCGTCTTGGTAATAGTTCTTTCTCACGCTGACTTTTTCAAAACCGTGTTTGTTGTAAAGGTTTATGGCAATTTCGTTATCAACACGCACTTCCAAAAATACGTGCTTGAAGCCACTACCAATGAGCCAAATTATGGCCCGCTCCAAAAGCTTGTCCCCAATACCTTTACCTTGATAATCCGGGTCCACAGCGATGGAAACAATGTGTGCCTCGGGGAAAATGCACCAAAGCCCGATGTACCCCACCACCTGGTTGTAAGGAGAAATGCGAGCTACAAAATACTTAGAAAGCCTCCTATCACGAAGATCTCTTTCTATGCTGCTACGGCTCATGGGATACTCAAAAGCTTTTCTATCCACATCATAAATGGCGTCCAAGTCTTCCTCTGTGGCTTCTGTAACTTCAAACTTGATCATTTCCACAATTTGTACTCCTCAGCCACTTCTTTCATGTATTCCACTCTGAGGGCATCCCAGCTCACACCCTCAGGAAGACCGCGCTCCACTATGAACAGCTCCACATCATCAGAAGTGAGTGGATGATCCTGATCTAAGACCCTCACCACCTCTGTTTGAGGTACTTCATTCAAGACCTCTCGCTTGAGCTCTTGAAAATTAACCCTGTAGCTGGCGTAGTACTCGTTCTTTCTTGACATGATCAGATACCAACCTTGTATGCCTTTATTGTCCATGAGATCGAACACGTTCAAAGGCATCAGAGGTAGCCCCATTGACATGCCAAGCCCCAAAGCAAACCCCACTCCCACACGTGTGGAAGTAAAACGACCAGGTCCCACCGCTACGGCAACGGCGTCAAGATCCTCTGGAATCTGAACATCACAAAGAGCCTCCAAAGTCCTACCCTGCAAAGCGAACCACGTAAAACTTGGCCGTTTTCCAGGTTCATAAATGCCAGCTACCTCATTTGGAAAAGCTGTTTGTATTACGAGCACTTTGTGAATGATATCCACCTGCAGTCATCCTCCAGAACCTTAAAAATCACCTTCCAATGCGGTAAAGACAACAGGTCCGGGAAACGTCCGGGCCATTCCACCAACACCACACCATCTTCCAAAAATTCTTCAATCCGTATGTCCCACAACTCTTTCACACTAAAAACCCTGTAGAAGTCCAAGTGGTACAAATGTTCCCCACTGGGCATGTTGTAAATCCTGAGAAGGTTGAAGGACGGTGAAGAGACCTTCGCATCAGGTGCTAAACGCTGAGCCACACCCCGAATAAACGTGGTTTTGCCAGCTCCTAACACTCCAAAAAGAAGCACCAAGTCCCCCTTTTTGAGGTTAGAAGCAAATGAATAGCCGGCTTCCACCGTCTCCTCAGGCGTACATGCCTTTATCAACCTTTAACAACCCCCATGGGTCTCATCCTAGCTACCTTACTGTTAAGTCCCACTTGCTCCACCACATTTACAACTTCGTCCACGTCTTTATAAGCTTCAGGAGCTTCCTCTAACAGCGTTTCTCTCTCAGCACTCCTTACTAGTATGCCCTTTTCTCCTAAACTATCTATGAGGGCCGGGTAATTACCTTTTCTAATGGCTTCCTTCCTGCTCATGACTCTGCCCGCTCCGTGACAAGTGGAGCCCCATGATTGCTCCATGCTACCAGGTAGCCCAATGAGCAAGAAAGAACTTGAGCCCATGCTTCCCGGTATGATTACTGGCTGGCCAATGCTTTCATAAACAGATGGTAACTCAGGATGATGGGCTGGAAATGAGCGAGTCGCCCCTTTTCTGTGGACTACCACTTCTCTCTCTAAACCATCCACCATGTGCTTTTCCAATTTTGCTATGTTGTGAGCCACATCATAAATGACAGTAATCTTGCCCCTTATTTCGCTGCCAAACACCTTTGCGAATGCTTTTCTGATGTAGTCAGTAATCACTTGCCGGTTAGCCCAAGCAAAATTCGCTGCACATTGCATTGCTGCCCAATAATTCTGACCCTCTTCACTCCTAAACGGGGCAGCAGCCAACTGTTTGTCAACAAGTTTTATGCCGTATTTCTTTGATGCTTTGAGCATGACATCGATGTAATCTGTTGCTACTTGGTGCCCTAGTCCCCGCGAACCCGTGTGCAACATCACAGTTACCTGCCCTGGGAAAAGGCCCATCTGCTCAGCAACCTTTTCATCAAAGATTTCGTCCACTTTCTGAACTTCCAAGAAGTGATTTCCAGAACCTAAAGTCCCTAACTGTTCCAAACCACGCTCTTTGGCTCTCTTCGACACCTTGCTGGCGTCAGCCCCTTTGAGCCGGCCTTGTGACTCCAGCCTGTCAAGGTCCTCATCAGTCCCGTATCCCTGTTCTACGGCCCATTTGGCACCCATTTCCAACACCTTATTTAGTTCTCTCTCCGAAAGCTTTATGAAACCCTCTGAACCCACACCACTGGGAACTTCCCTGTAGAGAACATCCAGAAGCTCACTGAGTTTTGGCCGAACTTCTTCCTCCGTCAGTGGCGTAACAAGCAGCCTAACGCCGCAGTTTATGTCAAAACCGATTCCCCCGGGAGTAATGACGCCACGATCCGCATCAAAGGCTGCCACGCCTCCAATGGGGAAACCGTAGCCCCAGTGGATGTCAGGCATGGCCAATGAATACTTGAGTATGCCAGGTAGCGTGGCCACGTTCACTACCTGCTCCAAGGCTTTATCAGCCTCAGCTTGTTTTAATATGGATTCCGTAGCAAAAATGCGTCCAGGTACGTGCATACCTTCCTTTTCCCCCAAAGGAATTTCGTACACAAATTTATCTACTTGTCTCCACACAATTACGCACCTCCTTTCTCTTGTTACCTACAGACCACCCTCATCACAACACACTTACACATTACACGTCAAAAATCATCTGCACTGAGAAGCCAAAATTGTGCAAAGTAAAAGCCTTCACAGCTTGTTTTCTCTTACTATGCTCAGCCGTGATTAACTCAGCTCTTAAGTAGCAACTACAGCCTAAGTGGTACTCTTTTAAGCTCACCTTCAGCGGCGCTTCGTTTTTATCCATGTAAAAAACAACTTCGTTCAAGAACTTGAACCAAAGTTCCGTTTCAGTGTCTCCATAAAGTTCCACATTGTGCGTAACGCGGGAAGAATCTACCTCTTGGAAGCTCCATTCCCTAAGAGCATCCAGGCAAGATTGAAAAAGCTCCTCAGTAGATTCGCCGGTTACTTCAACGCCCAAATCTGCTGTATGATCGAGAAACTTGTAAGCCATATTAAGATCACAGCCTTCCTCACACCAAACGGTTAATCAACGTTCTTAAAACCTTCTTCCCCATGGACGCCTTAGAACAAACAGGTATGTCAGCAGCACTCAGAGAAAGCCATTCTCTACCAGATCGATAAAGCAGATTCTCATTGCAAGACACACCGATCACAGGGCCCGTAGCTTCGTTGGCTTTATGTACGAAAACACCTGCAGCGCCTCTGTTCCTCTTGGGTATTTCATTTATGTCGGTCCGCTTCGCATACGCGTTCTCGGTCATGGTTACAATGTATGGCCCGTTCACACATGTAGCTGCCACCACCTGATCACCTTCGTAAATCCGCATCGTTTTGACGCCTCCCGTACGAAGTCCTCGTTCAGGAATACTATCAGTATCCAAACGGAGCACCTTGCCCTGAGCAGTAACCACAGCAATTTCCCTGCTAGTCACAGGAACCATCACAGACACCATGTCACCCGGATCAAGCAAGAAGTAATAGCCGCCTCTGGAAGGAATCTTTTCCACGTCCAGCCTAAAGCGTTTTCCTTTGCCTTTTTCAGTTATGGCAATGAGCTCTTGGTTTTGAGTTCCCAATAAAAGTACTTTCTCATCGTTCCCCATGGGGAACAGTGCATTTAACGCCACACCACGTTGGCTTTCAGGAATTTCGTAGGCCGATATTGAGAAAATCTTCCCGAAGTTTGTTAGAAACATGACTGGATCGCTTCCTTGCACTTCAATGAAATCCACCAGGTTTGTCTGATTTTTTGATCTTCTCACGATGCCAAGGTCCAACAGCTCAATGAAAAATGTTTCTTCCGCAGCTTGCACCGTCTCAGCTTGATCGGAAAAGCCAATCAATGTTCTTCTTGAGTCAGCAAATAACTTCTTCACATGTTTAAGCTCCTCGGCAATAACCTCCAGTAGCTTGCTCTCACTGTTCAATATTTCCGTGTATTCAGCAATGGCTTTCACCAAGGATTCAAGTTCCTGTTCAACTTTTTCCTTCTCCATGTGCACCAAAGATCTAAGCTTGATTTCCAGTACTGCTTCTGCCTGTACTTCGGTCAGACCAATCTGGGACATGAGACGTTTCTTCGCTTGATCAGTGGTTTCCGCATTCCGGATAATATCAATGACCAGGTCGATGTTATCCAGAGCCTTCAAAATACCCTCTACTACTTCGCGACGCTTAGAAGCTTTATCAAGCAGATAACGCGTTCTCCTTAAAACTGTTTCCTTTCTGAAATCCACGAACGATGCAATGTAATCACGCAACGTCAGTTGAACAGGCGCTCCATCTTTCAAAGCAATCATATTAATGGCAAAACTGCTTTCCAGGGCTGTCTGTTCGTAAAGCTGATTCAGAATGTGGTGGAAGCTGGCTCCTTTCTTCAGCTCCAAAACCACTCTGACGCCCTGTCTGTTACTCTCATCTCTGACTTCGTCCACACCAGATAGCTTCCTATCCCGAATTAGCTGTGCAATCTGAGACACCAGCTCAGCCTTATTGACCATGTAAGGAATCTCATAAATCACTATTCGGCGTCTTTGACCGTGACCTTCCTCTAACTTTGCACGTCCACGCACGCGAATGACGCCTTTGCCCTCTTCATACACTTTTACAAGGTCTTGAGGATTAATGATTTGACCACCAGTGGGAAAATCAGGACCTTTCACGAACCTCATGAGCTGCCTGGATGTGGTTTCCGGGTTATGAAGGAAGTGCAAAGTGGCATCAATGACCTCTCCCAAATTGTGAGGTGGAATGTAAGTGGATACGCCCACCGCAATACCGCTGGAACCGTTGACCAAGAGCTGAGGAAAAACCGCTGGTAGCACTTCAGGCTCTTTTAAGCTTCCGTCAAAGTTAGGAACCCAGTTCACCGTGTCCTTATCCAAATCCTGTACCAAGTAATCTGAAAGCCGTGTCAAACGCACCTCAGTGTAACGCATGGCAGCTGGTGGATCTCCGTCCATGGAACCAAAGTTTCCATGACCATCCACCAGCGGATATCGCATGACAAAATCCTGTGCCATACGTACCAGTGCGTCGTAAACAGAAGCATCACCATGAGGGTGGTACTTACCCAGCACATCACCGACTATGCGAGCGGATTTCTTGTACGGATTGTTGTAGGTACTACCAGTCTCCGACATGGAGTAAATGATGCGCCTTTGCACAGGCTTTAATCCATCACGAACGTCAGGAAGAGCTCTTCCCACAATGACGCTCATGGCGTAATCAATATAAGACTGTTTTAGTTCTTCAGTGATTTCCCTTTCGTGAATACCAGCCATAACTCAATAGCACCTCACACGTCCAAGTTCTTAACCAAGTTTGCATTGGCAAAAATGAACTCTTTTCTGGGTTGCACCTTTTCTCCCATGAGTACTGAGAACAGCTCATCTGCCCTCTCAGCATCATCCACCGTCACTCTGTACAAATTACGTGACTCCGGGTTAAGCGTGGTTTCCCACAACTGTTCAGCGTTCATTTCACCCAAACCCTTGTAGCGTTGTATTTCAAAGTTCTCTCCTTCATGCTCTCTCAAGAAAGCCTGCAGATCTTCATCAGAATACAGATAAATGATCTCCTTGCTCTTCTTCCTTTCAATCTTGTACAAAGGTGGCTGTGCAATGTAGATGTGTCCCTCTTCCACCAAGGGCCGCATCATTCTGAAGAAGAATGTAAGCAGAAGTGTTCTAATGTGTGCACCGTCCACGTCAGCATCAGTCATTATGATGATTTTCCCGTAACGCAGCTTGGAGAAGTTGAAGTGCTCCCCCACACCTGTGCCAATGGCTGCAATGAGAGCTTGAATCTCTTCATTATCCAAGACGCGTTTCCAACTGGCTTTTTCCACGTTCAGTATTTTCCCTCTGAGTGGCAGTACAGCCTGGATAGTCCTATCACGACCTTGTTTAGCTGATCCGCCAGCGCTTTCACCCTCCACAATGAGAAGTTCACGCTTATCCACGTCGCGGCTGGAACAATCTGACAGCTTCCCTGGTAGAACAGTGGATTCCACTCTGAGGCGGTTCTTCATCATTTCCTTTGTCCGCCTGAACGTTTCACGCATTTCAGCAGAGGCCAATGCCCTCTGAATCAACGTCTTTGTTACGTCATTCTGCGTCTCCAAATAACTTTCAAAAGCCTTGGAAACCACATCTTCCACAACATTTCTAACGTATTTAGAACCCAGTTTGCCCTTCGTTTGACCTTCAAACTCCGGTTCTGGAACCCTTACCGCTACCACTGCTCGCAAGCCCTGACGAAAGTCATCGCTGGAAACGTTATTGTCTTTGAGCAGTCCCTTCCTCTTACCCACTTCAGCCAGCGTTTTTGATATGGCTGATCTTAAGCCCTGCACGTGAGTTCCACCATCCACCGTGCGAACGGAGTTCACAAAGGACACAATGTTCTCATCAAAATCATCCACATAGGTAAAGGCAACCTCAACTTGAACGTCCTGTTGCGCGCCTGAAAAACGAAGCACGTCAATGATCTTCTCGGAACTGTTAGCGACCTCTTCAAGCAGACCAGCCAAGCCTGATTCAAAGTGGAAGATTTCTGGTTCACTACCTTCTTTTTCGAGCTCAATGGTGACTTCACTGTTCAAAAAGGCAAGTTCTCTCAAACGCTGCCTAATCACATCGTAATCGAAACGCGTATCGGCAAAAATGGATTTGTCCGGTTTGAACTGCACAATGGTGGCTGAGCTTTCCGTGTCATCGTACTCACCAATTTCTTTTACCTCGGTTGCTGGTTTACCCAGCTCGTAACGCTGCCAATAAACTCTTCCATCTCTTTTTACGGTGATCTCAAGCCATTCGCTAAGTGCATTTACCACGGACAAGCCCACACCGTGAAGTCCTCCACTGGCTTTGTAAGCTTGTCCACCAAACTTACCACCAGCGTGCAACTTTGTTAAAACTACTTCCACGGTGGGACGGCCTTCTTGAGGGTGAATCTCCACCGGTATGCCACGACCGTTGTCCTCCACCAGCACTGAACCATCTTTGTAAAGCACCACCTTGATGTGGTCGCAAAAACCCGCCATGGCTTCGTCAATGGCGTTATCCACAATCTCCCAGATGAGGTGGTGCAAACCACTTTTATCCGTACTTCCGATGTACATGGCAGGGCGTTTTCTAACGCCCTCGAGATCGCCCAGTACTTTGATCTGATCGGCACCGTAGTTTTGCGTTTTTAAGCTTTTTTCCATTCCTGCCATGCCCTCCTAACTTTTACAAACTTAGCAAACAAATCGGCTAACTCTTTATCTTTAATACCATCCGTGCACACATCATCTGTTGCATTCACATCGGATGGCTCTAAAACACGTTTTCCCACTTTGCTACTACGTGACAAATTCTCACTTAGGTGAGAAAAGTCTTCTTTCTTCCTTGCTTTTCCCACATTAATATCTTCCACGAAAGGTAAAAACCTTTTCAGTTCCTCCAGCACTTCGTCCTTGTTGTAAAGCAGCTTCATTCTGCCCACGGGATTGTAGTAGTCCATGATGACCACCTTCCCGTGCAAGGCTGAAGGAAATACCAAGTCTTTGAGCCAACTATCCAGTTTATCCCATTTTCTGGAAACTTCCAAAAACCAGAAAACCTCTTCATTTCCGCCCAACAAGTCGAAAGCTCTCTTCATGGAAGACCTTGACGACACCAAAAACACCTTACCTTAAAGCTGCCAAAAAACCATATTACTAATTCCCGCCCTCAGTGGGCTCCTCAGTGAATGCGCCAGTTACAGTAATTGCTTCTGTTTTATCAGTCCACGGGTACAAACTACTGCCCTCCGAAGAGTTATTCTCCTCATTCTCCGGAGTAGTTGTTGGCGTTATCACGGGGCTTGGAGTTTCCTCATTCTCAGCACCCGTCGTAGCCACGCTGGTGTTGTTCTCCAGCTCAGGCGACAGAGTAGGTGTGGCCTGAGTACCGGTACCATTCACACTGTTTGTTGCCGTGGTCGCCGAAGAGTTTTGGCCATTAGGCGCATTAGTAGTAGTTGTTGTCGGCGGCTTCGTAACAGTGGATGCAGTTGTGGTCGTCCCTGATGGCACTGTCGCTGTAGCGCCTGAGGAACCGCTATTACCACTCTTAGTGCCTGTTGGTGTTTTCTGCCCACTACTGCCACTGCTTGATGAATTCTTACCAGAACCCGAGCTACTCGACTGGGAGCGGCTGATCTGGGGTGGATTAACCCCATCAGCTAATGTCTTGCCCATAGAACCAAACGTTTCAATGTACCAGTTCTTAAGCCACTCAGCATCCCACTGGTACACAGAAACAGGTATACCCAAGTCGAACACGTAACCAGTAAACGAATCGCCACTGAGCACATCAGCCTCAATATGGGCGTTCTTCCACTTGTTCGCCAAGCTCGCAATTTCCATCAGACTAACATCAGAAAGTACGTAATTACTCCACACGTCCACTGCGCTTGACACAAAGCTGGGAGAAAGCTTTGATATTACCTGGTCTTTTAGATCTGTTCCCAGAAGCAGATCAATCTGCCTTTGTATCCTGCTAAGATCCGACATGTGCGTTTTCCCATAGTCCCTGATGCGCCAGTAAACCAAAAATTCCGTACCGTTAAGCGTTTGATTGCCCTTATTAATGCACGTGTATTTGGGCACTCCCACACCTTGGTAGCAGTACCTCTGAGGCACCTCCACTTGGAGGCCACCCATGAGATCAACCATTTTTATGACCGTGGTAAAGTTCACCACTACGTAATGATCTACTGCCACACCAAAGTTCTCTTTAATGGTTTCTGCAAGCTTTCTCACACCGCCATAAAGAAAAGTATGGCCTACTTTAGTCACACCTTTCCCCGGAATGTCCACCAAAGAGTCTCTGGGTATGTAAAGCAGGTTGATTGTGGAACCACGCATGAACGCCAATATGAGCGTGTCGTTGTGCCCCACAGAACCCGCACCTTTCATCTCGCCTACCGTATCCAAACCAGCAATGAGCCAAACTTGATCTCCTTTTGAACCCGTAATACTGGAAAAACGCTCAGTAGCACTTGAGATAAGATCAGCTAAATCGACACCTTCACCTTGAGGCATGATCACCTTCTGAGCAAAAACACCACCTACAAAGGACACCAGGAAAATAAGTAAAAAACAAATTGCAATGAGAACCTTTTTCACATTCACACTCATTTTCATAATTAAATTATACCACTAAAAGGCTCGAAAATCAGCATCACTACAGCGAAAACCAGACTTTTAAGACCAAAAAACACCATGCAAAAACACACCATCCAAGCCACTAATTGGGCGAACACGAAAATCTGTTTCGCTCGTAAATTATGTCACCACATTGGT